>JAEEGL015734195.1_pt1 | contig 11177 bp, 12 predicted proteins | sample 9134231 | NCBI WGS metagenome assembly JAEEGL01 (sample SAMN16246548, study PRJNA631951) | gut metagenome | biome: gut microbiome; feature: rumen; material: fiber-attached | host: Bos | place: Iran: Karaj | collected 2018-10
CACGGTCGCCGTCGCCAACGTAGGCGTGGCCAATGTTGATTTCGCCAATCAACTCGCCGATGAGGTAGTTCACATCATTGCGGTCAGCACAATAGGGCAACAGTTTCCCGTATTTCTCCTTCATCGCAGGCCAATCCACGCCGTGCATGTTGGGCGCATAGAAAAAGTCGCGCATTTGGCGCCAGGCCTCGTTGTAGATTTGAGTCCACTCGGTGTGCAATTCTACCCATTTCTTCATGTTGCTGAGGTCGATGGCATCATCGCCCTTACCACCTTCACCAGGTTTGCCTCCACCAGGCATAGGTCCTTTAGGTGCGCTAACTACCTTATAGCCACGACCTTCACGCATAAGCATCTTGCTACCATCGGCTGATAGTTCGTAGCCAAAGCCACCGATGGAGGTGCATTTCTTCGACTTGGCATCAAAATAACCAAGACCACCGCCGTTACGTCCAGCAGCCACATAATACAAACCATCCTCAACGCCAGTCAGGTTCCAATATCTACCTGCATTGACGGGGAGCACCACTACCCTATTGCTGATGCCATCGAAGTCAATCTTCACTTCCTTGACCTCTTTCTTTCCCTCTGGCTTACCGTCTTTAGTTCCTTTCGGCTTGCCTTTATTACCCTCTTTCGAGTTCTCTTTAGGTTCTTCCTTGGCAATTTCCGTCTTCACTTCATCGTTTTCCGTGAGGAACGGTGATGGTGTATCTTTCTGCAAGGTAATCAAATAGATCTTCGACATATCGGTATAGACATGGTTCCACTCCAGCCAGCCGTATGTGGGGCGGAAATCACGCTCAGAAGTGAAATACAGATATTTACCGTTCTTGTCGAAGACTGGCGACGAGGAATTGTACCAACCATCGGTGACAGTCTCATCCTTCCCTGATTCGACATTGTAAATGTGAATCTGGCTGACGGAGAAGGTACTCGGCATAGCGTAGGCAATCCAACGGCTGTCAGGCGACCAGCAGAAGTCGTCCATCTCTCCAGCCAAACTATGAGCCACCTCTGTAACCTTCTTGGAAGCCACATCGACCATATTGATGCGGTTCATTTTGTCGTCCCACAAAATCTTCTTACTGTCGGGCGACCAAAGAAGGCTATATTTATAGGTGTCGGAGTCCTTAGTCAACTGAATGGCTTCTTCCTTGCCGTCTTGGGCTTGGATGTAAATCTCGTCCTCACCCGTACGGTCGCTGATATAGGCGATGTATTTGCCATCGGGCGACCAAGCCACATTACGGTCGTGGGCGTTGTCGCTTTGGGTCAGATTCCTCGTAATGCCCGACTTGACCGGCACCGTCCACACGTCGCCACGGGCACCGAAAGCCACGCGCTTGCCATCGGGAGAAATCGTGCTCGAATTGATGAACTGGCTAGCATCCACATATTTAGTACGCGTCGACCTGTTGTCGTTGGCCATCTGCACAGGAATGGGATACACTTTGCCGTCAGCGAGATTGTAGCGAAAGAGTTGACCGCCGTTTTCATAGACAATGTCCTTGTCGCCAAGCGAAGGCCACTTGATGTCATAATAGGTATAATCCGTTACCTTGGTGGTTTGTTTCGTGCTGCAGTCATAGCAGAACAGGTTCATTGTGCGGTCGCGGTCAGAGCAGAAATACACCTTGTTGCCAACCCACATAGGGAAGACATCTTGGGCGTTGTTGTTGGTGATATTCTCGATCTTCTTCGACTTGAAGTCGTAAATCCAAACATCGTCGGCCATACCACCGCGATAGTATTTCCAAGTGCGGAACTCACGCATCACACGGTTGTAGGCTATCTGCTTGCCATCGGGCGAATACGAAATCCAACCACCTTCAGGCAGAGGCAGTTGCTCGGCCAAACCACCATTGATGTTGGCGATGAAGAGTTGACCCACAAAGTCGTCCCAACTCTCCTTGCGCGAGCGGAAGACGATGTTCTCGTTGTCCTTCCATGCCATGACGATATTATTCGGGCCCATACGGTCGCTGATGTCGTCGCGGCCCAAGGTGGGCGTGTAGGTCAGACGTATAGGTGTTCCACATTCGGGATAAGGCATGACGTAAACCTCAGTATTGCCGTCATATTGTGCCGTGAAGGCCAAATGTTTACCATCAGGCGAGAAACGTGGAAACATCTCATATCCGTTAGCGTCGTTGGTGAGTTTGTGGGCAATGCCTCCTTTGATGTCGACAGAGTACAAGTCTCCGCCATAACTGAACACCACGTCATCACCGTAGATGGTCGGAAACCGCAGCATTTTGGCTTCCTCTTGGGCAGTCAGACTGATTGAGCCCAAAAGCAAGATTGATAGAAATAAATATTTGATTCTCATAATATTATAAATTTAAGAACGATAATTATTATAATTTGAATTCACCATTTGTATCATATTTTGAATATCTATAATTCAATTTTCTAATGACAAATTGGCCAAAGGATTGACCAAAAAAATGGTTTGACTGATGATTCAACTCTCAACTTGAAACAATCTCCCCATAACAGTCAAAATAATCCGCCTGTATGATTTTGACTTGATAAAAGTGACCGATTTGCAGGTCGCTGTTGGCGGGGATGAGAATTTCATCGTCAACTTCTGGCGAGTCGTACTGAGTACGACCAATGTAATAGTCACCTTCGAGACGGTCGATAAGTACTTTTTCGGTCTTGCCAACACGATGTGCGTTAATCTCCAATGAAATATTCTGCTGGATGTCCATCAGTATATCCACACGCTTTTGCTTCACATCATCGGAGACATCATCATTCATTTCGTATGCCGCAGTACCTTCTTCGGACGAGAAGGCGAACACTCCCGCCCTCTCAAAGCGCATATCTTTAACGAACTGACAAAGTTCATCAAAGTCTTCCTCAGTCTCACCAGGAAAACCAACAATAAATGTAGTCCGGAATGCAATGTCGGGCATATGCTTGCGAACGTTTTTGACAAATCCTATGGTCTGCTCGCGGTCCACGCCTCGGCGCATATCCTTCAATATATGGGAGCTGATGTGCTGTAAAGGCAAGTCAATGTAATGGCAAATCTTGGGATTCTCGCGCATCAAATCCAGTAACTCGTCTGGGAAACCAAGCGGATAGCCGTAATGCAGGCGAATCCACTCGAAGCCGTCGATGTCAGCAAGGGCCTTAACCAACTCTACGATGTGCGATTGGCCGTCGAGGTCGTGGCCATAATAGGTCAGGTCTTGAGCGATGAGGATGAGCTCCTTCACACCTTGCTTGGCCAGGCCTTTCGCCTCTTCAATGAGGTTGTCCATCGGCACGGAGACATGGCCACCACGGATGAGCGGGATGGCACAGAAGGCGCAACGGCGGTTGCAACCTTCGGAAATCTTCAGATAGGCATAGTGTTTCGGGGTGGAAAGCACGCGGCGGCTGCAATACTGCTGCTGCGGCTCCTCTTTCAGCAGGTCAGCGGCAATCAGGTCGACGCTCTCCACGCCGTAGAAGCCGTCCACTTCGTGGATTTCAGCTTGTAGATCCTTCTTGAACCTTTGCGAGAGGCAACCAATAACATACAACTTCTTGATCTTGCCCTGCTTGCGCAGCTCAGCATATTCCAAAATAGTGTCGATGGACTCTTCCTGCGCATCGCCGATGAAGCCACAGGTGTTGATAATGACCACATCGGAGCGGCGTTCGTCGTCGTGACGGATCACATAGCGGTGCTCCAGCAAAGCGGCCAAATGTTCCGAGTCAACTTTGTTTTTGGAGCAACCAAGGGTGACGATGTTTAAAGTAGGTTTCTTCATACTGTTTTTACGCGGGACTTTTTGACGATGACCATTGACTATGACCGCTTTTACATTAAGGAATAAAGTTTCCTGTTTTTGTTGAAGCTGTCATAGTCATTGTCACAAGTCATCGTCATATAATATAGTGTCTCGTGTTATAATAACTATTCGAACAACGAATCCACGAACGCCTTCCTGTCGAAGACCTGCAGATGGTCAATGCCTTCACCGACACCGATATACTTGACCGGGATCTTAAACTGGTCGGAGATGCCGATGACCACGCCACCCTTGGCGGTGCCGTCAAGCTTGGTCAACGCGAGGGCGTTGACTTCAGTGGCAGCGGTGAACTGCTTGGCCTGTTCAATGGCATTCTGACCCGTGGAAGCATCCAGCACGAGCAGGATTTCATGTGGCGCGTCAGGGACGACCTTCTGCATGACGGTCTTAATCTTGGTCAGCTCGCGCATAAGGTTGACCTTGTTGTGCAGACGACCTGCCGTGTCGATGATGACCACGTCGGCATCCTGGGCCACGGCCGACTTCACCGTGTCGAAAGCCACGGAAGCTGGGTCGGCACCTTGGCCTTGTTGCACGATAGGTACCCCTACCCTCTCAGCCCAAATCTGCAACTGACTGACGGCAGCGGCGCGGAAGGTGTCGGAAGCGCCGAGCACGACCTTCTTGCCAGCCTTCTTGAAGTTGTGCGCCAACTTGCCGATAGTGGTGGTCTTGCCCACGCCATTCACGCCGACAACCATAATCACATACGGCTTCTTGTCGGCAGGGATGTCGAAGGTGGTGCCATCACCCGACTCGTTCTCTTGGAGCAAACCTATGATTTCCTCTTTCAGGATACGGTTCAACTCGCTCGTTCCGAGATACTTGTCGCGAGCCACGCGAGCTTGGATGCGGTCGATAATCTTCAAGGTAGTCTCCACACCCACGTCGGAGGTGATAAGGATTTCCTCAAGATTGTCAAGCACCTCGTCGTCGACGGTCGACTTGCCCATAATGGCTTTGGAGATGCGGGAGAAGACACTGGTCTTAGTCTTTTCAAGTCCTTTGTCGAGGTCTTCTTTTTGTTCTTTTTTTCGGGTTAAAAATGAGAATAGTCCCATGATGATTTGATTTTCAAAAAGATAGACCGATTAAAAAGCCAACGGGTAACAAAACAGCAACAAAATTGCTATAATAGGCTCTCCACATCGGTCTATCACGGCTGCAAATTTACGGCTTTTTTTCGTAACCAGTGAAAAAAAAAACTACAGCACCCACTGAAGTGAAATTATTGAGTGGTTTCTCTCACGTATAAGAGTCCGTGAAATTCATCCACCGAGAGAGATCTCTCTCCGCATAGATGAGCACGGACACGAAAAAAAGTGTGACAGTCACCTGCCACACTTTCATCGGTTGCGTTGAGAACCCGCTCAAACGCCCGCCACGATGCGGAGTGCCTCGGTGTGGAGGTCTTGGTAGGCGGTGAGGATGTCAATCGCGGCCTCGTCCGCCTTGTCTTGGTCGGTGGTGGCCGCAGCCGCTGCCTTGGCCATCTCCACCACTGCCTTGTCCATGCCGCCGATAGCGGCGAGGGCGTTGGCTATCCTCTCGGTGTCGGTAATCATCTTGCGCCTCCTTTCTCCCGCAGCTCGTCACGGACGCGCTGGAGGTTGCGGATGATGTAGCCGATTTCGATGTTGGGCATGACGAGGCCTTTGTCTTCGTCCATCATGGTGACGAAGATCGGGAATATCTCGGCGAGGGTCTCGATGTCGGCGGAGAGCTGGGTCGGCTCGTAGGGCTTGGTGCCGATGCCGAGGTAGTCGTAGGTGGCCGGGTAGTTTTGGCGTGTGAGTTCCATCACTTCACCCCTCCTTTCCCGCCGTTTTCCTCGGCGAAGCGTTCGAGGTTCTCGTCAATCATGCAGCCCAGCACGCTCTCGAGGCCGCGCTGGATTTCGGTGAGTTTTTCCTCGATGCCGAGGGCTTCGATGCGCTGGCGGTAGTGGTCGGCTCCGAGTTTGGTGTTGCACGCGAGCGCGGCGTAGTTGAGCATGTTGCAGTCGTCCTTCAGTTTCTCGATGCCGCGTACGAGCGACATGAAGTAGATGAGGTTGCACATGGCGTTTCCGTTGTGCGTTTCACGCGCCTTTTCCCATTGTTTGTCGAAGCGGGTTTTCACCTCGACTTGATTTGATGCTTCATTTTGTTTCATAGGTAATACTATTAAGGGTTACGGCTGCAAAGATAGATAATAATTAAATATCTGAAACACAATATTTTATAGGTACTTATTAAGTACCTTTTACTTCGATTTCTCCAATATAGCCGATATATGTCACTTTTATTTATACTGATGTTAAAAAATTCATTTTCCCCTTTTTTTATTCAATCCGCATTTTTGGAATTTTCATCGGGCAGCGTCCAGTCATCGGGGTACAACTCCGCGCCCCAAATCTTGGAGTTTTCAAATTGCCTATCGGAATTAAGCAATTCGTCTGCATGGTCAAAGTCAAGGTTTTTTATTACCCTCAAATCAAGGTGAATGATGCCGGCACCGACTGTAATAAGTGAATCGTTGTAGTTGTTTTCAGAATCCCCGATGCCATACATATAATTGCCCGTTGCGCCTGAAAGCAACCTGACTTCCCTATCGAAATCAATCATTTGTTTGTGTAGTGCCTTTGCACGGCTGATGAAAGCCTCCGCGCCGCCTTGCGGTTGGTAGGTGTTATTCTGAATAACCTTGTCACGGTCGAATGAAACAACGCCATCTTTCAAGACAAGGTATTTCAGCCGCTCCGCGTTGAGGTTTGACGGGTCGCCCTGGTGTCGCAGCGGGAGCTTCAGGCTGTTGTTTGAGATTGACACGCGCAGCTCACCGACAATGCCATCAACCGCCGCCAACGCCTCTTTCATGGAGTTCAAAAACCTTTCCTCTCAAAAGGAATGACAATGTTGCCGGATTCCGCTTCATAGGCTTTGCGCAACTCATCTTTGATGCCGTCAGCGTTTAGCGTGGCCAATTCCTTAACCGTTTCATCGGTAATGGCTCTGACAATAACGCCGCGCTCTTTCATGGCCTTGATAGATTCATTCAGCAACCCGCAAAACGCGGTCAAGTCCGCATTCATTTTTTCGATGCGGTTCGTGTCCTTTAAGGACTTCGATTCAGTCTTTTTTGTGTTCATGGTGTTAGGTATTAAGTTATAGGTTTTCTTTCTTTTGGCGCAACTTTTCTTTCTTTCAAGTCGCCGTGAATAGACTTTTTTTCAAAAAATGCAGCCGTTTGGCAGGTTGCGGTTTTTTGAAACCGCGACAAAGAAGCTATGCTTCTTCTAATCTTTTGAGATATTTATTTTCAACCTTTATTTAAGATATTTATTTAGGTGCAGAGTTTGTGCAGAGTTTATGCACACTTTGTGCAGAAATCGCTTTATTTAGGTGCAGAAATCGCTTTATTTAGGTGCAGAAATCGCTTTATTTAGGTGCAGAAATCGCTTTATTTAGGTGCAGAAATCGCTTTATTTAGGTGCAGAAAATTGCAATTTGATGAAAATCAAATAATTTTATCCTTTAATTCAGGGTGTTTCGACAAAAAGTCCTGTATCCGCTTCAGCTCCTTGGCGGTGGCGGTGTCACTTTCGGATTTCGCCTTTTGGTACGCTTCTTTGGTCGCTTGGCTCATCCTCTTTTGTTTGGTACTTTGCTTGTGACTTTCAGCCACTTGCGCCAATTCCTCAACTGACAGCTTCAACGAAATGTATTGCCCTCTCGTATGATAGGCGTAGAATGAAACATTGAACGAGTTGAACAGCTCGACCTTGATTTTCCCGATTTGGTAGCGTGTGCAGTACTTCGCCACTTCCTTGGGCAATGTCTTCGATTTGTCCTTTTTTCCCGCCATTCGATTGTACCATATTTGTTGCTTCGTCAGCTTGTAGTATCGCTTGTTCCCGACTATCGACTTCAAGGCCAAAAAAGCCAGCAGTACCGCCTTGTCGAAGTCGCTTTTGTTGTGCTCGAAATAATCAAAAAACAATGGTACGCTAATGCCAGAAAAGCGATTGTCGTTTTTGTATTGATACTTGAACTTTCCTCTTTCGATGGCTTCATTCTTGTTTCCGACTTGCACCCCGAAAAACGCTTCCGCCTTGTCAATGGTGCAGTTGTAGTCTTTCATATACTTGTAAATGGCGTAGTCTATTATGTCATCCAGTACTTTCTTGCTGTCAGTCATAAACCCATCCAACAGCGAAATCGGGAAATTGAAATAACGCTCGTCTCCGTTGCTCATACCTCAAATGTTTTAGTGTACCAACTCACGAAATTTGTAAAGTCCTTTGCCACGAGGTACAGACCGCCAGCAGCCTCGATTGATGCCTGATATTGCCGTTGGGCTTCACTTTGGGTGTCCCTGCCTATCTTGACCTCAATCTTGACGCTCCGTCCGCGTATGGTGGCTGATATGTCGGCACTGCCTACCGTTCCGGCCGATGGTCGCCACGTGACGCTGCCGATTGTCTTACGATGTCCCAATACGTCCGAGACTTCACGCCTGGTGTCTATCGGGATGCCTATCGTGTTGATGCGCTCAGCCTGACCGCCTTTGAAGCGGATAAAGTCAATGATGCACCGTGTCAGCCCATTGGCGGTGTCGTCACGATAGGTGCATTTTGCAAGGTATTTCAAGGGCGTATTGGGGTGTTTGCGGGCGTTTTCAGCGTCAGCCATACATTCCAATTCCCTGACCGCTTGCGGCTTCTTATAGGGCTTCTTTCGGGGCTTTCCCCGTCCCTGATTCGCCATCGCGAATGCTTCAACAAAAGGCGTGTTCATGCTCAATTCCTTCCTGCAATATAATTGGCCGCCATTGATTCGGCTTCATCGTAAGTGCCTACCCTTTGCGCCGTCAGGAACGCCTCTACTTCTGACTTCTTAAAGAATGTCAGCCGCCCCCCGCCAGCCTTATAATAAGGAATGCGTTTTGTGTGTACGAGTGAATAAAGAAACGACTTCTTTAACCCGTATACTTCTGAAACTTCATCCAAAGATAAGGTTTCCTTTGCGCTCAAAGTCGCAATACGTTTTAATTCTTCGATTGAGTTCTGGAGGGTCTCAAATTGTACTGTTTCCATTGATGTAATATTTTGATGATTGTTTGCTTGTTTTCTTGGGCAAAAATACACAAAAACAATCAATGAAAACCATGTAAAAAACTGATTTATAATAAATTAGTATTGCCTCAATAATAATTTATTTTGCCATAAAAAATACAATTTATGGACTATAATTATTATTGTCTTTGTTTTGTTTTGATTTACCGTTTTATTTAGAATGAGTATAAATTTCAAAAATAGATGATTTTCTATTCTTATCATGAAAAAAGAGTACCTATTAAGTACTCGTTTTTATGGTTGCTTGGTGCCTATTTCAGGGGTTTTTGAAAGGGTCAAGGCTTCATTTGGTGTAATATATCCATTACCGAAGCTGCCTATCCGCAACAATATCATTCTAAACATCAAATCGAAGCAACTTCATACCAAACGCTATGCCTTGAGCAAAAGTCGAAATAATCGTCATTGTCGGTTGATTTAACGCCTTCATTCGACACGAGATAATACGATATTGAGGCATTGCCCTCAATGCATTCCCTGACATGTTTTATTAGCGTTTTGCGCTCGTCCTCATTGCTTTCTTCATAGATACGCAACGCGCCCCCGTATAGCGGTTCAGTGAACTCTCCCAATAACCCTATCAATACGGTTTTGGGGAGTTCGTCAATATGTTTTACCTTGAATGATGCGAGATATTCATTGATGATATGTTTTTCCTCTCCCATCATAAAGCATTGGTTTTAAATAGTCCATTGAGCAGGTTCGCAGCTTCTTCTTTCTTCTTATCGATGATTTCCGCGTAGATTTGAGTGGTACGGATTTCAGCATGACCGAGCAACTTCGAGACGGTGTAAAGATCTGCGCCTTTGGTAAGCAACATAGTAGCGTAAGTATGCCGTGCTGTGTGGAACGTGACCTTTTTCCCCATGATTCCGGCGGCCTTTGCCCATTCACCTACACTGTAATTTATTCCTTTGTTACTCCAACGCTCAAAAACAAAATCATCGTCTCCAGCGTTTCCGCGATTCGGCAATATGTCGTCAATATTAGGAACTAGAACTATGACTTGTTTTCCCGTTTTTTGTGCAGTTACACATACTTTTACGGTAACACCATCCTTTACCACATTTCCCCATGTCAGCCCGATAACATCGCCGAAACGAAGTCCCGTGAAGCATGAGAATAAGAACGGCTTTCGAGTGCGTTCTTGTTTTGGCGTGTCAATCATAGCTTTCAGCTCATCAAGCGTCAGAAAATCCCTATTGATTTTTGCCTTTTTCGGCCTCTGTTCACTTTCCATTTTCGCTATTGGGTTATTGTCGATTAGGTCTCGTTTTACAGCGAAATTCAAAGCCGAGTTGAAAATGGCGAAGTAATCATAAGCGGTGGTTTTGCCGATGTGCTTTCCACCGTAAACTATGACACTTTGAATATATTCTGAATATTCGATGCAAAACTTCTTATCAACATCGCCCAGTTTCGCGTTAGGTCTGAACTCTTGCAAGTGCGAGGCGACTACGGCGATTTGCTTCGAGCGCGATATGCTGTGGCCATTCTTTATGCTGCTTTTCGCCCTCTCGTTTGCATAAATACTCATCAAATCGGAAAGTAACATTTTCTTTCCCTTGCCTTTATCCACTATTCCAGCCTGACCGTTGGCAAGTTCAATAATGCGCTTGGCCTTGATTGCGTTTGCAGTTTCCACGGAGGCTTTGTTCTGCGCTTTATCAAAAGGTGTTTTCTCTGGAACGAGATAGAGTTTCAAAAACTCATACTTGCGTTTACCGTCTTTGTAAATGTCGAGGTAGATTGATTTGTTGCCGTCCGCCAATTCCTTGAAACGGATTCTCACCGGCTCTTTGGCTTTCTTTGCTTTCATTGCTTTGTTGTTTTGTTACCAGGTGCAAAGATAGACAATAATTTAATACGGGTAACAAAAAAGAAACAAAATCTTTCAAAAGTAACAAAAACAAAGTGTGATTATCGGCATCAAATAAGTACTAAATTGCTGATTTTTATATGGTTTATTTTGATTGGTTTTTTGAAATCATTCTTTCGGGTTAGGAATGAGAATAGGCCCATAATGTGTTGTTTAATTAACTACGTTGAATCTTCGATTTGTTGATTGTTTAATCGTTGAATTGTTAAGGTCCCTGAGCTTATAGAAGGGCCGACTCATGTCCGATTATACAAACACAAAAAAGCTCTCCCATAATGGTTATGGAAAAGCTCTGTTGTTCTGCGGTTTACGCAAATTATCTCTTAGCAAGGAACTCCTGCACCTTGTCGGCGGGAACGACGGTCTCCTC
>JAEEGL016387024.1_pt1 | contig 11177 bp, 7 predicted proteins | sample 9134231 | NCBI WGS metagenome assembly JAEEGL01 (sample SAMN16246548, study PRJNA631951) | gut metagenome | biome: gut microbiome; feature: rumen; material: fiber-attached | host: Bos | place: Iran: Karaj | collected 2018-10
ATTTCCACCCCATCTTACACATTATATGTGTTAAATCAAAAGGTATTGGATAACGTGTTGACTCATTATTTCTACTAATTCTCGGCTCTATTACGGGTGATACATTAATACAACACATTCTACCGTCTTCCGTAATGTCGTAAACCAAAGAAAAAACCGACTCAAGCCAATCAAGATATTCCTTATACGTTTTCCAATGTGAATAATCCCTTGCATTAAAATATGGTGGTGACGTAACTGTTAACTGTACATTCACACCTTGTGAGTGTAAATCAAACAGTTCCTTGATACAATCACCACATATTATTTTACTCTCTTTCATAAACAATTATTCAATGATTTCATCCTCTGTTTCATTAAACTCAATATCAGAAGCATTGATTTCGAATTTACCATCTGCAAGCTTATTCAACTCTTTAAGGATTTCACCAATATGTTCTCTCTTATAAACATCAAGGTCATCTGGTGCGATGAAACCCATATCAGAAGCAATCATATTACCCTCATAACAAACGTTATGTGGTGCATCAAGGTGATTTTTAAGTACCTTTATCTTTGTTTCAATACCATAACTATAATTCACACCCTTTGAAGAAGCTGTGAGTCTCTTGATACCACTCGTCAGTTGTCCACCCAACAAAATTTCAAGGCGTGTTGCGTATTTCATTGACTTTCCACCCTTTGTCTGCATAATGGCAGGTCCAACCGGATTCGTCATTGCATCCATCCAAACCTTATTGACATATAGAAATGTATTATTATACTTTGATGATATTTTTTTGGAACTTGGTATTCTATCATTGACTATAAGATTAAATGCAGCACTCAATGCAGCAGCAGTCCACATAGGATTACCAATCTTTCCTGTACCATCACAACTATTGAACTCCCTAAAGCTTCCAATAGAACCAACACTATCCCACACGAACAAAAAACCTTGTTCAATCTCACCATTGTCCTGTGCATCAAGCAATTCATTTATACAGGCGGCAACGTCTTCAACAACGGCAATCTTTCTCTTGTTCTTTGTTCTGGTTCCCTTTGCATAGTCTATGTCACCAAAACGTTCACAAAGTAATCTGTTATTATAATATACAAAGTCACCATCCCAATGTACAATCTGATTTTCCGTGTGGGTTGTTATCTCACCTGTTTCTGGGTCAACGTCCTCAACTTCTACATCACCATAAATTGGTTCTGCCTTGAAACCCATATTCTGTGCATATTGGAATGAAAAAGAGTTCTCCGTATCAATAATAACAGGAATGATACCTTGCTTCTGTGCTGATGCAATGGCGTGATTCAATAATGTTGTCTTACCGACATTTGAATGACCTATCACCGAAACAACAGTACATTCTGGAATGCCTGGTAATTTTGTTGCTTCTTGAAATGCCTTTGGCATCAAAATCCACGATTGTGGCTTATTTGCATTACTGATTGTTGTACTTACTACACCACTTGCTGCATTTAAGCCTACCTTTTCTTTAAAGGCTGATAAACCACCTTTCTTTGCTGTCATTGTTCCCTTTTTTATTGCTTGTTTTGCCATACTAATATTCTTTAAAATTTATTTTCATTCTGTTTCTCAATCTCTTCTCTGTAACATTTGCTACACATCGGTTTATATTTGTCCTCCCCACCGATGAGAATCTGCTCACCACTTGTGACAAGCTCACCATTCTCATTAAATCTTGCGTTGAATATTGCCTTTCTTCCACAAGAACAAGAAATCTTCAACTCATTGATATCATCTGCAAGTTCAAACAATCTTCTTGAACCTTCGAACAAATGTGTTTGAAAATCTGTTCTCAAACCATAACATAGGACGTTTATATCAAAATCATCAACTATTGCCCTAAACTGCTCAACCTGTTCGGTTGTTAAGAATTGACTTTCATCAACTAAAATCCATTGCAGTGGTTTACCATTATCAGTTTTCTGTGAAACTATTTTCTTCACTATCTTATAGACATCATAATACGGAAATAATGTAAAACATTCCTTCTCAATGCCAATTCTGGAAGAAATCTTATCAATACTTTCCCTATTGTCAAGGGAAGGTTTCATACACAAGATATTAATTCCCCTTTTTTCAAAATTATATGCTTCAATCAGAAGCATTGCACTTTTACCAGCTTCCATTGGAGAAAACTTAAAATATAACTTAGCACTCATACATAAATCTTTTTTTTTTTCATTTTATTTTTCAAATACACAAAAATTGAGAATATGACCGAAAAAATATAGCAAATTCGGTCATATCTCAACACAAATCATATTAGAATGGTAAGTCTTCGTTATCATCGTCAACCGGCACGTTATCGGGTATTTTTAAATCACCGGTTGTCTGTTTTTTACCATAGTTTTCTCTCAGAACTTCCGTTGCTGCTTCCTCTTCCGCTTTCTTGGCTTCGCTGTCATATTCAACTTTCTCCACAAACTTACCTTGTTCCTTACTATATACAGGTATTTTACCGTTAACAACAAGTTCAAGATAATCTGCCGTTTTAAGACTATAAACGTCTTTCCACGTCTTTTCGTCATTTAGCCAAGCATTTGCCTTGTCAATATCCTTTGAAAGTGGTTTTCTATTTCCGCTATCGGTAATATTATAGGCAACCGTCTCTTTCATTCCACCAAAACCATCTGGAATAAGTGATTTGCTTACATTGATTATAATATCCTTGCCGTTATAAAGGTCAAAAATGCTATAATCTTCTTCACCGTCTTCCTTTGCTTCCTCTTTTCTTGTGCGGAAAAGGCTCATTAATTTGTCATAAATGCCCTCTCCCTTTGAGTTTTCATTGAATCTCCAAAACTTAACACCCTCATCCTCATGGTCTCTGTCAATGACACGTGTAATGAAAGTACGCTTTTTCTTCAAAGAACATGCTTCCTTAAACAAAGACTTTGAAAGTGCTTCGTTTCCTTCTTTACGTGCTTGTGCTGCCTTGTCAAAAAGTTCCTTTGATTTTTTACAGATTGGACATTCTTCCTTGCTCCCTGCTTTCTCTGAATCTAAACACACAAATGATTTAAAACCGCTTTTCGCAATTTCCTTGTCAACTTTCAAGGCGTGTGTAATAATATCAAAGAAAACTGTTCCATCTGTTGCTGATATTGGTAAAAATCTTACCTTTACCGTCTTAGTGGCTTCATGTTCCTTTAATTTAAGGTCCAAATAATTCTTAGGGTCGAAACTTGTTTTCTTTTGTGACTGATAATCACCATTCATTCTTTTTAAGTTTTCATTCTGCTCTTCCAATGCCTTTGCATCAGTGTTTACTCCCGAAAATCTAATATTCTCTTCCATTTTTACATTAAAATTATATAAATTATTATTAAAATCTTTTAACATATACAAATATAGTACAAAGCCAGTAAATAACCAAAATTTTGCATAAAAAAAATTGTAGAGAATTTTAAGATTCTTTAACATCTTCCAACTCTCTACAATAAATATCAAAAAATAGGTAAAATTTCCCTTAGAAGCCCAAATAATCACTCAAATTTTGGTCAATATCAAGTGTATCTGCTATGTTTTTCATATTCAAACCGCTAATATCACCCTTTCTAATCTCAAATTCTTTCTGTTCATCAGCCGGTGATACTTCATTATCACGAATCACGTCATAATTTGGGTTTTCCTGTGTCAATTTATCCCAATATTCGGTTGGTGTCTGATTGAATGGTCCTGAAGCTTGTGAACGGAGATTGAATTTCTCTGTCTGTGTGGGATTTCTCTTCTCAAACTCGTCTTTAAGGTTCATAATGCTCTGTTCCTGTTTATCCAACTTGTCACTGAAATCCTTGACAACAGCAAAAATCTTTGAGAGTCTGTCATCAACACCATCAATCTTATATTCGGTTGCTTCCTGTGACTGCGTCAATTCATCAACATCAATAACTTCGTCTTCTGGTTCCATTTCTTCGGTTTCAACGCCATCATCATCGACTTGTGGTACTTCCAAATCACCCATTTCATCACCTTGTGTCTCATCACCCATTGGCATATCACCCATTGGCTGCTGTTGCATATCACCTTGTGGCATCATACCACCATTTTGGGGCATTTCAGAGCCTTGTGGCTGCATTTCTCCACCCATCTGACCATTCATATCACCCATTTGGTTTTGAGCGTCTGGTGTGGCATTCTGTGGCTGTTGCATATCACCACCCGTTGGTTGTTCTATATTATCTTCACCATCTTCTTCCAATTGTGAATTTGTAACAAAAGTATATTCATTCAAGGATTGTCTTGGTGATTTATACCCAGCAATCTCTTGAAAACGTTTAACTGCTTCATTGAGATTGTTTTCTTTTATAAACTTTTTGTCCATTTTATCTAAAAGTTAATCTCACTTATTTTTCAATCATTAAGAACCATTTTATTATCTTCGGTTATCAGAACAACACTATTGTCGGTGCGTTCGATAAGACCTTTGTCTTTTTTCTCACGCTTAACAGTTCTCTTAGGTGCTTTTGTGCCCATTATCTGTTCAATCTTTTCTAATCTTTCGTCAGCCATATCTTCAGATGTCTTTAAATCATTATTTTCCTCTATCTTTTCTTCCTTTACGGTTTCAATTCTATGTGAAAAACTCCTATTTGGTATACGTCTCACAAGTTTTCTATGTGGATTTTTACCCATAAATCTTATAGTCATTCTTTTACCTTTTTTAAATAACTTATTTCCTTATATAATAAATAGTTTGAAAACACTAAAAATATTCACTCAATACAATTTCACTTGGAATATCATTATCTATTGTTCTTCTTATTGTGTTCGGTATTGAAAAGAAATTGTTAATTCTCTTATTATGCGGATTTTTTTCCAACAAAGAGATTATCTTATCTTTCCTTATCCCAAAAAACGCACAAGTATTTAATGAAAAACCGTAAATATGTTTACTCTTAATGTCCTTTTTACTGTCATAAAGGAAAATAAACTTACCATTATCTATATAATAATATTTTTCATTGTCATTATTAATGTAGTTCAGACATTTCTTTGCTTTATTATATGTCAAGTCAACATAATTTATATAATGATACTTTATGTTACTGGTGATATTGTTAATACAATAGTTACGAAAGTCTAAAATATCCTTTTCATAATCAACCCTTCTTTCTGTCTTTGAAAATGTCCACCATAACATATTGTCTTCATATTTTTTATTAAGAATATTAAAATCCTTTATATTTTTCTTGGCATTTTCAAAACCTATTATCAACGTTGGAACATTAGAAACAATCTCCGTAAGATTCAGACATTTCTTGAAACAATCATCAATCTTGGAATTCGGACTTGAAACAACCACATTACCGATATACTTTTTCATCTTCTTTACATTATTTGATTTTATTGTACACAAATATAATGCAAAATTTCAGAAAAACAAAATATCACGTGTATTTTGCGCATATGCTTACATAAGCCGACTTCATTTTACTTGGATATTCGGATATTTCCTTCCTTTTTGCGGAACTGCTCATAAATTTATATTTAAATTCCGAATCCGGTAAGGTCAATTCAACTTGTACCATTTGGAAAACGTTCTTCGGTGATGCTTTCCCTAAAAGGAACTGTGCCCCACCAATACCACAATTATGTGACATACCAGCATACAGATAACAGTCTTCATTGGTCATTCCATAACCATTCGCCTTGTTTTTTGCTGCAGACATATTCTTCGCTGCAATTTCTGTTTGGTCTTCTGGTTTATATATTGAATAACCCTTGTCAATCGTTGATTCACGAAACTGAAACAAACCATAATAACCATATTGGTTTTTCACATTTGTTCGCCAATTGCTCTCAACATAAGCCAATGCTGCCAACCATTTCCAATCCAAACCGTATTTTTGTGCCTTTTCCTTAAACAATGCAATTAAATCATCTGTCAATGAACCGCCAACGTGCCATTTCTGTTTCGTACTGACTTCACTGACTTCTTGTTGATTTACATTTGCACCACTTGCTAATTCTGTTGTATAACAAGACATAATAAAACCTTTTTATTTATAAATACTTGTTAATGTCCATCATCCACCGAAAAATGCATCGTATCACCATAAGCACCTCCCCAACCCCAACCATGTGCAAGGAAAATCTGTACAACTGGGTGATTCCAATGCCAAACACACTTACTTCTGTCATATGTACCGCCATAAGGTGTCTGCTTTGTTGGCCAAGGTTGCTGTGCACCTTGCGCCGGTTCTTCCTGACCTTTACTAATGTGTGTCGCAAACCAAGGATTACCACCACTACCAGGATTTATATCAACAGCAACACCCCAACAGTGTCTTGATACACTTCCACTTACTGAATTTTTCTCTCTATAACAGTTTGCAACATTCAACTTGAACCACCCAAGAGCAAGAATCTCATCACATATAGCCTTGAAATCTTCGGCAATATATTTGTTCATCAACAAAGTCTTAGTACCACCGGTCTGGTTGAACGTCACGCTTGTAATTAAACCATTTGCTTTGGCTTCCTGTGGTGTAAGCTTAACATTATTGACACCGTACATCTTCATTTTTTCCTGACGTGTCTTATTGGTAAACATTCCGGACTTACCATAAGTTCCTTCAATAACCCCTACAGTGGTACTTGTGCCACAATCATCATTTGTTTCACAACTGGTATCCAACTTTCCATTTGAATTATCTTCTATCTTTGTATATTCGTTATGAACAAAGAAGGTGCTGTTAAATGGTTTTGCATATTTTGACATCTTCATCGCTGTCAATGTAGTTACCATATTGCCGGGTGTCATGTTATGGACAACCTTATAAATCATATATGTACCTCTCCACATAGGAATGTTCATCAGTTGGAAGTACATAAGTGGACACATCTGTGCATTACCCATCATCTCAACATCTATTGTATATGAATAATTTGTAAAGACATTAAATGTATCTTGACCAATGAAATTAACCTTACGTCCACCACCAGAACCCATCTGTGCAATCTGCCACGTTGCCTTGATAGCCTGCTCTGTCATTGCAGGATTATCCATTGTGACTTTCAGATTCTTGAATATGTGGTTATTCTGTCTTCCAAATGAAACACCGAATGAAGGTACATTATAACCTTCTCTCGTTGCAATTCCGTTTTCTCTGTCAAATGTTTCAGAATTTGTATTTTCAAATAATTTCTTTGCTATTTCAGTAAAACCTTCTGTATGTGACCAGATATCATAAGAATCTGTCTTATAGCCATTATCTTCATCCTTAATGCTTGATGGACTATGTGTGTACATTACAACAAACTTGTTACTGTTGGTTGGTGCTCCAACAGACAAATAAGGTAATGGTCTGAACAAATCTTCCATCATTTCGATATCATGTTTCTGTGTTTCCCCATTAAAACCAATGTAATCAGGAACCGGCAAGAAAATACACGTATGGTCAGTAACGATTCTTGACAAGAAATGGAAAAGACTTGCGTTATCAGCCAACTGTGTCCATGCTTCCAACAACTTCTGACAATTTATGGCAAGTTTATGATAAGTGTTCTTATAGAATGAATCTATGAACACGAAATTCTTATCAAAGAAATTAGCAACATCAAAAGCACTGGTGTCTGCAATAACCAACCATTTATCCCACAAATTTTTAAGATAATAATATATGGCAACACTAAGGTCTCTGTTCTTGACCAAACTATCCGGTATCTTTACATTACTATTGCTATTAGCGGTTGTACTATTATTTATTATATCCTTTGAAGCATTTAAAAATCCGTTCAGATATGCTTCATAAAGACTATCATTAACCCATATCTGGTCTGTATTTCTCACACCTTCCGTATTCTTACCCATTACTCTATGACATGAGTCACATATTATATAACAACCAACATATAGATTCTTGAACAAGTCCTGTGATTCTTTATCATTCTCATTGAACAACAACTTAAAACCTTGATTCTTAATATCAACATCTGGGTCTATATTGATTGCTGAATACTTACCTTCCAAATTAGCAACACCATAATTTGTAAGCCATTCTTCAAACTCAACACTTGTAGTTCTATTCTTGTTATATTCTGTAACAAACTGTTTTAAAGTAAGAATATCCTGTTTCAACGTTATTGATGTGTATTCTTGTACACTATCTTTTGTTATTCTGTTCTTTAATTCATATCTGGAAGATATAACAGACAACGTTTTTGTTACAAACCTTTCAAATAATGAAATCAACTGATTTTCTATATTATAGTCAATCTCCTGATTTCTTCCAAAAAGCCTTGAAACACTATAATTATAATTCTGTGTTGTGTTATTGCTTCTTATTGTTCTGAACACCAAACCGTTGTTTTCATTTACAAATAAAGTGTTCTCAAGTGTCGGTTGTTTGTAAACATCATTATCACCATTTACCGAATATATTATCGGGTCAACATTACCGTGTGTTTTTGCGTATCTTTTTCTCCATAACATTGCGCCCAAGAACAAAAGATAACCCTTTGGAATTATTTCCAAACCACCTGTTTGTTTACTTAAAATGAAGGTATTCAAATCAGTGTCCCTATAATCATATTTGAATGTGTGTAGAAACAATAATGCCTTTACTCTCAATGACCTGTCTTTGTACTCAACGTCATTCTCACCACCTCTCTTCTCATTCTGCATATAATAGAACGGACAACCGAAAATATTACATTCATTATCAAAATGTATTACCTTGAATTGCTGTATTACCAAGTCGTTAATGGTGACTTCTGTTCCATTTAACGTGAGATTACCACTATCATTAAATCTGACTTCATTTCTTAAATCCTTGTTCTCTACCAAATCCCATCCATTATATGTAAAATCGTAAAGTACTGTTTCTTTACCATAAGTGGTGTCAGAAAGTAAATTCCCATCCCTAATTTCAAGTTTTTCCTTATTTCCGCTTAACATATAGCAGACATTTCTATGAAATTTGGTCTTATATTCCTTACCAACCTTCAAGAATGTATCTACATAATCCTTTAAATCATCCTTAACTTCATATTCATAAACTTTACAGCCACCGGTTATTAATTGGTCGTGTTTCTGTACAATACTATCCACAACTTTATCATCTTCAATTATATTAAACATGAATTTATTGACATACTTTTGAAACATATCTGTGTTTATAAAAGGCAACTTGCTTGAATCACAGTTATAGAGCCAATCATAACTCTGCACTGTTTCATCAGCACGTTCATGCATCTTTGGTACAAAATAAGGGTTCACACCGTCATTTTTCTGATAATCAAAATCTTCTTTATAACCATCAAAGTTCTTCAACAAAGACGGAACATAACTTATCTGTCTTTCATCATACCAGTGAACAAACAGATTACCACTACCGGTTGATTTGAACATCGGTTTTCTACCCTTGTTATTATAATCTTCACGTATTTTATTGACCGTTTCAAAAATGTGGTATTTTTTATCAGTTCCTTCAACAATACCATATGCCCAATTGTCAAACTTCGGGTCACAATAGGAAATACCCTTGACTTCCGCAAGTGTCTTATCTTCTATAATACTCTTGATACCAGTCACCGTTCCGTTGGTCAGATAAAAATTATAAGCATCCATCTTTCCAAGCAGTGTTGCCATACTCACACCTATGTTGTTTCCACACATAACACCAATGTTGGCAGCAGCCCTCATTGAGAGATAGGCAGACAAGTCAGAGATATTACTTTGTCCAACCATATTGAACGGAGAACCACCACCGACATAATCAGATGGTAAAACAGGAAAAGAATTTTGCTTTAATGCATATGACTCGGTGTTCATATTATCCACAATATTCTGAATACCTTCCTGTAATGTATAGACAACCTTTTCCTCAATGAAATTGTGACTGAAATCACCAACCCAACCATATACATTTTCAATATCACTGATATAACCACAATCTTCGGTCTTAGCACCCTTATCATAAATGGCTGGCCAAGGTGATACGTTTTCATTGACGTTTCTTGCAATATCCGTATTGTCCATACTTATTTTAAGATAAGACGGACTTCTTTCACCCTTACCAATCTGATTGTAAATCTCCTGTGCCGAATCAAACATTATATGACAGAACGTTTCCAAATGACAGAAAATAATCTTGAATACATTACCAATATAAGGTTTGAATGTAAGAATACTTTTTACGTGATAGTTTATCTGTTCATTGATTTCTTTTACAAGATTCTCTTCTTCGATAACCAAAGTCTTCAATCTGTCATTAATAAGGCTATTTATATCATATAAATCAATCAGATAAGCATATTTTTTGACAAATGAACTCTTCTGTTCACCACTTATTGCTTCAAATAATCCCTCAGAAGTCTTATGTGTCAATTTACCACCTTTATCGTTAAAGACAAGACCTTCCAAATTATTACTCGTCAAAGAAGTGATTTCCTTTACATCAATATTTTCAACAACACCCTCATCGTTTGCTGTCACAACAAATTTTTCCATTAAAGTTATAACTTTTGGACAAGCATTCCATTTATTTGGTGCTTTGTCCGTTGTTATTTCCCTTCCTGTATAAGAACTTGTATATTGTTGCAAGCACTCATACATATCATTGTACTTCTTTATGGCATCATCATTTACATCAAGCGTATTACTCTCAGAAAAAATCAATAATTGTTGTTTTTTTGATTCTGCATCATAATATAACCCCAAGAAATTAGAGTCAACTTGTGCTTGTATGGAAGTTATGAAATTATTAAGGTGTGTTTTAATGTCATTCAAGAGTTTTTTCTCATTTTCCATTGACTGAAGGGTTTCATTCTGTTCAAATGTTGCAGCAGAAGTTGCATCTGCAAGCTTTTGGTCTGCTTCCTTAATCCATTTGAACAAGTCAATGAGTTTTGGTGGTGGTATCGTGACATTACCATCATCCCATAAACCCCATTCTCTTGTGTTTTTATGTCTTTCCCAATAATCCATACCAATATATGAAGCATTTGGTGCTGCAACAAGGTATGTAAAAGGTGTGTCAGTCATTAAACTCCAAGAATAACCGATAAATGTGGCTACGGCTTCAAAATTACCAGTCTGTGAATTAAATTCTCCCTTGAAATTTGAACAAGTCAGTTGATAAGTCACCGGTTTACCCAAGAACCCCTTAACTTGTAGTCTGAATAACGGATACGGCATTGTAAAGAATGCACC
>JAEEGL016655101.1_pt1 | contig 11177 bp, 7 predicted proteins | sample 9134231 | NCBI WGS metagenome assembly JAEEGL01 (sample SAMN16246548, study PRJNA631951) | gut metagenome | biome: gut microbiome; feature: rumen; material: fiber-attached | host: Bos | place: Iran: Karaj | collected 2018-10
CTGGCGATGCCGCGGCTGCCGCCGCCTGGCACGCCGCCATCGCCGCCCAGTGCCCCGCTGGCATTCCCTCCGCTCGCTACTTCGTCTTTAATGCCATCTCGGAACAGGGTGCTCTGTATATCGTTACCGCCACCCGTCAGGTAAACGACGGTATCACCACCGTTAACTACACCACCTCCGCCTCATTTGTCCTCTCCCGCGCCTATGCCACCGAGGTCTTTCACGGGGAGTGGAGTGAACTCACCACCTACGCCCGTACCACCCGCACATACCCCACCGTCACCTACGGAGGCTGCAAGTGGTATCTCGTAGCCAACAGTTCTACCGATGATGAACCCAGCCCTGTCAGCAACGTCTGGCACATGGTCTATGGAGTAGAGGACCTTGAGATACGTTTCTATAACGCCTCCGGTCAGCGTGTCACTGCTGCCTCTGCCTATCCCGGCAGTGTCAATATCTATCTCATGCCTCACCTTTTCTGTGGCAACTTTGATATAAGTGACTCCCTCCTCAGTACAGATTGGTCATGGTCTCGCTATACCGGCCACTATGGTGAACCAATAGATACCCGCACACCTGCCGACCGTCAGTCCGATATCGCGTGGCCCGCCTCCCATTGGCCTGATATCCCCCAGACCCGTCAGCTTACCATCACCAATGATGACCTCCCACCCACCTGGGGCAGCGGTCCCGTAGTCAACTTCATAATTACCGCCGCCTACGGAGACCTCCTCATCGCCAACGTCGTAAACATCTAACTTCTCATAGCTATGGATCGTAAAACCGAAATAATAATTACCTGCAACACCCGCCAGCCAGTAGCCGCCGTTAATGCTATGAACAATGAGTTGAAAAAACTCAAGGCCACTTATCAGCAGCTTTATAATGCAGGCAAAGCCGGTAGTACTCAGGCTAAAAAGATAAAAAAGGACATAGATGATCTCGATGCCGCTATAAGGCAGAGTGAAACTGATATGTCAAAGGTTGATAAGGTTGTTAAGAACCTCTCATCAGCCTCTTTGACACAACTCCGCTCTGCTCTCAAGAAAGTAGAAAAGGAGATGAGCCATACCGCTGCTAATGATCCTAAGATTCAAAAACTCCGCCAGCAGTATGAGGCCTTGACAGGCCAGATAACCAAACTCAAAGGCAAACTTGGTCTGCTCAATAATGATATAGCCAACCAGAATTCCGCTTGGAAAACAACTATCCGTAACATCACTACATACTTTGGTCTGTTCCAGTTGGTATCATTCGCACGCAATAAGATTCAGCAGATATTCAAGATGAACCTTGAACTCTCTGATCAGATTGCCAATATCCGTAAGGTCTCAGGTCTTGCTATTGAGGATGTTAACCAACTCACCAAGAGTCTTGCTAAGATTGATACTCGTACCACCATTCAGGAACTAAATGATATCGCCTATGCCGGTGCTAAACTCGGTTTGGGTAAGTATGGCATCGAGGGACTTGAAGGATTCGTTAAGGCCGCCAACCAGGTAAACGTTGCACTTAAAGAGGACCTTGGTGGCGAAGCTCTTACCGCTCTCTCCAAGATTACAGAGGTCATGGGCCTCATACCTAAACTTGGAGTAGAAAAGTCTATGTTGGCCGTCGGTTCTGCTATGTTCCAGTTGGCCGCTACCTCAACCGCCACCTCGGCCAATATCGTAGAATTCACTAAGCGTCTCACCGGTATGGCCCGTGTCGCCGGTCTTACTACCGATGAACTCCTGGCCATCGGTTCTGCTGCCGATGCCATGTTCCTTATGCCCGAGGTTGCCTCAACTGCATTCAGTAAGTTACTCACCTCCCTGCAGACCAACCATAACCTCATTGAGAAGGAACTCCAGATAGAACCCGGTACCATTAACAACCTCTACTCAGCAGGTAAGACCATGGATGCCCTTGTTCTCATCTTTGAGAAGATGCGTGATAAGGGTAACATGAACGCCCTGCAGGGTGTATTCAAGGATCTCGGCTCTAATGGTGCTCGTCTTACCAACGTTATGGTTACAATGGCCAAGAATGTTGATATGCTCAAGTCACACCTTGAGGTCTCCAAGAAAGCATTCGCCGATGCTACTGCCGTCACCAATGAGTATAACATCCAGCAGGAGACCGCCGCCGCTCTTATGGAGCGCGCCGGCAATATCTGGACTAAGGCCTTTATCAACCCAGAGGGTGTCGATGTATTTAAACGTTTTGCTCAGATGTGGTATGACGTATCTACCCGCATGACTCAGAGCAAAACCACCATGCAAGGCATCAAGACCACTCTTAATATAATATTGGTAACAGTCAAGGGTCTTATGGCTATTCTGCCTCTGCTCACCCGCTATCTTATGTTCTATGGCGTAGCTGCTGGAATCACCAAGATAGTACAGGGCTTTATCGCCATGAAAGCAGCCATTGTCGCTGCCCGCACAGAGACCGTCGCCCTCAGTGCTGCAATGAAATCTAATCTCATTGCGCTCGCTGCCGCTGCCATACTTACTCTTGCATCGTACCTCTGGGATTTGTCTAAGGCCAGTCGTGAGGCTGCCAAAGCCCTCAACGTCTATGAACAGGCCAATAAACAGGCATCTGAGATGTCTGCTCGTGAACGTGGTCAACTCAAACAACTCTATGATGCTACCCAAGACCTTACCGCTGCTCAAGAGGATCGCCTCAAGGCAGTCGAGGAACTCCGTAATAAATACCCAAGCTACTTCTCAGACCTCACCAATGAGGAGATTCTTGCCGGTAATGCCGCCGATGCCTATAAACGTCTGGCCGATGAGATATACAATGCCGCAAAGGCCCGTGCCTATGAGGGTAAGATGGATGACCTCATGGAACAGTATGTCACTGTCGAGGATCGTGTCCTCGCTGGCCAGCAGTGGATAGACGAGAACCAAGAGAAGTACGAGCGTGCCTTGCAGCGTTCACATGAACGCCCCGGTGAGATTGTTAAATCTCTTGGTTGGGCCAGTGGTTTCGGTAAGGAGGCTGGTGTAGTAATGCGTGCTGATCCTGAACTTGATTATATCGGCAAAATATTAAACGAGTATTCTGCTCATAAGGCCGCACTTGATAAGGATAAGGAACAACTTGAAGCTATTCAGAAGGATATTGATTTCCTTCGTGGTCGAATACCACAGGGATTACTACCTGTTACCGCCCAAGAGGATGAGAGTCCCGGTACTCTCGATAATGAGGCTGTTGATAAAGATGTTAAGAAACAGATGCGTGATGACCTCAAAGCCGCTCAGGATGAGGCCCGCGCTATCATGGATAATATCAAGAATTACTACCAGCGTCAAATAACCGAGATACTCCGTACCGCTAATGACCAGAATTGGGATACCGCAGTAACAGAGTCTATGACTGATGCTGTCACCGCACGCATGAACCTGGCACTCTCTCAGGCCCGCAAGAGTCTGGCAGGTGTTGAAAACTCATGGGATGAGTTCAAACAGACCATGGAAGAGGATATGCGTGAAACTGCCGATGAGGTAGGGTACAATGAGTCTCAGTTGCTCCTTGAGAGCATCCAGAATGCAGACCCCGCCCGTATCCGCAAACTCATAGTCAATTTGGCCAAGCAGCTTGGTATGGTTCAGAATGCCGCCATTGATGCTATCTGGCGTAATGCTTCTACTAATGAGGCCGCTAATGAGAAGGCTGCCGAGAAACACCGTCAGGAAATCAACCGCCGCCTCCTTGAGGACAACTACACCGCCAAGACCAATGACACTTATACTCAGTCCTTTGAGAACATGGGTTTCTTTGGCTTGACCGATGAGCAGACCGCCACACTCCTTGGTGGAGGCAAAGAGGCAGAGCAACTCATAGAGCGTCGTGCAAAAGAGATAGAGCAGGTATTAAAGAACGCCCGTGAGCACATAGTTGACCTCTACAACCTTGACCCGCAGAGTGAGGGTGGCCGCATAACTCTTATGAGCATTCTCTTTGGTCCTGACTGGGACCAGGAGGAATCGGAACTCAAGCACGTCTTTGAGATATACGGTGATGACATGCAGGTGTTCTACAATGAACTCCTCAAGTATTCCGATGACTACACCGAGGCTCTTAAACGCGCTCATGACCGCCAGAAAAAGATACTTGACTTCCAGTGGAAACAAACCGCCACATATAAAGGTCTTGAATCCCGTCAGCAGGCACAGTCTATGCTGACATCTGGCATAGGCCAGCACTCCGTAGCCGTTCAGAAAGCACAAGATGGTGGTGCCAAGATACCGCGCTCAGATCAGTACGGCACCGGTGCTTTCGTCTCCTCAATGGGTGAGGATCCTGAGATAGAGATGTACCGCCTAAAGATGGAGGCCGCCGCCCGTTACTATGATTTCCTCGCAGAGCACCAGGCCGATGCTCAGACACTCCAGCAGCAGGAGATGGCTGTACTTGAAACAGAGATGGCCTATGTCAAGGCCGTAGCCACTCAGATGAAAGAGCGCATAGATGATATGTATGCTCTCATGACTCCGGTCGAGGAGTTTGGTACCGCAGTAGGAGAGGCCTTCGCCTCTATGTCAAATGATGCCGAGGATTCTGAGACCATGTTCAAACAGGCCATCGCTGAGATGATAAACGCTTTCATGAAGCAGACCGTCCAGATGACTGCCGAGTACGCCAAACGCCGTATCATGCAGCAAATGAACGACCGTCTCACCTCAAAAGCCATCAAGAAATCCACCGCCTCAATGGTAGGCCTCGAATCAGAGCGTCAAGAGGCCATCACCTCTGCCGATGAGGAGGGTGGCGAGGCTCGTAACCTCCTTGTAAAAAGCGTCGAGGTCGGTATCCAACAGACCATGCAGGAGGTCGGTCAGCAGACCGTTCAGACGCACCGTGCCCAGGCTGGTGAGGAAGTTCAGACTGAGGCTGCCAAGACCCAAGCCAACACCCTAATGGGAATAGCCGGCGGTGCTGCCAAGACCATCGGCTCCCTCGGCTGGTGGGGTATCCCGCTCATAGCCGTCATCACCGCCTTGCTTAACGGTCTGCTCGCCTTCGCCATGAATAAGGTCTCCTCACTCTTTGGTGGAGGTGGAGGCACAGACAGCAATGCCGCCGGTCCCGCCGTCAAGCTCGCCACCGGTATGCTCACCTATGACTCGGGTAACGTACAGGCCTTCCGTGGAGTCATAGACGGCCGCACCTATCCCGTAGTAGGTAGTGATGGCCGTGTCTATGCCGCGCATGATGCCGGTGAACTCTCCACTGGTCTGGTCCGTGACCCCATCACCACTCTCGTCAACGGTCAGCCCGCCCTTGTGGCCGAACGTGGCCCCGAAATGGTCATTGGCCGTGAGACCACTGCCGCCATGATGATGAACCGCCCGGATCTGCTCGCCCAGATAGTAGCCCTTGATCGCAACCGCTCCGGTCTCACATACCAGGCTTATGACTCCGGTAATGTAGCCTCCGTAGCTGCTGCTGCTCCTGCAGGTGATCAGGATACCGTCGCCCTCCGCAGCGTCATAGCACAACTCTCCGCCGTGCTCATCAACTTGCAGGAGAAAGGTATACCCGCTCATATCAATCAGTATGGCCGTGGCGGAGTGGTTGATTCTGCTTCTCGTGGTCAGGAATTCATGTCCCAATTCAGCAGTGATCCGCTGTATCGCAATCGCCGCCGACGCTAATTGTCAAACCTAATTCTCACCGCCTATGTATCAGTCAACCCGTCATATCAACCTCAGTGTTCCCCAGTCTTGGTCCCGATGCAGTCTGCCTGAACTCCGCGCTATCGCCTCCGTCCTCAAAGACCGCGCTTCGGCTGCTGACCGCTACCATCCGTTTGATATGCGTGATGTCAAGATAGCCGCATTCTTTCTCCTGGCAGGCATAGAGATAGTTGAACCTCTCAACCCCCGCGTCCCTGTCGAGGAGCAGTACTACACCGTCCGTCTCCGTCCTTATACGCTCGATCAGTGGGATAGTCGTCGTTTCTGGTGCCGCCTCTTACGTTTACGTGACCGTATAGTCCGTTTCTTTGGCCGTGACGACACTTTCTCTCTCTACCTGTGGCAAGTATCGTCGTGGCTTTTTCCGCCCGCACAGCCAGGCAAACAAAAGGAACCGGGCCTTCTGGATTGGCTTGACCAGACCCAAGGTGAGGCCCTCCTTATCTTCCCACTCCGTCAGATTCGTCGCCGTCGTCACCGCATAGGCCGTAGCATCACCTTCTCAGGCCCCGCACCCCTAATGGACGGCTTTACATGGCAGCGTTACCGCTGGGCACAGGACTATATAGAGAACTGCCGCAACCTTGAGAACCACTACATCCAACTTGTAGCACAAGGCTCAAAGGTCTCTTTGGCCGATATCCAGAAAGCCCGCTCTCATGCCGATATGGCCCGCGCACTCTTCCTTGCAACCCTCTTTGAGCGTCGCATCACCTATGTCAATCCTGACACTGGCCGTACTGAGACTGATTTCCACTATCAGTCCAACCAGCATACAGACAACAGCCCGTGGTTCCGCCATTTCCCCGATGAGGACTGGCAGATCGTCACCCTCTGGTGGGAGAGCACCATGCACTACCTGGCCCGCACCTATCCCAAGGTGTTCAAGACCCAATCCGTCAAGCCCGGACGTAAGCGCACCAACCCTATGGAGCTCTACACCCGTACCACCAGTACGCTTGAAAAGTATCTCGGCCTCTCCGCCCAGCAGATAGACCGTGAACCATACACCACCGTCCTCCAGCAGCTTGAAAACATATCCCGTGAGGCTGAGGAAATGGAACGTATCCGCAACAGAAACAAACGTAAATAAACCCCGCTGACTATGGAAGAAAAGTTATTACCGCTAATCATTGAACTCATGAGGTCGCGTTTTGACAACTTTGACCGCATGACTGCTCAACTGACCATCACTCTTGACACTACCTTCGCTCAGGATCTCCGCATGGAATCCATAGATATGGTTGACCTCATGATAGCCGTCGATACCGCCTTTGGTATAGACTCTCGTCAGGCCGATATCCACGCCTTCCAGACCATAGGTGATTTGGCCCGTTACATCCTCTCCCTTAACCCCGGTGTAGTATGAATGGCACAGTCATCACCGGCATGGGTATCTGGTCCTGCATAGGCCAGAATTGCGTCGCCGTGGCAGAATCTCTCCGCGAAGGCAAGAGCGGCATTGGTCTTGACCATCACCGCACTGAACTCGGTTATCAGTCTCCGCTTACAGGTATAGTCCCGTTCCCGGACCTCTCGGATTCAAACCTCTCCAACTCACAGCGTCAGTCACTCTCTGAGCCCTCCGCCTACGCCTATATGGCCGTCCGTGAGGCCTTGGAGATGAGCGGCCTTAGTGACCTCTCTCGCTGCGGCCTTATCGTCAGTAATGACAGCACGGCTGCTGAGTTTCACCGGGCCGAGGATATCATGCGCTCCCGTCAGGACTCCCGCCTCCTGGGTGCCTATCAGGTGTTTCGCTCACTCAACTCCACCGTCTCGCTCACGCTCTCATCTATCTTTGGAATCGGTGGTCTCTCCGTTACCGTCAGTGCGGCCTGTGCCGGCGGTGGTCATGCCGTAGGTATAGCGCACAGCCTCATCCAGAGTGGCGTACTTGACTGCTGCATAGTGGTCGGAGCGCAAGAGTGTAACCCCTTTGCATTTCTGGGGGTCGATGGTATGGGGCTCATCTCCCGTCGCGCCGATGATCCCGCCGCCGCATCCCGTCCTTTTGACCGCCTCCGTGACGGTCTGGTGCCGTCGGGTGGGGCAGCGGCCCTGATACTGGAGTCAGAGTCCCGCGCACGCGCACGTCTGGGTAGTATCATAGGTTATTCGTTCTCCACGTCACCCAGTTACATCACGCCTAAGAGCAACGTCATTCTTGACACTATGACCCGTGCCTGGCAGTCATGCCGTATATCGGTCCTCTACCAAGGCCTGTCACTTATAATGTCGCACGCCACCTCTACACGTGAAGGTGATACGGCCGAGGCTCAGGCCATACGCCAGTTCCTTGACGGTGAGCATTTCTTTGGTCGTACCAAGCCGTATATAGCAGCAACCAAGTCTCTCACCGGTCATGAGTGTTGGATGTCCGGAGTATCACAGATCATCTACGCCATTCTCATGAAACAAGGTGGCTTTGTCTTACCGCACGAATATCTCACCAATCCGGATTCCGCAATAGAGGGTCTCAAGATACCTCTTACTGAGACTGAGGCAACCATCACCAACGTCCTCTGTAACTCATTCGGATTCGGTGGAACTAACGCCTGCATAGTACTGGGTGACTGATTCCATATCCGTCCACCATCACGCAGGTACAGCCATTTCTTTTACGCACTCCCCGCGTATTCACTCCCAGTCCGCGTTTGAGCGTATCCTTCGCTCTCGCGGACTTATCATTTTGAATATTTCCGCACGCCCCGCGTTTAACATTTCACGCAGGTTCGTACCATTTCAAACCCTCCGCTCCGCATGGCAAAGGAAAATTGAAAGTTGAACCACTTTCATTTCATCCTTGACCTAACTCGCTGAGTAAAGGTTATTTCACGCACGCGCCAGCATCTTCAAGGATAAAATCGGGAATTTCTCAAACCTTACTATATTTTTTGCGTTTTTTCTGCCACCTTTCCCCGCTCCTCTAAAATTATTGTTTAATTAATGTCAAAGTTCTACTTTGTCTTTTGATTATAAGTACTTTATGGGGAGAGGGGAGAGGGAGCAAGACGTGGTGTTGTGGTTCAGATTCGGGTATATTACCCTCTAAGTTTTTTCTTCCTGCGCGTATATAGTTTTTTCAAAAAAGGGTAAAAATAACTTTTTACCTATCCTTTGTATTAAATATCAGCAAGTTAAGACCATTTCAAAACGTCTTTTTGACAACTTTTTCCATCTTTCATCAACTTTTTACCCCAAAACCATCACAGCACACTGATGGAGTAGGGGTGCTCAAAAAGTTATTTTGCCCGTTTCAGGGAGATTTTTTCCTCAGCCCTTCTAAAACGTCTTTTTTATACTTCACCTCTGTCCGCCCTGTTTTGCAAATGTTAAATCTGATATGAACTATAATCTTTTTCAAAATTTCGTTTTGTAAATACGATATTAACTCTTACTTTTGCTCCCATAACAAACCTCATCTATTATGAAATATTATTTTCGTACCTATTTCATTGCGTTGGGCATCCTCCTGTTCTGCCTCACGGCTTTAGTGTTCCACTTCACACCGCCATTCTACCAGGCAGCAGCTTTCGGAGCATCCGCGGCATTCCTTTTCGGCTGGGTAATCCCCTGTCTATCTTACTTCACAGATAAGGAGCCTGAGCGTGATCGCGTATGGTACCTCTCCATGTTCAATAAACGCTATCCCAGTGAGGTTTTGATTCAGGTCCTCATCTGTGTCATCTGCTTTGTCTTATATAAGGTAGGATTCCTGCCTCGTTTCAACTGTTTCCTTATGCCTATCGCCGGCATGATACTCATTACCTATCTCTTTGAGTGGTTCTGGGTACGCTGCATAGTCCGTAAGGATCAGACAGACCTTACCAAGTCGGCGGAACAGACAGAGCAACCTGAACAAAAAGACCCATCAGAGTAACACCACACTTTACACCCCATAACCCATAACCTAATTCAGACTGTAATGACTAAGAGAAAAAAACAAACCATTCAAAAGATAGTAGAGACCGGTCCCCGTCACGCTCGTCAGGCCGCGTTTGATGCTATGGTCGCGCAAGAGCAAGAAAAACAGCAGCACGTCATAACTCACTACACCTGCCAGTTAGTACAATCTTTTAAGGTCGAGGGTCTCAATACCCCCACCATCCTCAGCACATTGTTCTCTACCATGCTCTATTTCCTGGGTGAGGATCAGTCTAAGGATAAAACCCGCTCCATGGAGGATTATTTCCAGCCGGAACTTGAACGTTTCCGCACCAACCTGGCAGAGCGTATGTCCGCCATCCGCTCCGGAGAGATAGTCTTTGACCCCATTCCTCTCCCCTCAGACCCCGACGCATTGGAGAAAGAACGCCCAAACTAACACCTGTATGGCTGACCTCTTTGACGTACAATGCAGCATCTACGCCGATGCCAAGGATAACAGTGGCCGTTTCATAGACCGCGCCACCGGTGTCCCCCTGCAGGCCATGACCATCCGTGACTTCTGTCTCACGGAGCGTTGGCGGCCCGTAGTGGAGCAGCTACGCGCATTGGTCGCTGAGTACGGAGCAGAGCAGGCTAAAGCCCGTGATGATTACAGCCGCCTCAAGCACTTCCTTCCAGGTGCCACCCTCTCCGGTCTGTTCGGATTGTCTGAGGAGTATAACGATAAACTCCAGCGCAACGTCCTCGTCTCCCGTCGCACCTCACACCTCCTGCAGCATACCGGTTTTCTCTGCATAGACATAGACCGTCAGGATAACACTTCACTCTCCTCGATGGACCTTATCCTGCGTGTCCTCCGTCATCGCCCCGAGGTCGCCCTTATCATGCGTTCCTGCTCCGGTACCGGTTACTTTGCCCTCATACCTTTGGCTTATCCCAAATACCATAAGGAGCAGTTTAAAGCCCTCATGCGTGAATACACCGCCCTTGGTGTCAAGATAGACCGCCAGTGTAGTGATATAACCCGCATCCGTTTCGCCTCCTATGACAGCAATCCCTATATTAATCCCAATGCTATTCCATATTCCGGAATAGACATGGGTGATCAGATGCTCGCTCCACGCGCCGCCGTCTATACACCCCGTGTCGAGACCCCCGATGACCTTGTAACCCGCGTAGAGAAACTCGTATGCAAGCTGGAGCAGCATCACATAGATATCACCAGCAGCTACGGTGACTGGATGCGTGTCGGATTCTCCCTGGCTAATCTCCAGGAACCCTACGGTCGTCAGTTCTTTCATCGCGTCAGTGCCATCTGTGAAAAGTATAACGCCACCATCTGTGATAAGAAGTTTGATGACCTCCAGTCACCCAGCCGCATAGGCATCGGCACCTTCTTTGCCATCTGCAAGGATTATGGCGTTACGCTCAGGAGTTAATTATTAACCGTCAACTGTTGATTATGAGAAATTACCCCCCCCAACCACGCCAACAACACCTCCGCCCCCATGCTTCGCCGCGCCTTCGTACCCCGCTTATACGCTCTCGTACATAAGTGCGGTGTCTTTGCTCTTTTTCCATTGGTCGACTTTA
>JAEEGL010876780.1_pt1 | contig 11176 bp, 7 predicted proteins | sample 9134231 | NCBI WGS metagenome assembly JAEEGL01 (sample SAMN16246548, study PRJNA631951) | gut metagenome | biome: gut microbiome; feature: rumen; material: fiber-attached | host: Bos | place: Iran: Karaj | collected 2018-10
AAGAAGAGATAAAACAAGGACTAGGTTATACTGTTTTAACTAGAACTTTACAATTCTTAAGAGCGTTTATGACATATTATGATCCATCTATGCAAGATGATGTCTTAACTATGTTTTCTGAAGTAGTACAAGATACATATAAACGATTTGGAATAGATTTCAATACTGATTTCTCTAAATATCAATCAGAGGACTATCCAACATTTAGTGATGTATACGCTACTATTAAAGGACGTTTAATGTCAATGACTGAACAAACTCATGAGAAAGATATCATGGAAAGATTAGAATTGAAAGTTAGACCAATAGTTAATGAATTAAAATTCTATTTCGATGGAAAGACAACATTGAGAAGAGACTCTGATTTTATGGTATTCAATATTAAAGAATTAATGAATTCAGATTCAAATATTAGAAATGCATTATTCTTCAACGTATTAAAATATGCTTGGGGATTATGTTTAGATTTCAATGTAAATACAGTAATGATGGTTGATGAAGCACATGTCTTATTAGGTGATAAGAATGCATTAGGAGCTGAATTCTTAGCTCAAGTTCAACGTCGTGCTAGAAAGTACAATACAGGTACAATTTTAATTACACAACAACCATCAGACTTTGTAGCAAATGAACAAATTCTAATGCATGGTAAGGCTATCTTCGATAATGCATCATACTATTTAGTAATGGGCTTAAAGAAGCAAGCTGTTGAAGATTTAAGTTTATTAATAGATTTAAATGAGAGTGAAAAAGAAGGAATAAAGAGATACTCTCAAGGTGAAGCACTATTTGTATGTGGAAATAAACGTATGCAAATAAATGTAGCTGTAACAAACGAAGAATTAGAATCATTCGGTTCTGGAGGAGGTTTCTAGAACATATAAAAAGAAGGTGAGGAAATGGCATCATATCAAGCAAATAGAACTGGCAATGGAGATCAACCAAAGAGTCAAGATCAAAGAAATATAGATAATAACGCCAAAAATATTAAAAATGCTGCCGATGTTGCCATCGCTTCAAAAGAACCTCATGCAGTGGCAGCAGGAGCCGCAATTAAAGCAGCTGATAAACTTACCGATGGAAAAAGTACTCAAGCATTAGGTAAAGCATTAAATGCCAATAATAAATATAGTCCAATGGGAAAGCAACTTCAAAAAGCTTCTAATAAGTTAAGTGAAAGTGGACTAAGTGATAAAATTGGAAAAGCTGCCGCTATGAAAAATGGCATGGATAGTAAGGCTGATGCAGGATTACCTGAAAACGTTGGCAATCAAAATGCCATGCAAAATATACCAATTAATAGTCAAAATACAGGAGGAGAACAAGAAAGTTCTCTTCCTTCTTCTAGTGAAGAAAAAGAAGAAAATAATAAAAACAAGAATAAATCTGATGACCAATCCGGTTCAAGCGAAAAAAATAAAGCAGAGCAATCTGAAAGTTTTGATGGTTCCGATGATTCTGGCGAAGGAGAAGCTCAACCAAAAGGTATTATACAATTCTTAATGAAGCATATTTTTGCGACAATCATTATTATCGGTGGAATAATAGTTGTCTTTTCTGCAGGCTTTGTGACATTGGCATCAGTATTAATTGAAACAGATTCAAGGTTTGAAGATGCATTAGCTATTTCAAGTGCTACAGGTGGACCTACAGGTTATACTGATTATAATTCTACAAACGATGAATTTATAGATTTCATTCAACGAGTAATAGGAGTTACTGGTGATGATGGTACTAGTGATAGTTATGTAACATATACTGAAAGTCCATATTTAATAGTAGTTTCTACAATTCATACTATTATGGATAAAGATTCTACTTATACTTATAAATATTTTACAAATAGAAGAATCAAAAAAATAGCTAAATGTGTTCAAGGAGATGAAACTGCAACCAAGACTTGTTTAGTTAAAAAGGTATTTCCTAAATACTTTGATGATTTATCTGATGGTGAATATGAAAAATATGCAGATGAAACATTTGATTATATTAGAGACTATTATAGTTATATTGGAGAAAATAGAAATAAGGCATGTTCAACGACTTCTTCTACAACATGTACTTATGGTATAGATGGTTTCTATGTAGGTGGAAAAGGAAATGTAAAAGAAAAACTAAATCTATCTAATGTAAAAGTAAGGATAATGGAGTGTAATGATCGAAGTAAACCTGTTGCAGGAGAAGATTTAGTAGATTTTGAAAAATATGTTTTAGGTGTTGCTTACGCTGAAAATGAAGGAGCACCAGAAGAAGGCTTTAAAGCTCAATTAGTTGCGGCAAGAAGTTACATTTTAGCAAGACATGTCGCAATTGGTGGAAAAATAAAAACAGAAGGAGATAATAGTATTATTGAAGCTGTTTCTTGTACAAACGACCAAGTATATTGTGATCCAGATAGAGGATGTTCAAAAAATGGTGGAAATGTAAGAAGTGGATTAGATTATCCTAAGTATAAAGGTCCGCTTCCAGAAGATAGTAAATATCGTACATATGCAAAAGAAGTTGAAGGAAAAACCTTATTAAATGACCAAGGATATGTTGTCTATACTGCTTACAATTCTACAACGCAAAAAAGATTTAATGCTTTAGCAAATCAAAATAAAGATTATAAACAAATACTATTTGAAATATATGGAAATGATTCTAAAGCTACTGATTTAGGACAAGCAAGTTGTACTACAACAATTGCTTGTAGCTCAGTTGGAACAGCAGCCTCTGGAGATTACACAACTTGGAAACAGGGAGATAATGCTTGGGGAAGTATTCCATTAGGAACTTCTTCAACAACAATTGCTCGTTCAGGTTGTACAGTTACTTCAATAGCAATGCAAATAAAACGAAGTGGTGTAGATACTTCTAATGTACCAGGAGACTTTAATCCAGGAACATTCGTAGAAGCACTAAATAAAATTAATGGTTTCTCTGAAAACGGAGGAATTAAATGGACAAAAGTAACTGAGTTAGTACCTCACTTTAAGTATGTAACAACACTTGATGTTAGAGGGAACACACAAGAAGAAAAACTCAATAAACTAAAAGATCTAGTCGGAAAAGGCTATTATGTGGTTGCTGAAGTTAAAGGAGCAACTCAAAATAATGAACACTGGGTCGCAGTCGACCAAGTAATTGGAGATAAAGTTACAATGATGGATCCAGCATCATCTTCAACGGATATGTGGAGCAAATATGATCCATCAAAAGCAGCATATTTTGTAGCTTATAAAGCTGATTAAAAAGGAGTTAATATGAATAAAACTACTAAAGTATCTATAATTATAATTCTAATAATAACTATATTTACATTAGTTGTTTTAGCATTGGCTAATAGAAATGGTGTGGTCTTTAAATCAAATAAAGATGAAGGATACATCATAGTTGGACAAAATGCTATGTTTTCTTACCATAATAAAAAGTTTTACAATGTACCTATGGGTAGTTACATAATGAATGAATTAGATTGGCAAGAATTTAGAGTTTTAGAAGACTATAAAGTCAAAGGTGATTATCTATTACATTATGATGAAAAATGGTATTTATTTAGTAAAGATAAAAAAGCTGTTAATTATGAAAGTGATAATATTATTGCTTTAACATCAAACTATAATATGCATTATGTATATAAAGAAGCAACTGAGATAGTTGACAATGAATATGTTAACAAAGTTGCTGATGAAAAAGGTGTATTAGCTGAAGATTTAACAGTAAATGAAGAAGTTCATATGGATATAGATAATGATAATAAACCTGAAACTTTCTATCTAATTAGTACAGCTTTACCAGTAATACCAACAAATAATAAAGAATATTCAATAGTGTTTATGGTAAAAGATAAAAAAATATATCCGATATATGATAATTTAGGTAAAGCAATGTTTAAATCTTATTGTAAACCTAAAATAGAAGGATTCATTGATTTAAATGGAAATAATAACTACGAAGTAATACTATCTTGTAGTACTATAAGTCCATTAGAACAAAAAGTTATTATATATGAAATGGCTACTAAAAATGGCCAAAAACAATTTGAAATAAAAGCATTTAATTAATAGACAGTTGTTAAAAGATAAGATATAATATATACGAGAAAGGGACGAAGTATAATGAAACTAAAATTACGTGTTGATTCAGATGATTTATTGATGTTTGGTGTATTTGCAGTATTCTTATTATATGTAATTGCCATTTTAATTTTAAACGTTTCAAATTTAGCATCTGAAGGATCGTTATTCGGACTAAATCCATTTCCAGCATTTGGTCCTAAATATATAGGTATAACATTACCACTTTTTTTACTAGCAATAGCTGCTATCCTTTTTAGTGTAAAATCATATATCTTTGAAAGAGATTCTGGAATTGGTTTAACTACTGAAAAAGTATCTAAAGGTTATTCTAGATGGGCAAAAGATAAAGAAATTCAACATGATATAGACATGGTTGAATTAGATGTATTTGATAAAAATGTAAAAGGAGCAGGAGTTCCATTAATACTTAATAAAGAAAAGTTATGGGTAGATAATGGTGAATATCACACTTTAGTTATAGGTTCTACTGGTTCAGGTAAAACACAAACAGTGGTATTTCCTCAAGTAAGAGTTTTAGCTCGTCATGGAGAAAGTATGATAATTACTGACCCTAAAGGTGAGATTTATGAACAAACAGCTAATATGCTTCGTAAAAGAGGATATCAAATATTATTATTAAATTTCCGTGATCCTCAAAGAGGAAATGCATGGAACCCAATGAGTTTACCATATAATTTGTATCAACAAGGAAATCAAGATAAAGCTATCGAGTTGTTAGATGACTTAGCATTAAACATTTTGTATGATGCTTCATCATCACAACAAGATCCATTCTGGGAAAAAACATCTGCCGATTATTTTGCAGGTATTGCCTTAGGATTATTTGAAGATGCTAAACCAGAAGAAATAAATATAAATTCAATTTCTTTAGCAACAACAGTTGGTGAAGAAAAGTTTGGTGGATCAACATATATAAAAGAATACTTTGGAGACAAAGATCCTAGAAGTGCTGCTGCTATAGATGCATCATCAACAATAATGGCACCAGATGATACAAAAGATTCTATCTTAGCAGTATTTAAACAAAAAATTAAATTATTCGCATCTCGTGAAAATTTAAGTGAGATGTTATCATATTCAGATATAGATATTTCAACAATAGGAGAAAAGAAAACAGCAGTATTTATAGTTATTCAAGATGAGAAAAAGACATATCATGCACTTGCTACAATTCTTTTAAAACAAATATATGAGACTTTAATTTCAACTGCTCAAAGACATGGTGGTAAATTACCAATAAGAACAAACTTCATTTTAGATGAGTTTGCTAACATGCCGCCTTTAAAAGATGTTACAACTATGATTACTGCAGCTCGTTCTCGTAAAATAAGATTTACTATGATTATTCAAAACTATGCACAGTTAGATCAAGTATATGGAAAAGAAGAGGCAGAAACAATTCGTGGTAACTGTGGAAACTTAGTTTACTTATTAACTACAGAATTAAAAGCGTTAGAAGAAATATCTAAAATGTGTGGAGAGGTTAAATCTAAAAAAGATGATAAGACAGCATCAACACCATTGGTAACTGTTTCAGATTTACAAAGAATGAAAAAGTTTGATGTTATTATCATGCGTACAAGACTTCAACCATTTAAGACACACTTTACTCCAGATTTTCAAATAAATTGGGGAGAAAAATATCCTAAATCAGGATATCCTACAAGAGAAAAACGTGAAATTCAAACATTCGACATAAAACAATTTGTTAAAGATACTAAAAAGAAAAAGTTATTAGAGATGATGAATCAAGATTCTCAAGGAGGACCAAGTAGTAGTGGTGGTGGACCTGTAAGACCAATGCCTCCAGTTAGTCCATTTGAACAAAGAATTAGAGATAAACAAGCTCAAATGGCTCAAGAAGAGAGATCTTCAATTCATGAAATGCCTAGACCAAGAGTAGACATTGATATAGATAGAGATACACCTAGTATGGGTTCTATACCTATGAATAGACAAGCAATGAATGCTACACCATTTGGTCAGTTTAATGAATCATTTAGAAAACCTTCACCATTCCCTTCAATGGATATAAATAGTAGAGTAGAAGTTGAAGATGATGATGATGAAAAAGAATTAGAATTTGATGTTGATGAATTAGTAAGAAAAATAGATGCTAAGATCGCAGAATTAGAAAGAGAAGAAGAATTAGAACGTCAAAAAGGTTCTAAAACTAAAGGACCATCTTCAATTAAAGAAGAGGCAACTGTTGTTAACAATGTACAACCAGTACAGGCAACACCATCTGTCAATGTTAATGTTCAAGTTGAAAAGCCAGCTAATATTGAATTAGAAGAATTAGATGAAGATGATGATGACTTCTTCGATGATTTCTTTGATAACTAGGAGGTAATTTATGGAAATTAATTTTAATGAAGGAAAAAAAGAATTAGATAATACTTCTGAAATAGATTCACATGAAGAAATGATCTCTGAAGATGGAGAAATAATAACTGACTACGAAGAAGATACAACAGATTATAATAGAGTTAGACAATCTATCAATAAAGATGAATTTAAAGAACAAATTAAAAAGATTCTTATTATCGCTGCAGTTATAATTGGAATATTCTTTCTATTCATTGTTTTAGCTAGTTTATTTGTTAAAAAATCATATACTTATGATGATATTGAAGCTACTATGAAAAAGGCAGCTCAAGAATATTTCAAAGATTATTCAGACTATCTTCCAAAAGAAGAAAATGATTCTAAAATTGTTCCAGTAGCTAACTTAGTTGAAGGTAATTATATGAAAGAGTTATCTAGCTATTTACCTGAAGGTGTTACTTGTGATGGAAAAGTAACAGTAGAAAAACTAAGTTCTAGTTATGACTATCAACCATATTTAAACTGTGGTGATAAATATGAAACAATTGAATTATATAAAAGAGTAACTAAAGAAGAAAATATCGTTACTTCAGATTATGGATTATATAGTTTATATGGTAATTATGTCTTTAGAGGAGAAACAGTTAATAATTATGTTCAATTAGGAGATAACTTATGGAGAATATTCAAAGTAACTTCTGACGGAAATATTGGACTTGTTTATTCTAAACGTATCAGTCTAACTTCTCTAAGTTGGGATGATAGATACAATAAATCTAGAGGATATAATATCGGTATGAATAATTATGCTACTAGTAGAGTAAAAGAGAATTTACAAAAATTATATAATAATGAAATAGATGAAAACTTTAAATTATTAAGCAAAGCAGACAAAGCTAAATTAGCTAAATTTGATTTATGTGTAGGTAAGAGAGCACATAAAGACACTACAAATAATAATAGTATCGAATGTAGTGAAAAAGCTACTGATGTAGAAATTGGTTTATTAACTATATCAGATTACATGCAAGCATCTTTAGATAGTAATTGTAAGAAAACATTATCTCAAAACTGTCATAATTATAATTACTTAAATACTCCAGAATTATCTTGGTGGTTTGCGACAGCAGATAAGAGTAATTCTTATGATGTATACTACTATAATCCAGATTATGGAATTCAAATTAAGCATGCAAGTAATCAAGCATATTTAAGACCAGTTGTTTACTTAAAATCAAATGTTTTCTACAAGAGTGGAAATGGTACTGAAAAAACGCCATATAAAATTAAATAGAGTCTAATAGACTCTTTTTAATTTATTTGTTGAAAAGAAAAGTTGCTCGTAATATAATAAAAACATAATGGAGATGATCATATGGAATACATAATTATAGGATTATTAGTTATATTACTAATACTAGTAGTAATATCTCTTAGTAAGAATATTAATGAATCTAATATAACTGAAAGATTAGGAAAACTAGAATTAAATTTAACTAAAGAATTAGGAGAATTTAAAGTAGATATAAATAAAAGTTTAAATGATGATTTTACTAAACTTAATGAACAAGTGGAAAAAAGATTATTAAGTATTAATGAAAAAGTAAATGAACGACTTGATCAAAATTTTGATAAAACTAATAAAACTTTTATGAATGTTATAGAAAGATTATCTAAAATAGATGAAGCTCAAAAGAAAATAGATAATCTATCGACTGATATTGTTTCTCTTCAAAGTATCTTAACTGATAAGAAAACTAGAGGTATCTTTGGAGAAGTAAACTTAGCTCATATCTTAAGTAGTGTCTTTGGTGAAAACAATAATAAAATCTATCATCTACAACATACTTTATCCACAGGGGTTATTGCTGACTCAGTTCTTTTTGCACCTCAACCATTAGGTACAATTGCGATAGATTCAAAATTCCCATTAGAGAACTATCAATTAATGGTAGATAAAAAACTATCCGCAAGTGAAAGAGACAAAGCTGAAAAATTATTTAGAATGGATATGAAAAAGCATATTGATGCTATAAGTGAAAAATATATTATTCCTGGTGAAACAACAGATCAAGCAATTCTTTTCTTACCAGCAGAAGCTATCTTTGCTGAAGTAAATGCTCATCATCCAGAAATAATAAACTATGCTTATAAAAAGAGAGTATGGATTACTTCGCCAACAACTTTAATCTCAACTTTAACGGTAATTCAAATGATTATTAAAAATATGGAAAGAGATAAATATGCATCAATTATTCATGATGAATTAAATAAATTAGGATTAGAATTTGCTAGATATAAAGAACGTTGGGATAAACTAACAAGAAGTATTGATACTGTTAATAAAGATATTCAAAGTGTATCTATAACTACTGATAAGATATCTAAGAAATTTGAATCTATTAATAAAGTAGAAGTAGAAAAAAATGAAATAAAAGAACTTAATTAAGTTCTTTTAATATTTATGATATAATGTTACTAGGAGGGCAATATGGAGCTTAAGACAAAAAGTATAATAGAGAAAATTGAGATGATTGATGATTTAGAAAATATTACTGAATCGGATTTAGAAAAGGTAGAAGAACTAGAAATAACTGGAAAAGATTTCAATAATGATGTTCAAACAGTAGATTTCGAAGACTTAAAATTATTTCCAAATCTTAAAGATTTAAGTATAGAATACTGTACTATTGATCATGATTGTATTGAGATAATTAAAGAATTTGAATTAAAGAATCTATCGTTTATATCATGTGAATTTGATTCAGATATTAGAAATATTAGATCAATAAATACAGATAATATTTATATTAGTAATTGCTATGACTTTGATTTTGCTTTTGTTGAAAACAAAGAATTTAATGAAATAAACATCTCAACTGAAACTATTAGAGAAAAAATAAGTATAAATTGTAACAAACTAAATTTAGAACACTGCTTTATAGAAAAACCAGAAGTATTAAATAGTTTAAATATTAAAGAATTAATTATTTCTACAATTCAATATGAAGATAACCCAAGTGCTTATGAAAGTTTAGAATACAAAGTGACAGTAATGGATGATGATAGTGGTTATGTATATAAAAAGTTAGGAGAAAGTAATGAGTAAAAGAGTATTAAGAGTAGAGAATAATATTCTTTCACTAACTGATACTATTAAGCTAAATTCAATAGCTAAAAATGAAGATATAATTGTAGAAATAGAAAATACTAAAGGACAAAACTCTCAAATATTTAAAAAATTCTCTAATAACATAACTATTAGTATTTTAGGTGGATTAAACTATGTAGATAAAGATAAATATAATAGTCCTGAATATAGAGAAAGTACTTTTTATAAACCAAAAGAAGTAGCTGGAATAATTCAAACATTTGAATCAATCGAAAGAGAAATTGATCCTTCATGGAATCAATTAGAAAAAGCTATGTATGTTTATAAAGTATTTGTAGAAAACTTAAATTATAATTATAATGATGATGATTCAATATATGAAGACAGAAATCTATTAGTATTAAAAAATAGAAAAGGTGTATGTGCAGGATTTTCTATTCTATACAAAGAAGTAATGGATAGATTAGGAATACCTTGTGAATATCAAAATATGCAACATCATCATAGTTGGAATGTATTAAAAATAGATGATAAATATATCCCAGTAGATATAACATATGATATTTGCGAGAAGTTATCACATAGAGATAATAAATGTCATTTTAAATACTTTGGTACTAATCAAGATTTTTATAATGATAGACACCATAATATCTTTAATGAAAAAGATGAAACAGTTTTTCAAATAACTACAATTCCTGAAGATGTATTAAGAGAAGCATATCAACATATTATAAAAATTAAATCTTATAAGACACCTATCAAAGATGAAATATGTAATAATCAACAAGTAAAATATGCAATGCATCAATTTGATAATTTCAATATTTGTCTATATCAAATGGATAATCAACTATATTTAAATAAATATCAAGAAGGAATGTCTAAAGAAGAGGTATTTATACCAAATAATAATCAATCTAATGTTGATGATATAACTCTTCCTAAATTTAAAATATATAATAGAGATGATAATACTAGTTTTTGTATTATAAAAGATGAAGAAACAGAAGGAACTTATTTCTATTGTGATCTAAATAGAGAAGAGAATAGTTATCGAAGTTATAAAGTTTTTTCAGAAAGTAATCTAATCCAACCAAGAACAAAAATAGAAGAAAAAACAATTGCTAACAAACTGTTATCCCAAGATAGATTAATTAGAAAAGTAGATCACTTTAATGGTTATATTGGTTATGTTAAAAATAATATAATAATGGCCGACGAACAATTTGAAAGAGAAACATTAAACATCGTTAATAGAAAATAAAAAGCTATGAGATTAATAATCAATCTTCATAGCTTTTTTAACGCTCTTCATAACTTTTTCAGCTTTTTCTTTAGCTGCTTTAGTACCATCTGCAAGAATCTTATCTACTTCTTCAGGATGTTCATCATAATATTTTCTTCTCTCTTTAATAGGAGTTAAGAACTCTTTCATTGCTTCAATAAGTTCTTTTTTACATTGAACACATCCACGAGAACCTTTTTTACATTCACTGCAGATAGTCTTTACATTATCTTCTTTATTAACTAATTTATGATAGTAATAAACCATACAAACATCAGGGTTAGCAGGATCATCTTTTTTAATCTTATTAGTATCAGTTAAAGCACCCATAATCTTTTTATTAATAGTTTCATCATCATCTACTAA
>JAEEGL011131170.1_pt1 | contig 11176 bp, 10 predicted proteins | sample 9134231 | NCBI WGS metagenome assembly JAEEGL01 (sample SAMN16246548, study PRJNA631951) | gut metagenome | biome: gut microbiome; feature: rumen; material: fiber-attached | host: Bos | place: Iran: Karaj | collected 2018-10
AAGATGCAGGCAGGTCAACTCGACCTGCAGTTTGATGGCTACGAGAGTTTCTGGAACTATGCCGACAAGAAAGGCTATAGCGGAACAGCCATCTTCACGAAGCACAAGCCGCTGAACGTGACATACGGCATCGGCATTGACGAGCACGACCACGAAGGTCGCGTCATCACGTTGGAAATGACCGACTTCTATCTTGTCACCTGCTATACCCCGAACTCGCAGGACGGCTTGAAGCGTCTGGACTATCGCATGACGTGGGAAGACGACTTCCGCGCCTATCTCATGTCGTTAGACCAGAAAAAGCCCGTTATCCTCTGTGGCGACCTGAACGTGGCTCACGAGGAGATAGACCTAAAGAACCCGAAGACCAATCGCATGAATGCCGGCTTCACCGATCAGGAACGCGAGAAATTCACCACGTTATTGAATAGCGGCTTCATCGACTCGTTCCGCACGCTCTATCCTGAGCAGGTGACATATTCGTGGTGGTCATATCGTTTCCAAGCACGCCAAAAGAATGCCGGTTGGCGTATCGATTACTTCGTCACCTCACAACGGTTGTTGCCTCAGATTGCTGATGCGAAAATACACACAGAAGTGCTTGGTTCTGACCATTGTCCTGTTGAACTTTTGCTGAAATAACATATTTTTTATCGCAACTCTCATTTTTAAGGAAAAGCTTTGAAGTAACAGAAATAATAACTATATTTGCAACCGAAACCATTTAAATTATTATAACCAAAATTTTAAAAACCATTAAGTTATGGAGAAAAAAGCTCTTCCAATGATGTCGTTCGCAGAGGCTGTATCGACATGTCTTAAAAAGTATGTTTCCTTCAAGGGCCGCGCACGCCGCTCTGAGTATTGGTGGTTTTGGATTCTGCCCTACGTTGTCAGCGCAGGCTCTTCTTACCTCTTCAAGTGGAAACTTGACCAGCGCTCAGAACTGGAGGCACAAATTACCGAAGCAATATTTGACCAGGACAAACAGGACGCCCTGCTCACTCAGGCCAGCGCAGTAGACAGCACCTTCACCACATGGATTTTCGTTTTGGGTATATTCATGCTGCTGTTGCTCTTGCCCTCATTGGCAGTACTGACACGCCGTCTTCACGACACAGGCCGCAGCGGTTGGATTATCGTCCTGAACTTCATCCCCGTGGTCAACTTCGTCACGATAATTATGACATTCATCTACACCGTTATGGACAGCAAGCCCGAAGACAACAAGTACGGTCCTTCGCCCAAGTACGTAGATGCAAGTATCGAATAATGTTTCACTTATTATAAAAAAGAGAAAGCTATGAAGAAGATTATTTTAGCAGTGATGGCTGTTGCTGCCATCGGATTCACATCGTGCGGAAACAAGACTCAGCAGGCCGAGGCCGTTGACTCTGTTGCCATTATTGACTCATTGGCTGGTGCTGCCGCTCAGGGTGACATCGACGCCATCAGCGCTTTGCTGAACGGCGGTGACGCTACCAAGTTAGGCGAGGCTCTGGCTGCCGTCAAGGAGAAGATTGCCAAGCTCATCAAGGAGAATCCCGAGGTTGCCAAGGAGTATGTTGCCAAGGTACAGAACTTCCTGAGCGAGAACTCTGAGAAGATTCAGGCTGTCGTTGGTCAGAACGAGACCGTACAGATTGCCGTCAACGCTCTGACCGAGGCTGAGCCCGACGACATCATCAAGGGTTTCCTGACGTCAGTAGGCGATGCTGCCACAGAGGTTAAGGACGCTGCCGTCGACGCTGCCAACGAGCAGGTTGATGCCGCCAAGCAGGCTGTTGAAGACAAAGCCAACGAGGCAAAGGACGCCGCCGACAAGAAGGTTCAGGAGACCAAGGACGCTGCCAAGCAGAAGGCAAACGACGCCATTGACAATGCCGCCAAGGACGTCAAGAAAGGCTTAGGACTGTAAGAAGGAAGGCATAAGAAAGCTGATGAAAGATGTCTTTCTTCCAGTTTTGCTGAATAAAAAAACCGGTTCACTGAATAAATTTCTCGAACCGGCTTTTCTTATGTATCTTTGCCACATCAAAAACAACAAACTATGACTGAATTGATTTACAAGTTCGCACCTATCTCGTTAGAGCAGATGTCAGAGGTCAAGCTGATGAACCGCACGGACACCAAGTTCGTCACCAGCATGGAGAAACTCTGCCAACTGTTAGAGATGGCTCAGGATGACTACTACATACAGGAGATTGACGGCGGACGAAACTTGGAGTACGACACGACATACTTTGACACGATGCGGTTCGACATGTACAATCAGCATCAGTGTAACCACGCCAACCGCCAGAAGATACGTTTCCGTACCTATTGCGTTAGTGGCCTGCAATTCATGGAGGTAAAGACGAAGAACAACCACGGTCGCACGAAGAAGAAGCGTATTGAGGTGACTGACATGAATCTACAGGACGAAGAGAAGCGACTGTTCCTCGGCAAACACCTGCGTTATGACGTCAATACGTTGCTACCGGCGCTGAACAATCACTTCTCGCGTATCACGCTTGTGAACAAAGGTATGACGGAACGCCTCACCATCGACTCCGCCCTGAGGTTCAACAATCTGAAAAACGGCACAAGCAAGGATATGGGCAATCTGGTGATTATCGAACTGAAACGCGACGGACTGGTCTACTCGCCTGTCTTGGAGATGCTTCGCCGACTGCGTATCCATCCTCACGGATTTTCGAAATATTGCATGGGGTCGGCACTGACCAATCCTGAATTGCGTATCAATCGCTTCAAACGCAAACTCATAGAAATAAACAAAATCATAACCAAACAATAAAACGAACTGTATGAACGAGTTTTTTTCCGTCGGCTTTGCTGACACCTTAATTAGATTATTCACTTGTATGTTTGTGAACTGGGTGATTGTCCATTTCCTCTATTTCAAGAAAAGCAAGCGCCGTGATTTCTACTTCACCTTTGTCATTATCTCCATGGCTATCTTCTTCCTGGTCTATCTGATGATGGGATTGGATCGCGGAAAGGCCACGATGGGCGTTGGACTCGGACTCTTCGGAATCTTCAGCATCATGCGTTATCGCACGGATTCCATGCCTGTACGCGAAATGACCTACCTCTTCGTAGTAGTCTGCTTGTCGGTAGTCCATGCTATTGCTGAGCCGGTGGGAAGCGACATTACGGGAGTAGGCACACCGCTGTATGAACTGCTGGTTATCGATGCGATAACGATTGTTACCATCATGTTTTTCGAGCGATTCCTGAAAGTTGTGGCCTCAAAGTTAGTACAATATGACCGTATAGAGCTCATCAAACCTGAGCGTCGCCAAGAACTTATTGCCGACCTGGAAGAACGTCTGGGACTGAAAGTCATTGCCGTCCGTGTGGGTGCCGTCGATTTCCTACGTGATATGGCTGTACTTCGTGTCTACTATGAAGGAAACGACAGCGGTGATGTCAAGAACATGTTAAAGATTAAGAATACAGACTATGCAAGTGTATAACAAATTTGCAGCAGCACTCTTCCTCTTCCACTTGTCATTTCTCACAGCATCGGCACAAAGCGAAGGCGGCCTGCTGTTGGGAGCCGAAGCCGACAAGAAGGTGAACAAGGAACTGAGCGTTTCGCTGGAAGCAGAGCTGCGCACACGCAACAACTTCAAGACGATGGACCGTTGGGTTGTCGGTCTAGGAGCACAATATAAACTGACAAACTGGCTGAAGGCCGATGCCGGCTACAAGCTCTTGAACACCAACTTCCGCGAAAATATCAGCTACAAAGCTTCGGGGGCTTACAATAACTGGCGTCCTTCTTACTGGGGCGTCAGGCACCGTTTCCACGCCTCACTGGCCGGTTCGTATAAGTTCTCGAACAACATCAAGCTGGAACTGCGCGAACGCTGGCAGTACACCTATCGTCCGGAGAAAACAGTACAGCGTTGGGATTTCGACAACTCATGGTGGGAAGATAAGGCGCGCTCAGGCAAGGCCAAGAACCAGCTGCGCTCACGCTTCGAAATATCCTATGACCGCAAACGTGCGTTTTTTACGCCCTTTGCCAGCATAGAACTCTATAACTCGTGGGGAATCGAGAAGATACGTTATAACATCGGAACCGACCTGCGGCTCTCCAAGCAGCATAATCTCAGCATCTACTACCGCTATCAGAACATGAAACATGTGGATGACGACGATTATGAACCCGATATGCATTATATCGGCATAGGATATAAGTTTAAGTTCTAATATACATACGATGAAAAAAATATTCTTATTTCTCATGGCAGCAGTCCTGACAACAGCCTGTCAGAACGACGACACTGATTTCAGTTCCTATACAAATGGAACGGTATCGACAGCCAACACCATCTATATAACATATTCCAATTCGAGCGTAGCAGTGACAGGTGACGATAACGGATATGTGACAGTCAACGGAACAGACGTAACTGTGAAGACTGGTACAAATACAGACTCATTGCTATTGGTGCTTAGCGGTACATGTAGTGACGGTTCGCTACTCATCTATCGCGAAAAGAAATATGGTATCAAGCTCAACGGACTGACGCTGAACAATGCCGATGGCCCCGCTATCAACAACCAGTGTGGCAAGTCACTATACCTCAATGTGGCAAGCGGAACTACCAATACGCTTACTGACGGCACTTCATACACCGAACAAAGTTACGACCAGAAAGGCGCCCTCTTCAGCGAAGGACAGATTTATTTCATGGGCAATGGAACTTTGAACGTCAAGGGAAGCTGTAAGCATGCCATCGCCTGTGACGACTATATCGTTATCGATGACGCTGTAACCCTGAACGTCAGTTCATCTACGGGAAACGGCATCAAAGTGAACGATGGTCTGTGGATCAACAACGGTTCGCTCAACATCAACGTCACAGCCGACGCCGCCCGAGGCATCAAATGCGACTCGGTAGTGGTCATCACTGGCGGAGCAACGACTATCACGACATCCGGCGACTGCGTTTACGACAGCGATGAGGCCGACTACAGCAGTGCGGCTTGCATCAAGTGTGACTACGACTTCACCATGAGCGGCGGCACGCTCACAATGACTAGTAGCGGCGACGGCGGCAAGGGGCTCAATTGTTCTGCCGGTATCGTGTTCAGCGGAGGAGCACTAAGCGCCATCACTTCTGGCAGCAACGACAACAGCAAGCCAAAGGCCATCAAGGGCGACGGCGGCATTACGCTCAGCGGAGGCTCCTTCTATGCCAAGGCAGACAAGGGCTGGGCTTGCGACAACGGAACAGACAGCGAAGTACCATCAGAGCGTGTCACAGTAGTGGGAACACCCAGAGAAGAAAGCTATGCCAAGAAGGAAGTTAAAGTCGTATTTTGATTTTCATTGAATAAAAGAGCCGGTTTGCTGAATATATTTCGCAAGCCGGCTCTTTTTATATATCTTTGCAGCATACAAATTAATTAAAAAGGTAAAGATATGAAAAAGAACATGTTTTTAATGATGCTGATAACAGCATTGATGACCATCCTGACAGCTTGCTCGAAGGATAATTTGGAAGACTATTACGACAAATGGAGCAACAATGGTGCCAATTCCACAACGCCAGGAGGCACAGGCAGTGCTTCGGCAGGCAGCGGTGAGCTGACCACCTTTACCATAGACATAGACAAGACGACGGCAGAACCGACGGATGCGGCCGAAGAGTATTTCCCCGACGAGGAGGATGCATTAGAGGGTAACGAGTTCACAACGGAGATCAACATTGACATGTCGAACCCCGTGGCGAAGACAGAGAATGGCGTGGAAGTGACGATCAATGGCGGTCATATCACTGCCAACCACGGTTCGACGAAAAAGGTTTGCTACGTAGTGAGCGGTACCACCTCTAATGGTTCATTTACAGTTCTCGGTGACAAGAAGTACGAGGTCAAGTTGAACGGTGTCAACATCACCAACCCCGACTCGGCAGCCCTCAACCTGTTAAGTGGCAAACGAGCCTACATCGTATTAGCCGACGAAACGACGAACACACTGACCGACGGCACATCGTCGAAAAACGACCACAAAGGAGCACTCTACTGCAAAGGAAAACTATTGTTCAATGGCAGCGGGTCGCTCAAGGTAACCGGCAACTACAACAATGGCATTCATTCAGCTGACTACATTGTATTCCGCACTGGCAACAATATTGATGTGAAGTCGACTGCAAATCACGGCATCAAGGCCAACGATGGCATCTACATCAACGGTGGCATCTTGAACGTCGAGGTGTCGGCAGCAGCAGCCAAAGGTATCAATTGCGAAAGCCATATCGTTGTCTGCGGCGGACGTACCACCGTCATCACTTCCGGCAACGGTACGTACGACACGGAGGACAAGGAGGCAAAGGGCTCGGCAGGCATCAAGGCCGACTCGACATTCACGATGTATGCTGGTATCGTCAAGCTAAAGAGCACCGGCTCGGGTGGCAAAGGTCTGAATGTAGACATGGATGCCGACATCAACGGCGGTGAACTGTATATAATTACCGAGGGCGGCCAATTCAAGAGCAATAACGACACAGCCTCGCCCAAGGGCGTCAAGGTCGACGGCAATCTGACCATTAACGGCGGTAAGATCATGGTGCGCACTAAAGGCTATAACGGTGAGGGTATCGAAACGAAGTCCATACTAACGATTACCGACGGCAATTTGATGGTTTCAGCCTATGACGACGCTATCAATTCAGCCAAGGATATGTACATTAAGGGCGGCACCGTGACAGCCATCGGCACCAACAACGACGGTATCGACGCTAATGGCAATATGTATATCCAGGGCGGCACCGTGATAGTCTTCGGAGCCGGCGGCGCAGAAACAGGCATCGACATCGGTGAACAATACAAGCTATACATCTCTGGTGGCAATATTTTCGGTATAGGCGGACGCATCGATGCCAACATCGGTTCTACCACGCAGGGTATCGCATCGACCAGTGGAACAGTGCAGGCAAACAGTACCGTCACCATCAATAGTGGCTCTACAACCATCGCCACGTTCACCATGCCCCCCTACTCTTACACCAACGGTACCATCATGGTCAGCGTTCCCGACATGAAGAGCGGTTCAAGTTATACGCTGAATCTGGGCAACAACTCGCAGACCATTACCGCCTCGACATCGGTCAGCAGCGGCATGGGCGGTGGCAATATGCCAGGCGGAAGACCCGGAGGCTGGTGACTGAGCGGCAAGGCAGAAAAAAATCATGCCGAATGGCAATTTATCGCATTGTTTTACGTTATAATTATAAATGTAATGTACTGGATGAAAAATCAGTCGCGACAAGAAAACATCATTTACTTAGCAGCATGGGGCGTCTTATTCCTCGCCCCCCTGTTAAGCTATTATGTGCGTACTGTCAACGACTCAAGGCTTACCTTCGAATGGATGGAGATGATGATTGTATGGAAGCAGTTCAGCATCTACCTGCTACTCTTTGCCATCCACAACTTCCTGCTGGCGCCGCTGTTGATTCATCAGCACAAACGGCTGCTCTACTTTAGTATTGTGGGGGCTATTCTCGTAGGCTTTACGCTCTATCAATGCAGTCATCGCCCCAAGCATTTTGGTGAGAGACATCATTTGGAACAGTTCGACAAGCGTCCTATGGAACCTCATGACGCTCCCCCATTCATGGATGGCGAGCGACCATTCACGGATGAAGGGCACCGCCCACCGAAATTCAACGATGAGCACAAACCCGACAGACAGATGCCCAAGCCCATACCTCCAGCTATCATCGGCGAACACGACATCATAGCCATCATTTTGCTTTTGCTGATGTTCGGCGCCAATTTAGGTATCAAAGGCTATTTCAAGACACGCGATGACCGCAAACGCCTGCTGGCATTGGAGAAGGAGAATCTGGAACAGCAGTTGGAGTATCTGAAATATCAGATTAATCCGCACTTCTTCATGAACACGCTGAACAACATTCATGCTCTGGTGGATATCGACCCGCAGAAGGCACAGGAAACGATATTAGAGTTGTCGAAGATGATGCGGTTCGTGTTGTACGAAGGTGACAAGAAAGGCGTACCGCTCACCAAAGAATTCGAGTTTATCCGTACCTATATCCAACTGATGAAGCTGCGCTACACTGACAAGGTTACGATAACCGTCGAATTGCCTCAGGAAGTACCTGAGCGCCAGATACCGCCGCTGATGCTCATCACATTTATCGAAAACGCTTTCAAGCACGGCATCTCATATCAGCACGAGTCGTTTATCGACATCAAAGTAGAAATTAGCGAAAAGCTCCTCTTCACGTGCCGCAATTCCAAGGCAGAAATGCCTAATCAGGAAAAAGGCGGCGTAGGACTGCAAAACGTAACAAAACGATTAAACTTACTCTATGGTAACAACTATACACTAAATATACAAGACGCTGCAGACGTCTATAATGTTAAACTTGAAATACCACTGACATGATTAAATGCATGGCTATTGACGACGAGCCGCTGGCGCTCCAGCAAATCGTAACTTATATTAATAAGGTGCCTTTCCTTGAGCTGGTTGCCCAGTGTCAGAGTGCCTTAGAGGCTAAGGCCTTTCTTGAGAATGATACGGTAGATGCCATCTTCTGTGACATCAACATGCCGGATCTTAACGGTATGGATTTTGTCAAGTCGCTCACTGTTTCCCCCCTCGTCGTCTTTACCACCGCCTATTCGGAATATGCCGTCGAGGGGTTCCGGGTCAATGCCGTCGACTATTTGCTAAAGCCCTTTGGCCTGCAAGACTTCCAGCGGGCCGCCAATCGACTGAAGGAACGCTTGGAAAGCAACGCGCCTGCGGTTGCTCCTGTGACCAGCAGTCCTGTTGTCGGTGGTCTTGCCAACGACACCCTCTTCCTTAAGACAGAATACCGCATCGTCAAAGTTTCCATCCCCGACATTCGCTACGTCGAGGCCATGAGTGAATATCTCAAGGTATGGCTGGAAGGCGAGAAAAAGCCCATCGTCACCCTGCTGTCGATGAAGAAAATGGAAGAACGACTGCCTGATTACTTTATGCGCATTCATCGCTCGTATATCGTCAATCTCACCAAGATTCAGGAGGTTAACAAGAACCGGATTATCATGGATGCCGACACATATTTGCCCATTGGAGATATATACAAAGAAACCTTCCAAGCCTATTTAGACGCTAAATTCGTTGGTAAATAAAGGATCCTTTCGTAAAAAAACAGGCTGCAAATGGACGTTGATTCAAAAAAAATCCGTATATTTGCACTCAATAACAGTAAAAAACTAAAACATTGGAAACTATGATGAACGTTAAGGGACATATTGTCGACGTGAAACGTCGTGAGATTTTCGACGGAGAATTGGTGATAGAAGGCGAGAAAATCGTTGAAGTAAAGCGTTGCAAACTGCCTGAAAGCAAGAATCCGTGGCCATATCTGATGCCTGGTTTTATTGACGGTCACGTACACATCGAGAGCAGTATGATGGTGCCACATAAGTTTGCGCACATTGCCGTCAGTCACGGAACGATTGGTGCCATTGCAGACCCTCACGAGATTGGTAACGTGCTGGGTGTAGAGGGTGTCGACTATATGATACGTTCGGGCAAAGAGGCACGCTTCAACTTCCTGTTCGGCGCGCCCAGTTGTGTGCCGGCTGTAGGTGGCGACATAGAAACTTGCGGCAAGGTGATTGACGTGAAGGACACGGAGGCACTGATGGCTCGTGAGGATATTGGTTTCCTGGCAGAGATGATGAACTACCCCGGCGTGTTGGCAGGCGACAAGGAGGTGCTTGCAAAGATTGAAGCAGCACGCCGATATGGAAAGCCCGTAGACGGTCATGCCCCCGGCTTGACCGGACAACAGCGCGACATATATGCTGCGGCGGGTATTTCGACCGACCACGAGTGTTCAACGCTGGACGAAGGCCGTTCGTGTATCAATGCAGGTATGAAGGTCATCATCCGCGAAGGCAGTGCCGCCAAGGATTACAAATTATTGAGTCCGCTCATCAAGGAGAGTCCCAACATGGTGATGTTCTGCACCGACGACTGCCACCCCGACGACTTCGTACGCGGACACATCAACCTCATCGTAAAACGTGCCTTAGCTGACGGGTATGACTTATGGGATGTATTGCAGGCCGCCTGCGTAAATGCGCAGAGACACTATAAGCAGAAGTGGGGACTGTTGCAGGCAGGCGACCCAGCAACGTTTATCACTGTCGATCGCATCACACCGCATTTCCGTGTGGAAAGCACATGGATTCGTGGTGAAGAGGTATTCAACTATAATTCCATTCTGCCTTCGCATAACGACAACGACGAGCATATTCCAGGCTTCAACTTCCCCAACAATTTCGTAGCTGTTCCAATCACCGAAAAAGATATTGATATTGACCTCAAGCCCGGAGATACGGTACACATCATTCATGCCTCAGACGGCAGTCTGCTGACAGCCCATGATGAAGTCATACTGACGGGTAACCCCTTGTTCGACTCGCATTACCCTTGGACGGAGGTTCAGAAAATTGTGGTGTACAACCGATATATACCAGGTGCAAAACCCGTTGTAGGACTAGTGCGCGGATTTGACATCAAGAATGGTGCTATAGCTGGTTCGGTGGCTCACGACTGTCATAATATCGTAGCTGTCGGTTCCAGTGACGAGTTTATTGTCAAGGCTATCAATCGTATTGTCGAGATGCAAGGCGGACAAGTGGTGGTAACTCCTGACGAAATGTTGGACATTCCTCTGCCTATTGCCGGACTGATGGCTCCAATGAGCGGTCATGAGATTGCCTTCCGTACACTGTGTATTCAGGAAAAGGTGAAAGATATCGGATGTCAGATGAAGTCACCTTTCATCACGATGGCCTTCATGTGTCTGCCTGTCATCCCAGACATCAAGATTACTGACCGACACCTGATGGACACGAAAAAGATGAGCGTCATCTATTAGAAAAAATCACTTTCCTTTGGCTTTTTCCTCGCTTATTCGTACCTTTGACCGTTGGTCAAGGCACTCTCGCTCGAAAATAAAAAAGAAAAAACAGGTTTTCCTTTTGTATTTTGCTCGCTTATTCGTACCTTTGCAGGCAAATTAAGCAACATACACGGAAAAAAGATGAAAATACTACTGTTAGGCAGTGGCGGACGTGAGCACGCACTGGCTTGGAAAATCGCTCAAAGTGAGAAATGTGA
>JAEEGL012151550.1_pt1 | contig 11176 bp, 7 predicted proteins | sample 9134231 | NCBI WGS metagenome assembly JAEEGL01 (sample SAMN16246548, study PRJNA631951) | gut metagenome | biome: gut microbiome; feature: rumen; material: fiber-attached | host: Bos | place: Iran: Karaj | collected 2018-10
ACCACGGCCTTTGGACCGTGACGGAAGCCCAGGAAAGAGTCGTAGGCGCACATGACGGCGGCGTCGGTGAGGTCCTGCATCTTGAGGCGGCACTCCTCGGCCACGCCCTTCAGGGGGCCGGAGCCCAGGAAGATGGCGCGGTTGAAATCGCGGGAGGCAAGCTCCTGCAGGGCGTTCTCATACTTGGACATGGCCTTTTCCACGCAGGAGGCCACCTCCCGGATCAGGGAGGCGTCTTCCTCGATGCGGTCGATGTTGGCCACCATGGAGCAGGTGAGCAGCATGGTGGAGTAGCTGCTGGTCATCGCGAGGGACAGGTCGTTGGTCTCCGGAGGGAGGAGGAGGCAGAGGATGTTGTCCCCCCGGGTCCGGGCCAGATGGCCGTCCTTGTTGCACGTAATGAAAATATGGGCCACCTGACCGGCGGTCTTTTCCAGGTTCTTGATGGCGCCCACGCTTTCGGGGCTGTTGCCGGAACGGGCGAAGGAGACGAGCAGCACCTTGCTGCCGCGGTCGAAGTACATCTCCGGATTGGTGATGATGTCCGTGGTGGCGATGGCTTTCGCGCCTTTGAAGCCGGTGGTGTAGAGGGCGGGGACCAGCGCGTCGCCGATATAGGCCGACGTGCCTGCACCCGTCAGCACGATTTCGTATCCTTCCTGAAGATATTTGTCCACGAACGACTGGATCTTTTCCTTGTTCGCGCGGACATAGTCCAAGGCCTTCAGCCACACCTTGGGCTGCTGAAAGATTTCCTTGTAAGTGTTATAATCGTGTGTCATTAGCGGATGATCTAACATTGCAAATGTATAAAACATCCGGCAAAATGTTTCGATTTGTGTTTTGAAATTTTGATTTAGAAAAATCGAAACGGCAACAATAATCTTGCAACATTCTGTATTCCAGTTAGTTGCGAGAGTTTTAAAAATGTTTCAAAGAGTTTCGATTTAATTATGGAACGATGGTTTCCACATTGATCTTCATCGCCTTGAGCTGCCGCTTCACGTTGGCGGGCAGGTTGTTGTCCGTGATGATCGTGTCGATGGCCTCGGCGTCGGCGATGAAGGCGAGGGCGCGTTTGTTCACCTTGGAGGAGTCGAAGACCGCGATCACTTCACGAGCGCGCGAAATCATCATCTGATTGGTGCTGGCTTCCTCGACGCTGGGGGTGGAGAGGCCGGTTTCCACCGAGAAGCTGTCCACGCCCAGGAACAGCTTGTCACAGTAGAAGAGCTTGAGGTTGCTCTCGGCCAGCGGGCCCACGCAGGAAAGGCTGTTTTCACGCACCGAACCACCCAGGAGAATGACTTTGAACCGCTTGTATTTCAAGGCTTCCATCATCGCGCCGACGGAATTGGTGATGATGGTGAGGTCGTCGAAACGGTGCAGGTTCCGGACCACTTCCTGCGCCGTGGTGCCGGAATCGACCAGGATGGTGTCGCCGTTCTTGATATGGGCGGCGGCGGCGCGGCCGATGGCCTCCTTTTCGCGCGCGTTCACCAGTTTCTTGAAGTTCACGTGGCGTTCTTCCACCTCGTCATTCAGGGAGGAGGCGCCCATGATGGCTCCGCCGTGCACCCGGACCAGCAGTTTCCGCTCTTTCAGGATGCGAAGGTCCTTGCGGATCGTCACTTCCGAAACGCCGAAACGTTTGCTGAGTTCGGTGACATTGACGGAAGAATCGTCCTTCAGGATCTGGAGAATGGCGGACCGGCGTCCTTGGGCAGAGTCGTAAATGATCATAGGTGGTCGGGTTTAGTGTCGGTACAAAGATAGGGTTTATTTTATACGAAACAAAACGAAATACTTTTTTTGTGCGGAAATCGAAACAAAATGATATATTTTCGCATTCTTTTTCTATCTTCGCAGAGTAAAAACCACATAGCATGAAAAAGTACGACATTGCCGCCATCGGCGAACTCAACGTGGACATCATCCTGAACGGCATCGAATCCGAGCCCGAAATCGGCAAGGAGAAGTTCTGCAAGGACATGGTCGTCACGCTCGGCAGCTCCACCGCCATCTTCGCCGCCAACGCGGCCGCCCTGGGCAGCAAGGTCTGCTTCGTGGGCATGGTGGGCCGGGATCCCTTCGGCGAGCTGGTCTGCACCTCCCTCCAGGCGAAGGGGGTCGACACGAAATATCTCATCCACGGTAATACGCCCACCGGCGCCACCATCTGCATGAATTATGACGAGGACCGCGCGAACCTGACGTATCAGGGCGCGATGGACGTGATGGGTTTCGACGACATCGCCCCGGAAGTGTTCGCGGAGGCGAAGCACATCCACCTGTCGTCCCTCTTCATGCAGAGCGGTCTCCTGCGGGACATCCACAAGGTCCTGGACGCGGCCGCCGCGAACGGCGCGACCGTTTCGCTGGACACGCAGTGGGATCCGATGGAAACCTGGAAGCTCGACTACAAGACCGTCCTCCCCAAGGTGACCGTCTTCCTTCCCAACGAGAAGGAACTCCAGGCCCTGACGGGCGCGGAGAACCTGGAAAGCGCCATCCTGTCCGTCCTCCCGTACCTGGGAGGCATGATGGTGGTCAAGTGCGGCTCCAAGGGTTCCCTCCTGGTCCGCAAGGACGGCTCCCGGAAAGGACTGGACGCCTTCCTCAACACGCAGGTCGTGGACGCCATCGGCGCCGGCGACAGCTTCAATTCCGGTTTCATCAGCGCCTTCGTGAAGGGGATGTCCCCGGAGGCGTGCCAGGAGACGGGCAACCTGACCGGCGCGGTGAACACCACGGCCGCCGGCGGCACCGGGGCCTTCACCTCCCTGGAGGCCGTCCGCAAGGTCTGCAAGGACCGGTTCGGCCGGGAAATCGCCCTTTGACATGGACAGATAAACAATAACCATAGGCACCATGAAAACGAGAAGACTGCTTGCCCTGATACTGCTGTTGCCGTTTGTCGCTTTCTGCAGCAAACCGGAACCGTCGAAGCCGGATCCCGACCCTGATCCCGTCGTCGTCCCTCCCGATCCGCCCGTGGACGACCCCTTTGCCGATGCGGCCCAGGAAGTGAAGAACGGAGACCTCATTCTCGTCACCAACGCGAAGATGCAGGCTTTCCTGGAGGATGTCAAGTATCCCGAGAGAGACTACTCCTCGACGCATATCCTGGATGAGAAATACGGCCCTACGGCCCCCGGCAATGCGGACAAGCCGCAGGAGTATTCCATCCGCTGGACGAAGGCCGACGCGGACGGCGAAAAGACCGTCAAGCTCTGGGAAGATGACGGCTGGAGCCGCGAGATGACCGTCGAAAGCGGTGAATACTATGTGAACATCATCAACCTCCGCCCCAACGCCCATTACCATTTCGAGGTGAAAGGTGCAGGGAACAAGATGGTAACTTCCGGGGAATTCAACACCCGGGGCCTCGTGTACCAGGTGCTCTTCAAGGCCAACGTGCGCAACGCGCGCGACCTGGGCGGCTGGAAGACCAAGGACGGGAAGAAGATGGTGAAATACCGGATGATCTACCGCGGCGGCCGCCTGCAGCCCAGCACGCTCACCAGCAAGCGGGGCAAGGAGGACCTGAAGGCCCAGGGCATCCTGGCGCAGCTGGACCTGCGCGGCAAGTCCGACGTCCTGAGCGGTCCCGCCGTGGACTACATGGACTTCTGCGCCCCCGTGATCGAAGAGGGGTACACCCAGATGCTGCGGGATGACGGCGCCAAGGTGAAGCAGTGCTTCGAATACGTCGCCGCCTGCGTGAAGAACAGCAAGCCCGTGTACTATCACTGCTCGCTGGGCCGTGACCGGACCGGCACCCTCTCCATGCTCCTGCTGGGCGTGCTGGGGGTGGACGAAGGCGACATCTCCAAGGAGTACGAACTGACGCAGTTCGCTCCTTACGAGTGGGCGACTTCCAGCGGTGAAAGCACCAAGATGACCCGCCGGGCGGACTACAAGGGCGCCGCCAACTACATTTGGAACAACTTCGTCGGCGAGGGCGAGAGCTTCGCCCAGGGCGTGGAGAAGTATCTGCTCTCCATCGGCGTCTCGCAGGCGACCATCGACGAGTTCCGCAGCCAAATGCTCGTTTCCGTAAACTGATCACACAAAACACATGCATATGAACAAGAAATTCTGGGCCCTGATGCTCGTCCTCCCGCTCTGCTCTTTCTGCGGCGGCAAGGACAATCCCGAACCCGATCCCGATCCGAAACCCGAAGTGAAAGCCGAAATCGTCTTTTCCGGCGACAGCGAGTTCAACGTCGCCAGCGAAGGCGGCTCCGGCACCTTGACTTTCACGTCCAATGTCGATTGGACGGCCACCCCCGACGACGCCTGGCTGACCGTGTCTCCGGCAAGCGGCAAGGCTTCCAAGACCCCCGTCACCGTCACGTTCAACTGCGGGGAGAACCCGAACCTGAAGAACCGTTCCACGTATATCGTCCTTTCCGGAATCGGTGTGGAGAAGAACGTGTCCGTCACCCAGGCTGGCAATCCGATGGCCGGTGCGGCCGCCGAGGTGAAGAACGGCGACAAGGTCCTGGCGAACAGCCCCCTCGTGGAGAAGTTCCTCACCGAGGTGAACTATACGGACAAGACCTACAAGGAAGACACCAAGATCTTCGACTATTACGGCGGCTTTGACGGCAAGAGCCTCACCTGGGACAACTGGGAGACCGACTGGCCCGACGGGGACAAGCCCGAGTCCTACAGCATCCGCTGGAAGAAGGAGGACATGGAGTCCGGCAAGATGTCGCTCGTGCTCTCCGACGAGCTTGGCTGGTCCGGCACCCAGGAGATCGCGGACGGCGCCCGCTATGTGAACATCACCAACCTTGTCCCGAATGACAAGTACACTTTCAAGGTGACCACTGCCAGCGGAAAGGTCCTCACCCAGGGCCAGTTCACGACCACCGGCACCATCCACCAGTGCTTCTTCTCCGGTGACATCCAGAAGAAGAGCGGCGTTGTCCTCAAGGGTGAAGGCGCGCGCAACTGCCGCGACCTGGGTGGCTGGAAGACGCTGGACGGCAAGACCGTCAAGTACCGCAAGGTGTACCGCGGCGGCCGTCTGAACGAGAAGTGGAAGCCGTATCCGCTCAACAAGCAGGGCGAGCAGGAAGTCCTGTTCGAGGGCATCGGCGCCGAACTGGACCTGCGCGGCAACTCCGACGTGATCCACGAGCCGGCCGTCGCCGGCCTGCTCCACTGCTCTCCTGTCATCGAGCAGGGCGGCAAGACCATGCTCGTGAGCGACGCCGCGAAGACCAAGGAGTGCTTCGAGTTCGTGGTGAACTGCGTTCGCCAGAACAAGCCGGTCCATTTCCACTGCTCCCTGGGCCGCGACCGCACCGGCACCCTGAGCATCCTGCTGATGGGCCTGCTGGGCGTCCGCGAAGGCGACATCGCCAAGGAGTATGAACTGACTTACTTCGCTCCCGTGGGCTACAGCGTGTCCTCTTCCGACAAGAAGAGCAACCCTACGCCCCTCTTCAAGAACACCCGCAAGGAATGGGTCTACAGCGACGTCGTCCCTTATTTCTGGGAGCTCGCCGGCGAGGGAACCTTCGCCCAGGGTGTGGAGAAGTACCTGCTTGAGGTCGCTGGCGTGAGCCAGAAGGATATCGATGATTTCCGCAGTTTGATGTTAGAGTAAAGATTCATATACCATGAAGAAGCTTATTGTTTGGGCGGCCCTTGCCGCCATGGTGTTCTCCTCCTGCGCCAAGAAAGTCAGCCAGGACGAGTACGGCTACACCATCAAGGATAACCAGATCGTGTACAATACGCCTCCGCGTCCGGCGGACCAGCAGAGCATGCTGGGCTTCGCCGCGGAGCCGATCGAGCACGTCCGGATCGGCCTGGTCGGCCTCGGCGACCGCGGTTCCGGCGCCGTCCGCCGCCTGCCGTATGTCGACGATGCGACCATCGTGGCCCTCTGCGACCTGTATCCGGACCGCGTGGAAAAGGCCCAGCAGATCCTGGAAGGGATCGGCGCCCCCCGCGCCCTCTATGAATACAGCGGTGAGGAAGGCTACAAGGAGCTCTGCGAACGGGATGACATCGACCTGGTGTACCTGGCCGTTCCCTGGCAGCTTCACACCACGATCGCGGTCTATGCGATGGAGCATGGGAAGCATGTCGCCATCGAAGTGCCCGCCGCGACTTCCATCGCGGAGTGCTGGGCCCTGGTGAACACCTCCGAGCGCACCCGCAAGCACTGCATGATGCTGGAGAACTGCTGCTACGATTTCTTCGAGCTGACCTGCCTGAACATGATCCAGCAGGGCGTGTTCGGCGAGGTCGTCCACGTGGAGGGTTCTTATTGCCACAACCTGGAGCCCTACTGGGACGTGTACCAGGGCGACTGGCGGATGAAGTATAACAAGGACCATCACGGCGACGTCTATCCCACGCACGGCATCGGCCCGGTCTGCCAGGACCTCGACATCCACCGCGGCGACAAGATGGACATCCTCGTGTCCATGGACACCGACGCCTTCGCGGGCCAGGAAATGGCCGACAAGCGCTATGGCAAGGGCGTCGTGGAGAAGTACGCCAACGGCGACAACACGATGACCTTCATCCGCACCCGCAAGGGCAAGACCATCCTGGTGGAGCACAACACGGTGACGCCCCGTCCTTACAACCGCATGTACCAGGTCACGGGCACCAAGGGCTTCGCGAACAAGTATCCGAACGAAGGCCTCGCCCTGGGTTCCGACATGGTGAAGATGCCCACGGCCTATGACGACCTGGATGCCGAGGAATACATGTCCGACGCCGAGCGGGACGCCATCATGGAGCAGTATAAGCACCCCATCCTCAAGGAACTCGAGGAAAAGGCCCGCAAGGTGGGCGGCCACGGCGGCATGGACTTCATCATGGACTACCGCCTGATCTACTGCCTCCATCACGGTCTTCCGCTGGACCAGGACGTCTATGACGCCGCCGAATGGAGCTCCCTCGTGGAACTGACGGAAGTGTCCATCAACCACGGCAGCATGCCGGTCGTGATGCCGGACTTCACCCGCGGCGAATGGAACAAGATCCAGGGTCTTACCTTCGCGAACGCTGAATGAGCATTCATCCCATGAGGAGTTTATATTCGATACTGATGGCCGTCTTCTTTTCGACGGCCATCATGGTTGGATGCGGGAAGCCGGCCGACGGCCCCGCCGAGGAACCGGATCCCCAGCCCATCGAGCTGGTGGACCTCAACCTCTCCGTGCCCGTTCCGGGCAACGAATGGATCTACTCCTCCTCCAAGCCCACGTTCACCATCCACGCCGAGAACCCGAATCCCGTCGCGGTGAAGGTGGAAGCCAAAGTCCGCGTCTCTACGGACAAGGGAGAAGAAGTGACGACCTTCACCCGGGATGTCGAAGTGCCTGCCAAGGGCACGCTGGACATCGATATGACCGCCAACAAGGACCTGGAACCGGGTTTCTACAAGGCGGGCTGCTATGTGGGCGGTCGCTCCGCGCGCATCTTCGGCTTCGGCGTGAAGCCCGCGGAAGTGGTCTCCGCGCCGGACAAGCAGCCTGATTTCGACGAATTCTGGGCGAATGCCAAGAAGCAGCTGGAAAGCATCGAGCTGAAGCCCAACCTGATCGAGATCACGGCCAAGACCACCGCCAAGTGCAAGGTGTATCTGGTGGAGATCCCGTCCGTCCCGGACGGCCCGGAAGGGGAGCCTGTCATCGTGCGCGGATACTATCTGGAACCGCAGGACGGGAAGCCGCACCCGGTGATGATGCACTTCTACGGTTACGATACCATCGGCAATTACGTCAGCTGTCCGGGCGCCAACAACGGCGACTACGCGGAGTTCTTTCTCTCGCACCGGGGCCAGTACATCAACCGGGCTCCCGCCAAGCTGCGCGGGGACGGCCTGGCGATGGACTTCTCCAACACCTACGGGGACTGGTTCGCCTTCCAGTTCGGCGACAAGAACGGCTACTATTACCGCGGCGCTTTCCTGGATTGCGTGCAGGCCGTGCGGTTCATGGCCACGCGTCCCACCAGTGACATGAACAATTTGTTCGGAGAAGGCTCCAGCCAGGGCGGCGCCCTGTCCTATGCCGCCGCCGCGCTGAGCGACTATCCGTTCACGGCCATCGCCCCCTGCGTCGCCTTCCTGGGGGACTTTCCGGACTATTTCCAGATTGTCTCCTGGCCGGGCAACACCGCCAAGACCGCCTGGAAGACCTACACGTCCACGCATCCCGGCCTGACCGAAGCGGACATGTACGCGTTCCTCTCGTATTTTGACACCAAGAACCTGGCGACGCGCATCCAGTGCGCGGTTATCGCGTGCAGCGGGCTGCAGGACACGACCTGCCCGCCGCACACGAACACCGCCCCGTTCAACAACCTGACCGTCTCGGACAAGGTCATGTACTACTATCCGGAACTCGGCCACCAGATTCCGAGAAACTGGCCGAACCTTTACATGGCGTTCTTCAAGGAGCGCATGAAATAAACCTGCACGAACATGAAACGGTTGGCAGTTGGATTGATCGGTACCGCCCTGCTCGTGGCGGCCGGCTGCGCCCGGGACCGGGCGGTCGTCAGCGGTGACGTCAAGGTCGCCGTGGACGACGAAATGCATCTCTCCGTCACGACGGGACTCGCGGAAGCCCCCCTCGTCGAGCCGGGCGCGGCTTTCAGCGCGATCACGGTGGACGGTCAAACCCCCGTCTTCACCCGGGTCCGGAGCGAGAAGAAGGCCGTGGCCGATGTCTTCGGCCAGGGAACGGCCTACGTATTCCGGGGAGAATCCGTCCTGAACGGGGGAAAGGTCCTGGAAACGTTGACGCTCACGGTCTATGACGCGTTCCCTTCCACGGTCGTTGCCCGGGCGGCGTACACCAATGCCACCGGAGCGCCCCTGGCGGTGGAGGGATGGACGATGGACCGGTTCCAGGTGCTGGCCGGGGATCCGGAACCGTATTTCTGGACCTTCCAGGGACAGTCCACCGAGGAGCGGGCCGACTGGCTCATCCCCATCCGGGACGCGTTCTACCAGCGGAACTTCATGGGCATGAACGGCTCGGACTACGGCGGCGGCACCCCGGTCACCTGCATCTGGCGCAGGGATGCCGGCCTGGCCGTCGGCCATCTGGAGCCGGTTCCCCAGCGCGTGAGCCTGCCCGTGGAGAAGAAGGCCGGCGAGAACAAGGCCACCGTTTCCGTTGAAAAGGAGTTTGACACTCCCGTCGTCCTCGAAGACGGGGCTTCGCTGGAGACTTACACGACCTTCTTCCACCTGTTCAAGGGCGATTGCTTTGGCGCCCTGCGCCAGTACGCGCAAATGCTCGAACGGGTGGGCGTCGTGATGCCGGAAAGCGAGCCGGACGCCTTCGAGCCGGCCTGGTGCGCCTGGGGCTACGAGCGGCTGTTCACCATCGACGAGATCGTCGGGACGCTGCCTAAGGTGCAGGAACTGGGCTTCAAGTGGGCCACCCTTGACGACGGCTACCAGATCGCAGAGGGCGACTGGGACCTGAACACGGACCGTTTCCCCCGCGGGGATGCCGACATGAAATACATGGTGGACGAAATCCACCGCCACGGCCTGAAAGCCGACCTGTGGTGGACGCCGTTCATCGCGGATCCGGGGACGAAGTTCCTGGAGGAGCACCCCGAGACCCCGATCCTGGATGCGGACGGGAAGCCCGTGGAAATCACCTACTGGGACAGCTGGTACCTTTCGCCGGTGGATGCCGACGTCCAGGCCGAGACCAAGCGGCTCGTGGAGAAGTTCTTCCGGGAATACGGCTACCAGGGGCTCAAGCTGGACGGCCAGTACATGAACGCCGTCCCGCCGGATTACAACCCGGCCCATCATCCGGACGATCCGGAGAAAGCCGTGCGGGAACTCCCGGATTTCTTCAAGCTCATCTACGACACGGCCCGGAGCATCAACCCGCACGCCGTCATCCAGTACTGCCCCTGCGGCGACTGTTTCTCCGTGTACAACCTTCCCTACACCAACAAGACGGTGTCTTCCGACCCCACGAGCAGCTGGCAGATCCGCACCAAGGGGTATGTCCTCCGCGCCCTGGCCCCGAAGACCGCCTATTACGGCGACCACATCGAGCTTTCCGACGGTGGCAACGACTATCCGACCCAGCTCGGCATCGGCGCCGTCCTGGGCACGAAGTTCACCTGGCCGAAGGAGAATCCCCGCCTGAGGGATGGCCGGGAGGGATACCTCCTCACGCCCGAGCGGGAAGCCCTCCTGAAGAACGCCCTGGACATCTACTACACCCAGGACCTCGCCCATGGGGAATACGTTTCCGGCCTCTATGACATCGGGTTCGACCGGCCGGAGACGCACGTCATCCGGAAGGACGGCGTCCTCCACTATGCGTTCTATACGGAAGGGAATCCCGTGAGCGAAGTGGAACTGCGCGGCCTGGAAGCCGGCCGGCGCTACCGGGTGACCGACTACTACAACCATATGGACCTCGGTGTCGTGACGGCCGGGGAGAAGACCGTCCTTCCCGTTTCCGTGGATGGAGCCCTCCTCGTGGAAGCCGTTCCGGAAGAGTAGCCTTCTGCCATTGGTCTTTTGTGGAAAAAGTCCGATATTTGCAGAAATTTTTACGAGTGTATGAAGATCCTGATTGTTGACGACGAGCGTTCCATCCGCAACTCCCTCAAGGAGATCCTGGAGATGGAAGATTACCAGGTGGACACGGCGGAAAACGGCGCCGACGCCTGTGAAATGGCGGAAAAGGAAAAGTACGACGCCATCTTCTGCGATATCAAGATGCCCGGCATGGACGGGACCGAAGTCCTCCAGAAACTCATCGCCGACGGTGTCGAGACCCCCGTCATCATGATCTCCGGCCACGCCGACATCGCCACGGCCGTCGACTGCATCAAGAAGGGCGCCTTCGCCTTCATCGGCACGCCCCTGGACCTGCACCGCCTCCTCCTCCCCATCAAGAACGCCACCGACAAGGCGAACCTCGTCACCCAGACCAAGATCCTTAAGAAAAAGGTGTACGGGCAGGAAATGGTAGGCCAGTCCGAAGGCATGCGGCATATCCGCGATATGATCGACAAGGTCGCTCCCACCGACGCCAGCGTACTGATTACCGGCGCCAACGGATCCGGAAAGGAACTCGTCGCCCGCAGCCTGCACCAGCTCTCGCAAAGGTCCATGATGCCCTATGTGGAGGTGAACTGCGCCGCC
>JAEEGL012553648.1_pt1 | contig 11176 bp, 6 predicted proteins | sample 9134231 | NCBI WGS metagenome assembly JAEEGL01 (sample SAMN16246548, study PRJNA631951) | gut metagenome | biome: gut microbiome; feature: rumen; material: fiber-attached | host: Bos | place: Iran: Karaj | collected 2018-10
AATATTATAAGCACCGGTGGAAACCAGTCCATAATGGTTCGTAATCGTATTGGATGCATCCACGGATGCAAGGTAAATTTTACCGAGATTGTCACGGGCGCTTGCCGAATCGTTTGTTACCGGCACATATTCAAAGGTAGATTCATCCGTATCGCTGCTTGTCTCAGAAGCAATATAAAAACCAACCTTATCCGTAACACCCTTTTTCGTAAACGTCAGGTGTTTACCGGAACTTCCATCCACATCTATCATTTCTACATTGGAAGCATAGGAAAGCTCATCCTGTACCGCAGTGGAAAGCATGGTACAAAGCATCTGTGCTTCTGACTTTTGGGTCTGCTTATAAAGCTGTTTCATACCAAGTTGGATACAGGTAATAAGCATACCGGAAGTAAGCAACACGATAAGGGTTGCAACCAAAAGTTCTGAAATTGTAAAGCCGTTATTCTGTTTTAACTTTTTTACAACACCTTTCATAGTCTCTTACTCTCCAAAAGTTTTTAATCCCACTTCATACAATCCGGTTTCTTCCGAACCAAAACGCGTCACTTCCACATTGTCAACGGTAAAAGAGTTTATTCCATCCGAGAAGGTAACGTCACAGGTTCCTGTGGAAGTTCCTTTTTCTGCCGCAGCAGTTTTTTCCATAAAAATCACTTGTTTTTCCACTTGTGCATTGACCCTTGCGGCTGCCACAACAGCTCCGGGAAGCATCATAAGCGCCAAAGCAATAATTACAAGTGAAACCAAAGTTTCTACAAGAGTTTCACCCTTTTTTTGTTTTAACTTTCGCTTCATTACTCTGCCCCCTTTATCAATGTGGATGTCGGCCAATACACATAGGTTGCGTTGCCTACCGCATTTCCTGTAAGTTCCGCCTCAAAGTGGAGCCTGCAGGTATACTTCTTTGTTCCATAGGTGGGAACTTCGATTAAAAAATACATATCATAATAATCAGATACCTTGGGATTGACGGCGGTTCCGTTAAAAATCACTTCTGTTTCCGGCATATAGCAATATACCTTTGTATTGGGGTCATTGATTTTTGCCACTACCTCATCGGATAGTTTTCCCGCACCATTCTCTTTTACATCGGATACGGAAATCTCCACTTCTTTTCTTGTAGTTTCGGGTAGAACAGAGTCCGGTAACGGATTTAATTGTGCATTTTGCACCGCTATATATCGCTGATCACAAAGATTTTCCACCGTACTTTTAAAAGGTTCCAAAAATACTTTGTCATCTGTACCGATAGGTGAAGTTGCCGGCATCGTAATGCTGTTTCCCGAACCATCGGTTACTTCGGCAATACGTACATAGCGATCCGTATTCTTTTTCTCCACTCCTGCTCCCACGGTACCGTTATCTGTAGCAACAATCTGTGCAGACAAAATGTTTGCAATGGACTGTGCCACCAAATATGCCTGCTCGTTTTCCCGCTCCTGGCGCAACTTGATCACATTGGTAAGGGCAGCTGCCACAATCACCAGGGACACAATGGTTGCGAAAATAAACGCAAACAGTGCAAAAGAAATGGAAGCACCATTTTTACTATTTAATTTTTCAATGATTTGTTTTCTCATTTCTTTGCTCCTGATTGCAACTTACTAGTCATCACTCATCATGGTAAAGTTTATAAAGTTGTCGCTTTCCCACAAAGTAAGCACATCCGTACCGTTTTTCTGCAAACGAACCTGTCCCTTTGCCCGGTAAGTTCCGTTCGCTACATTGGTAAGATACGTAGTCAACATATTCTTTGTCACATACCCCGGTGTAATATCATTTCCATCCAAGTCTGAAATATAATACATCGGTACCAGCTCATATTCGCTTAGTGCATCGGTGTAGATACCGAAAATAGATTGCACATCCTCCATCAAAATATCCGGGAAGCTCTGGTGTGTTCCATAGACGGTCTTTGCCTCCATACGGATGGTGGAAATATCCGGCTCGTAAGCAAAGAGAACGCCATCCGGATTTGCGGCAATATAATCCGCATCCACAGTAACACTGGCATTTGCGCTGGTTAAATTATATCCGTTTAAGTTCGGCGACAATACTACTGCAGTAGTTACGGAGCGGACATATTCCTGAGTCTTTAGAAGTATTTCTTCCGCTTCTCCCGCTGTCTCGCCGTACGGTCTAAAGGTCACCTTGTAGCTTACGCTATACTGGAGGGCCGTTCCCTTGGAATAATAGAAGATAACTTCCGGTTCTTCTCCGGTAAAGGTTTCCTTAACTCTTGTCTGCGTCGGGTAATAACCTGCCCACTCTGCACCCCATCCGTTTACCAGCGGAGCATATACATACTGCGGACTGCCAAGTAAAATCTTGGTGGTAGACATCTCCGTATGCTCAATACTTGTATCATCCACCATGATACAGCGATACTTCAAATATGCGTAACCTTCCACCTGCGTCCATCTGGCGTATACATCCGTATTGTCATCGTAAAGAACTTCGTTTCCGGTAAGTCGTACGGTGTAGTTTTCATTTGCATCTTTTCTCCACCATCCGTCAAAGCGATAAACACTTGCATGGTCATCCCCCGCCGGTGTGTAGGTGTAGAATACGCTGTCTCCCACCGTACTGATTCTTTCGTTGTCGGAATCGGACAATACCTTTAAGTCGCCGGTAGCCTGACTAAAGGAGGTATTTTGTACCATATCCGCACCCACATCAGTCGCATCCGGATATGAAGGATGATAGGTGATGGTGATGTTCTTCGGTATCCACTTTGCAAATACCTGCATATCTCTGTCATCCATGGTAATCTGCGTTAAGGCATTTCCGGAGCAATCAGAGGTTGCATACCAACCACCAAAAGTATACTTATTGTTATCCGTGGTTCGGGATACGGTATCTGCTGCCGGTAGCGCTATGGTATCTCCATAGGTTAAATTATCAAATAACGTATTATTGGAAACCGCATTTCCTCCGGCACTTCCTACGGTTCCGTCACAGAGAATCTTAAATCCGGTCTTTCGGATAAAGTAAAACTCATTCGCACCGCTTAATGCATAGGATGTTCCATCCGTTGCAGAGGAAAGAGCTCCACCAATTAAACCATATGCCCACAAGGTATAACCGTGATAGGTTCCTTCCTCAAAGGTATTGGAAACATTGGCGCTTTGCTTAAATGTATAATTCGGATTTGCGGTATCGAAGTTGTAGGCAGTTCCTGCCCCTCCAATCTGATACGGCACTCCGGTTCCGTCTGCTTTTTCCAAAAACACCTTACAGTCGTTGTTTCCGTTCACACTGTTATAAGTAAAGAACCAGGTGGTTCTGGCGTTGTTATTCATGGAATCGCCGAAATTACCGTTTTCATCAATCAAGCTGTCCAAGTGGCGCTTACCGGTGTTGGAATTACCAATATTAAACCATAGTTCGTCCGTCCATACATAAGGCGGTTCATCAAAGTGGGCTCCGTAGAGTCCCTTCATAGCGATATACGTATAATAATATGGTTGAGGATTAAAGTATCCTGTATATCCTCCAATATAAGAGCCCACTCGAATTCGCTTATCAGCGGAATTGGCCTGAGCCTGCGCGATATCATTTGCGGTTTCCGTTCCCGCTGCACGGTTGGATGCAGATCCATAGTACAACTCTACGGTAAGTACTCTTCTGTCATAGTAGAGACGAACAACTAAGGTACCGTTTTCAATCTTCGGTCGAATTGTTCCCCAGGAAAGGTTTGCATTGGTAGTTGCTGCATCCGTAAAGTAATACTGGGTTTCCTTTCCGGTCAAAAGACGTGCCATCTCCTGTCCGTTTGCACCATCTAAGCCGGCAATCGCATTGCTGTAGCCGTTTACGGCACTTAACAATTCACTATGGGTACGAGCATTCAAAAGCGTTTCTTTTCTCTCCACAGTATTTACCACTGCCGAAATATCCATTGACTTCTGCAGCAAATAGGTTTTGTCCGTATTGGCCACTGCCAAATCGTCAAAGTTCGTTCCCGTAAGGGCATTGGTTCTATCCTGGCGGTAAATCTCCAAACGAACCGGTGTGGAATCGCTGATGCGCCAATGTGCTACCGCAATCACTGCTTCCTTCGGCATATAGGTATGTACTTCCTCAGACTCCTCGTACGTGTAGTATGTCCATCCATCGAAGTCACAGCCGGACATGGTAAGGTTTGTGGTATTTGCCGTTGCAATAAATCCGGCATTGGCAAGAGGCTTTCCGTATTCTACCGCATCATAGGTATGATATCCATATTCATCACCGTTTAAGTCAGTATATACACCACCGTTTAAGTCATAGAACAGCTCATACTTTTTTCTCGTGTAGTATACGTGGCATTCGTAGACTCCACCACCGGGAATATTTGCGATAACCGGGGTTGCGTTGGTTCCGTAATAGGCTAATTCAAAGCCATCATCATCCGGAGTTACCTTATCCGCAGAAATCGTACCTCCCACAACGCCATCGTCATAAACAATGCTGGCTTCTACCTTTTCATCCGTATCACTATCACTGTAGGCATATCCTGCTCCGGATGATACGGTCTTTAAATAATGTTTGTAAACTTGATACTGTCTGGAGTCCAATCCCTTGTAGGTCACCACATAGGTTCCTCCCTGACGAATATCGATATTGATATAAGCTTCTCCGGCATTTAATGCATCTACAAAGGAACTGTAAGTATTTGTATCATAAACAACTCCGGTATCCATACTTGGATTTCTGTTTCCGTTGGCATCGAAGTACAATGCCTTGTATGCATCTTCCCCATCATATTTACGAAGATCATATCCGGATACCTCATCGGATTTTGGAAGGGTAATTCTTCTGGTATCTTCCTTATCTCCCATCCAGTCCTCGGTAGAATAAGTATTGTACTGGGGCTGTGCAATGGTGGGTCCCCATCCCTCGCTTGTGGAATCGTAAACACAGTACTCCACATTTACCTGATAAGAATTGATGCGCTCATAAATCGCATATAAATCACCTTTTTCTATGGCATCCAACGTAATCAACAACCGCTGTGATTCTTCGCTCGCCTGTGAAGAAAGTAAAATCGTAGAGTTGTTGTTTGCGTCATAGCCGGTTTCCGTGGTTGCCCAACCGTAGAAGTGGTAACCACCGATATTGGCATGCGCTGCCGCATTGGCAGTGTAGGTAACAGTTCCACCAGCCACGTTCTTTACAATGTTGGCTCTACCAACATAGCGTCCCAATGCCGTAGAGAGGTTTCTGGTGGAATCCTCAAATATACGATAATGCATGCGGATAAACTGTATCTGATCCGTTACATAAAATCTTGCGAAGACGTCCATGCTCTGCGTAACACTCTCAAGCGGATTGTCCATCTCCACCGGAGTGATGCCGTGCCATGGAGCCACATTTCCTGCCTGGATGTTGGCTTCACAGTCCGATGCCAAATAAATCTTTCCGATATATCTCTTTCGATTTCCGGCAGGTGTGTAACTGTCCTCACGATCCGGAACATAGAAATACTCATTTCCTTCGTAGGTAAACTGCCAGTAAAGTACCGTCTTTTCACGTCCCGGCAACTGATAGTTTTGCTGCGGGATAAAGGCATTGGAGTATTCCTGAATTTTTTGATGCGCAACGATGGCGTTTGCGGAATCCTCGGTAAAGTAGTAAACACTGTCTCCGTTGTCCTTTTTGTAGGCTTCCTGAAGCGGATCTGCCAAAGCAACCACACCTGCATTCTTAAGTTCTACCGCCTGATCGCTGTAAAGGAATCGGATATTCAAATTACGCAGGGTATCATACCAATCTCCATAATGATCCAAGGTGTTTTCATCATCCAAAATCAACATCGGATAGTGGTATGCCTGTAATTGCGATGTATAATCGATTAATTTGTACGGAGAAGTGTTTCGTCCGTACTCCGTATCCGTACGGAAAGCAAAATAACCTGCGGCAAATCCGGTGTAGGTTTTATCCTTCATATTCTTTACGCTTCGATCCACACCTACCTTGTTGGCAAGAGGGATATCAAAGTTTGCCGGAATATAGTAAACATTTGCCTTCTCCGTTGTCTTTGCAACCGTAGTATAAAAGCTCTGGGTACCGTCATACCCCGCCTTTTCTCCAAAATGAAATACCGTGTAGGCATCTTTTATGGAAGCCACTTCACAAGGTGTGATACCTGCTACTTTTCCACCGGAAGTCTGTGCTGCATCCACGATAAATCCCGCACTGTAGCAACCGCGAATGGTGGAAGTTGCGTCGCAGGAAGCAACAAGTCCGCCTACGTTTTTACCACCCAAATAGCAGTCTGCATAGGAACGTTCCAAAACAACCTTTTTGCCCACACCAACAAGACCACCTGCATTGGTGGCGTCTGTAACGACATTTGCTGCGGAACAATAAGAGATTTCCAACGTACGGTTGGATTCACCGATGAGACCACCGATGCTTTTGGCGTGGTTCATCCAGTTATTCTTTGCACCGTTGGTACCGGCCATACCAAGGGCTGTAAGTGTATCGTTCATATATGCCCGGCATCCGGTAATCTCCACCTTTTTAGAGGCAGAACCTGACACCTTTCCGACCAAACCACCAATGGCACCGTTTGCGGTAGCGGAACTTCCTTTGATTTGTTCATTTATAAGGGTAACAAACTCGATCTTGTCTCCGCTAAATTCTGCAAACAATCCGGCATTGGCATTTTTTGTGGTATCACAAATAAGGTCGGAGATAACATACTCTCCCACTTTCGTGCCACCGGTATAACTCTTTAGGTATGTATTTTTAATTGGGACAAACTTCTTTTGTGGGGTCTCATAAACCTTTAACCACTCACTGTCCGTATCATCCTCTAACTTTGCAAAATAGATAGACGCTCTTTGAATGGCAACCATATCGTTGTAGGTCACCTTGTTGGCTGCGATAGTTGCAAAATCATCCAAGTCCAAAGCGGATGTGGCGGTGTCTAAATTCTGAAGATGTCTTCCGTATTCGATATAAGCCACATAACTTCCGGCATCATCTAATTTTGCTGCATATAAAGAATTGGTTTCTTCAGAAACCGTATCGTTTATCGCTCCATCCTCGGTCTGTACTTTTAATGTGATAAGCACATCCTCACCGGGGATAAAGTCGGTACTTGTATAGGTTTCCGTCGTATCATAATCAACGGTTAACGTGGATGTAATGCCGTTAACGGAAACATAACCGTTTGCCGTATCTTTAAGGAAGTTTACGCCATCCGACGTGATGGAACCGTAGGTATCCTTAAACTGTTTTCCATCTTTTAAACTATCCAGTACGATGCTGACACTGACCGTCTTTTTCTTTGTCCACGGATCCACCGTCAAATCACTTGCACTAAATTCCACCACCTGAGTTACCTTTGCATCAGAGTTTTTACCGGTAGTGGTAATATACATCTTGTACTTTTGATTCGCAGGTTCCTTTCCTGTTACGACAATACCTGCATTTGCAATCAGTTCCTCTTTATTATCAATCTTTAAGGAACCGGTCACTTTCAGTTCATTGGTCTTGATGGAGGATGTGGAACCGTCATAGTAGCCCACCACCTTACCATGTTCTTTTTGATAATTGAGTCGATTGGCGCGACTGGCGCGAAGATTTTGATTGGTAGAGGCATCCGTGTAAAAATCCGTATATGCCCCATCCTCAAAATAGAAAACAGACTTTACCTGCAGACTGGTATTATCGTATTCCACAATCCAGCCTTTATTATATAAATCATCCGAAACCTGATCCTTTAAAAGGAGCGCCTGCAGCGTATCAGCTGCCGGAGCGCTTCCCGGATTTGCATTTAAAAGCATGTTGAAATCGTCGATATTTAGCACATCCAGTCCCACAGGCTCCTGCAAACCGTTAGCACGCGTCTTTGACGCAAAGGACATAGTGCCGTCTGAATCAAATGCCACCATAGAAACCAACTGGCGTTGTGCGGCTTCAAAAATAAGCTCCGCATTCTTATCCGCCTTGGTCTGTGTCATATTTCTTCGCATGGCAAAAACACCCATGAAAGATATCGCAGCCAGAATACCCAAAATGGCTACCACCATAAGTACTTCTGCCATGGTATATCCGTGTGCGTTGCAAAGCTTTTTATTTCGTTTATATCCCTTAACAAAACGTTTCATAATACTGCCCCGTTTATAATTATTTTCTCCTGAATCTATTCGACATCAAAAAATGTCGATAGTTACTTATATTGTACCATTTTCGGGAAAGAATTGTATAAAATTTTTTGCATACATTTTTATTTTATTATGCAAAACAAATTTCTTTTTCTTCTTCTATTTAGAATTTCGACATTTGTTACGATATAATTAATGAAAAGGAAAAAGAATTACTTTTTTTCTTGAAACGAGTAGGTAAAAATAGTATCCTATAATTAACAAATCGATCCGACACAGTAGGATACGAAACACTAAATTCCAAGGAGGAGATCAAAATGAAGAGATTAAATAAAAAGGGTTTTACAATGGCTGAATTACTCATTGTAGTTGCTATTATCGCAGTATTGGTTGCTATCGCTATTCCAGTATTTACCGCACAATTAAACAAGGCAAGAGCATCAACAGATGCAGCAAATATTCGTTCAGGATACGCAATCGTAGCGAGCACTGTGCTTAGCGATAATATTTCAACCGATACAGACTATTATTTGCAGAAGGATTCCACAATAGCTACAACTACAACTAATGCCTATAAGACAAATTCATCTGCAACAAACTTACCTGACCACGCAAGTGCTTATATTGGTGAAACTGCAGTAGATACTATCAATTGGACTTCTAATCAAAGCATCAAGTATTCATACGTCGCATCAACAGGTAAGATTACTGTAACTGCCGAATAGCAAACCAGTTTAGTATGAGTTTCTTTTGTTAACAAACCATATTTTCAAAACTCCGAGGATTTCTCCTCGGAGTTTTTTATTGACTACATTTTCAAATCACCATTCTAGTTTTAACAATTAAAAATTTTTATCCCCTTGTAAATGGCAGTTTATATTTCACAAAAAATTCACTTACATGGGGATTTTATCTTTGCTATAATCTTTCACTGTTGAACTAAATGTGATTTTTAACGGTAACATTGGAAACGTACATTCTTAATGGAATGCTAACGAACAACACTTAAAAATCAAAACAGAAAAAAAGGAGTTTTCTATGTTACCACAGAATAAAAAACAGGATATTATTTTTACGATTTTTATGGCATTTGTCATGGTTTACGCCATGATCTGCTACAACATCGCATTAAGCGTTGGCGGAATGCAGAATTTCGTTTTCCTCGCAGCATTTAAAGAATTATTGATTATGTGGCCCATTGCCATTGCATTGGAGCTTATCTTTGTTGGACGCCTCGCACAAAAGCTGGCATTTCGTTTTGTAACACCGGGAAAAGACCCGATGATTCTAATTATCCTTGCCATCTCAGCCATCTCTGTATGTTTGATGTGCCCACTTATGAGCTTTGCTGCTACTCTTCTTTTTAAAGACGCAGGAAAAGAAATCATCGCTGTTTGGTTGCAGACCACAGCCTTTAATTTTCCCATGGCGCTTTGCTGGCAGATTTTCTTTGCCGGTCCCCTTGTTCGCAATGTTTTTGGATTCTTTGTAAAGAAACTTTCAAAATAAAAAAAACAAAACTCCGAGGATTTCTCCTCGGAGTTTTTTATTGACATCATTTATGAATCAGACTAATATGAATTCATCTTCTATTTTCGAAGACCCATTTCAAATTTCATTTTTAAAGAATCCCAATAAAAAAGAATAATGAACTTACACGGGGAGTCGGAGGCAGTTGTGCTATCTTCTTGAGCCTTTGAAAGGAGATGGTGCCAATGTATGTTACATTACCGGAGTTATTACAATTCTGTATTTTTGTACTTGCGTTGATTAGTTTTATTGTTTCTAGCAATAAAAAATAACTGCTCCGTTTGACGAAGCAGTTATTTTTTTAATATAACTCTCGCCAGGAAGATAGCACACTATCTTTCCGACTTCCTTTGTAAGTTCATTATAACACGGATCTCATTTATAGCAATAGCCTCTTTATCTTTCCCACATCTCCATCTAAGACTTCATAGGTTGCTTTTTCGCAGTCTGCCTTTGGGTGGATGCGGTCCGGATAGGAGTTCTCCGAATGGATGTAAAGGCTGTCCACACCGCAGGCATTGGCCACCGCGATATCGGAGGTACGGTCGTTTCCGATCATGATGGATGCGTCTTTCTCTAACTCATACTCTTCAAACAGTTGCTCCAAAAATCTTCCATCCGGCTTTTTGATGTGCTTGTCAGAGCTGATATAGATTCCGTCAAACCACTCGTAAAGTCCGGTTACTTTTAGCTCCGGTATGGTAAATACATTTTGGGCATTGGATAAAAGATAAATCTTTTTGCCCTGTCTTTTAATCTCCTCAAACAAATCAAAGACTCCGTCGTATACGTAGATATGACTTCTGGATAACACGCGAAAGGTTACACCGATGTACTCAATCAAGTCCTTCTTTGGTGCCACGCCCTTCTCTCGAAATAAGGCCACAAAGACCTTTCGAAGTTCAATCTCCGCATAGGGTCCATATTTTTTCTGAAGTTTCTTTTCCTCCGACGCACAAAGACGAAGATAGGCTTTCTTTAGTTCCGTGGCAGAATACACTGCACCAAAGCTTCCGTAGAGATCCGCCATCTTTATCCAAAAAGAGCGTTTTCCCTCGTCCGTATGAATGCTGACTAGCGTTCCGTATAAATCAAAAATATAGTTTTCTTTCATCGCTTATTCTTCTTTGCCACACTGTATCCGAATTTACCCAGTTTTTCTCCCAAGGCAAAATACTCGCCGTGAGAATATGTGATAAGTTTTGCCGCATCCAAATCAAAGCGTCCCGTCTCATCCATATAGGTATCGTCCACCGTAACGCTTACCACTTCCGCCACAAACATATCGTGACTGCCGAGTTCCAACACCTGTGTAACTTTACATTCAATATTTACAGGGCTTTCCGCAATTCCGGGGGCACTTATCTTTTGAGACGGAAGTTCGGTTAAGTCCATTTCTTTAAACTTATCAAACTCTCTTCCGCTTTTTACGCCGCACCAATCGCAGGCTTTTACCAAGTCCTCCGTTACAAGGTTTATTACAAACTCTCCGGATTCTTTGATCAAATGATGAGAGTGTCGTTCTTTTCTTACGGAAATCGATA
>JAEEGL012553844.1_pt1 | contig 11176 bp, 9 predicted proteins | sample 9134231 | NCBI WGS metagenome assembly JAEEGL01 (sample SAMN16246548, study PRJNA631951) | gut metagenome | biome: gut microbiome; feature: rumen; material: fiber-attached | host: Bos | place: Iran: Karaj | collected 2018-10
GCGTCTCTGATGGCGGGGATCAGTTGAGAGTGTGGTCTGCTACTTCGACCATCGCATGGGCAGTTGGCGTCGTGGAGGTTCTGATTCTGAGCATTTTTATGCATTGACAGCATCAACTTTCTCTACGAGATCTACGATGTTATCAGCCTGGACGGATGCCATTGGAGCTGGGCGGGAAGCTACCGGGGAATGGTAAGCGTGCTGGCTGAGAACAAGGATAGGGATTCACTATTACTACCGTGAATGCGGACGAAGTTGAAAGAGCAGAAGGGATGATCCCATACATCCACTATGAATTAGACCATTTTTAGAAGTACAGGAGTGAGAGGATTATCATGGAACGCAGGTTATTTACCGAGCTTCGATCCTTTTATGAGTCGAGCAGGGAAAAGCCGAAAGATATCAGAATACGGATTCGCATGAGGGATCTGATCGACCCAGACGTTCTTCGCCATGCTGTGGACACGGCAATGCAGAGATATCCATATTTCAGTGTGGAATTGCAGAAAAAAGATGGTCAATGGTTTTTCCTGGACAATCATCGCCCTGTTGTGATCACGAACTCGCTTCATGGGGTCGAACTGAATTCAGAGGCATCCAACTATCACATGATTTCTTTTGCATGGCAGGATAACTGGATGGTCATGGATGTGTGTCATGCGATGACGGATGGAACAGGGGCCTATGAGATTCTGCGGACGCTCCTGTATTATTACTGCTCGGAAAAATACGGCGTAACACTGAAAGAGGACGGGATTCGCCTGGTGGGTGATCTTATCACGGATGAAGAGTGGGTTGACCCCGTGGAAATAGCCACTGATCTGCCGGTGCCGCCTCGTACTGAGATGTCAAAGGCGATCAATCCGGTGGACGCTGCCGGACTTCAGAATGATGTTCAGCCTACGGTATACAGCATTGCCATTCCGGAAGCCGAATTCATGAAATTCAATATCGATAACGACGGAAGTCCTGGAACGATGGTCGCGCTTTTTCTGAGTCGCGCCATTGCAAAGATGTACCCGGAGAATAAAGATGCAATCCGAGTGGCACTGTGTGTGAACCAGCGAAAGGCGCTTCATGCTCCTCGGGCGCATCAGAGCCTGGTCGGCGGAGTGATGCTGGAATACAAGGAAAAGCTGAGAAACTGGCCGCTTGACAGGCAGGCGACAGCCTATCGTGGAATGGTATTTGCACAGACGCAGGAGGAAACTGTTCTGGCGGGTGTGGCAAGCCAAAAGGGTATCAATCAGATGATCCTGTCCAAGGAAACCGATCAGGAGAGAATGAGCCTGGCGTCCTATATCTCCAATATGGCAAGTGGGATTATGACTGCCACAGTCAGCTATGTTGGAAAGGCAAACTACAAAGAGGCTGAAAAATACATCAGGGATTTCAGGCTTTGGACGCCGCAGACAGGCAACTGTATTCTTATTGAGATTTCCGCTGTGAACGGCCGCTTTACCCTGGACTTCATGCAACCGTTTTCCAGTCCGGTCTATGTGAATGCGTTCCTGAAAGAACTGGATGAAAACGGCATCACATATGACCTGCAGGATGTAAATCCGCTGGAGCTGCCGAATATCAAGCTGCCGTGGAGTGAATAATAATGATGACCACAGAGGAAACTGCCTGGGACTCGCTATCATATGCCGGGAAGAATCATATTCTTTTTGAGCGGCAGAAGCACTTGCTGGAGGAGTTCCTGGTGCGAAACGCGATAAGCAGAGAACAGTATGAAAAGAAGACAATGGATGAAGGCGTCAGCGCGTCCTTTCTGAATGAATGGAACGGGAGCAGGAACCACCGGGAAAAGATCTATTTCTCATATGATTCCACGGACAAAAAGTGTCAGGCAGCAGTAAAATTGTCAGATATTGGCATTTAGTCGGAAAAACTCTGGAAAATGAGGATAATACTGCGATTGACGCCGCATACCTTTTTCCTGCTGAAACGGTATACAAAATACGCAACTAAAACAAACGGAAGAAGCAGCCGATGTTGCGCGTGAAACCATTTTCGGATAAAATAAGCTATCAAAACGGGAGAGAACCCCGGAAAATGACTGAAAGGAAGCATAGAACCATGAAAAAACTGCTGTCCCTTGTCCTTGCGATCGCCATGGTGCTGACCGTGACGGCCAGCCTGATGGCTTCCGCTTCTGCGGAGAATGATACCTTCCATATCGGTATCGTCACCGGCTCCGTATCCCAGTCGGAAGACGACCGCCGCGGTGCGGAAGCTTTCCAGGAGAAGTACGGCGAAGACCGCGTCAGCCTCGCGATCTATCCAGACAACTTCACTGAAGAGCTGGAAACCACCATCCAGACGATTGTTAACCTGTCCGCTGATCCTGATATGAAGGCGATCATCGTGAACCAGGCTGTTCCCGGAACCGCCGAAGCTTTCCGCCTGATCAAGGAACGCCGCCCGGACATCATCTGCATCGCCGGCGAGTCCCACGAAGACCTGCCTGTGATCGGCGGCGCCGCAGACCTGGTCACCAACAACGACTTTGTTGCCCGCGGCTACCTGATGATCCGCACCGCGCATGAGCTGGGCTGCGACACATTCGTGCACATCTCCTTCCCGCGCCATATGAGCTATGAAACCATGAGCCGCCGTGTGGCTGTCATGAAGGCCGCCTGCGAAGAGTTTGGCATGAACTTCGTTCTGGAGACCGCTCCCGACCCCACCCAGTCTGACGTCGGCACCCCCGGCGCGCAGGCTTACATCCTGGAGCACGCGCCCGAATGGATCGAAAAGTACGGCCAGAATTCCGCCTACTTCTGCACCAACGACGCGCATACCGAGCCCCTGCTGAAGCAGCTGCTGGCCTACGGCGGATACTTCATCGAGGCTGACCTGCCCTCTCCGCTGATGGGTTATCCGGGCGCCCTGGGCATCGACCTGACCGAAGCGGGCGGCGACTTTGACAAGATCCTGGCTGCCGTGGAAGCGGCTGTGGTTGAAAAGGGCGGCGCCGGCCGGTTCGGCACCTGGGCCTACAGCTATGGCTACACTGTATCCGCCGGCCTGGCTCAGCATGCCTACAATGTCATTACAGGCGAAAGCGAACTGTGTGACATTGACGACATCGCCAAGGCTTTCCAGGAATACTCTCCCAAGGCTGAGTGGAATGGCTCCGGCTATACCGACGCCACCACGGGCGTGAAGAGCGAGAACGTGTTCCTGGTCTATCAAGATACCTACATCATGGGCAATCCCGGCCATTTCATGGGATCCACCCAGATCGAGGTTCCGGAGAAGTATTTCACCGTGAAGTAATTCCCGGCGGATAAGTACCCGAAACGGTCTGGAAGGGGGAGGCCACAGCCTCCCCCTTTTTTACGGACAGAAGAACCAGATACTGAATGAAGGACGGATGCAGATGAGTCAGAACGCACCGCTGCTGGAGATGAAGAATATCCGGAAGGATTTCTTTGGCAATCAGGTCCTGACGGACATTAACCTCACCCTGCAGGAGGGGGAGGTTCTCGGGCTGGTCGGCGAGAACGGCGCCGGAAAATCCACCCTGATGAAGATCCTGTTTGGAATGAATGTGATCCGCGAAACCGGCGGATATGAGGGAACCATTCTGCTGAACGGAGAGGCAGCCGATTTTAAGACGCCTTTCGAAGCCCTGGCTGCAGGGATCGGCATGGTTCACCAGGAGTTTTCCCTGATTCCGGGCTTTACCGCCGCGGAAAACATCCTGCTGAACCGCGAACCAAAAAAGAAGAGCGTCATCTCGGAAGTTTTCGGAGAGCGGCTGGATGTGCTGAACCGGAAAGAAATGAACCGGAAGGCTGGCGAAGCCATCGAGAAGATGGGCGTGAAGATAGACAGCCAGATGGTGATTCATGATATGCCTGTCGGGCACAAACAATTTACCGAGATCGCCCGGGAACTGAGCAAGGACCAGCTGAAGCTGCTGATCCTGGATGAACCTACCGCCGTGCTGACGGAGAGGGAAGCGGAGGCGCTGCTTTCCTCCATCCGGGGGATGGCGTCCCGGGGAATTGCCGTGATCTTTATCACCCACCGCCTGCAGGAGATCCTGAACGTATGCGACAAGGTGGTTGTGATGCGGGACGGCCAGGTGGTGAAGGACGTGCCCGCCCGGGAAACCGGCATCGCGGAGATTACCCGCTGGATGGTGGGACGTTCAGTGAATGTGGCCGGGAAGGCGGAGATCCGGGACAATCCGGATGCACCGGTTGCCCTGTCCATTCGCAGGCTCTGGGTGGATATGCCCGGAGAAACCGTCCGGGACGTCAGCCTGGACGTCCGGGAGGGCGAGATTCTCGGGATCGGCGGACTGGCCGGCCAGGGCAAGCTCGGAATCCCCAACGGGATCATGGGCCTGTACGATGCCGGCGGCGAGGTGACCCTCCGCGGGGAGAAGATTCCGCTGAACAAACCCCGCGCGTGCCTGGACGCTTCCATGGCTTTCGTGTCGGAGGACCGCCGCGGCGTGGGCCTGCTGCTGGATGAAACCCTGGAGTGGAACATCGCTTTCCCTGCCATGCAGATCCAGAACAAATTCCTGAAGAACTACCTGGGCGGACTTGTTAAATGGCGTGATGAAAAGGCCATTCATGATATTACGCGGCGATATATCGACGAGCTCGCAATCAAATGCACCAGTTCCAAGCAGAAGGCGAAGGAACTGTCCGGCGGGAACCAGCAGAAAGTCTGCCTGGCCAAGGCCTTTGCCCTGGAACCCGGTTTCCTGTTCGTATCCGAACCGACCCGCAGCATCGATGTCGGCGCCAAGGCGCTGGTGCTGGAGGCACTGAAACAGTTCAACCGGGAGAGCGGCGTTACCATCGTGATGATTTCCTCTGAGCTGGAGGAACTGCGCCAGACCTGCGACCGGATCGCGATTGTTTCCGGCGGCAAGGTGGCGGGCATCCTGCCCGCGACGGAATCTGCCGAACAGTTTGGCCTGCTGATGGTAAGCCAGGTTGTGTAAAGGAGGGAGAAGGCAATGAAAGAAAAAATCAAGGATTTTATTTCCAGTTTCGGGCTTCCCCGGCTGATCATTTCCGCCTTCCTGCTTGCGCTGTTTATCCTGTCACCGATTGTCGGCGCGGACCTGCCCATGCAGATCACCAACGTCATTAACCGTTTCAGCTGGAACGCGGTTCTCGTGCTGGCAATGGTACCCATGGTGCATTCCGGCTGCGGCCTGAATTTCGGCCTGCCGCTGGGGATTGTCGCCGGCCTGCTGGGCGGCACGCTGAGCCTCGAATTCGGATTCACGGGACCGATGAGCTTCCTGATGGCGGTTCTGATTGCCACGCCCTTCGCCCTCCTCTTCGGCGGAGGCTACGGCTGGCTTCTGAACAAGATCAAGGGCGGCGAAATGATGATCGCCACCTATGTGGGCTTTTCCTCCGTCTCCTTCATGTGCATGATGTGGCTGCTCCTGCCATATCATAAGGCGGATATGGTCTGGGGCTTATCGGGCAAGGGCCTGCGTACCACCATTTCCCTGGAAGGCTACTATGACAAAGCCCTTTCCAATTTCCTGCAGATTAATATCGGAAAGATATCCATCCCGATGGGGGCACTGCTGCTGTTTGCCCTGCTGGCTTTCGCCATGTGGGCTTTCCTGCACACCAAGACAGGGACCGCAATGACCGCAGTGGGCTCCAATCCCAACTTCGCCAAGGCCGCCGGCATCCATGTGGATAAAATCCGGATGCTTTCCGTAGTCATGAGCACCTGGCTCGGCGCGGTAGGCATTCTGGTGTACCAGCAGGGCTTCGGCTTTATCCAGCTGTATAACGCGCCATTCTACATGGCCCTGCCGGCTGTGTCCGCCATTCTGATCGGCGGCGCGTCGGTCAACAAGGCATCGATCATCAACGTCATCGTCGGCACATTCCTCTTCCAGGGGATCGTCACGATGACGCCCACCGTTATGAACAACATGATTCATATGGATATGAGCGAGGTTATCCGCATGATTGCTTCCAACGGCATGATCCTCTATGCGCTGACCCGCAGGTCGGAGGTGAGAAGATGAGCAGCGTCAATCAAAAGGGCGGCAGCCGCAGCCTCGGAAAAACCGTCAGGTCTTTCCTGGCCGGCAATTCGGTGCCTATCATGTTCATTCTCATCTGCGCGGTGTGCATCCCGATTTCCGGGTTTTCCCCGGATTACCTGCTGAACGAAATCATCACGCGGCTGGGCAGGAACGCCTTCCTGATCCTGAGCCTGCTGATCCCGATTATGGCCGGCATGGGCCTGAACTTCGGCATGACGCTGGGCGCCATGGCAGGCGAAATCGCGCTGATCTTTGTTTCTGACTGGCAGATCTGGGGCATTCCCGGCGTCATCCTGGCGATGATCGTTTCCGTGCCGTTCTCGGTGGTTCTGGGCTGGTTCTGCGGCAAGATTATGAATATGGCCAAAGGCCGGGAAATGATTACCAGCTATATTATTTCCTTCTTCATTAACGGTGTATACCAGCTGATTGTGCTGTACATGATGGGATCCGTGATCCCGATTGCCCACAGCTCCATCAAGCTGCCCCGGGGCTACGGCATCCGGAATACCGTGGGCCTGCTGAATATGCGCCAGTGCATTGACAACCTGCTGGCGATCCGCATCGGCGGCGTGAAAATCCCGGCCCTGACGCTGCTGATCATCGCGCTGATGTGCCTGCTGATCGTCTGGTTCCGCCGGACCAAGCTGGGCCAGGATATGCGGGCTGTAGGCCAGGATATGCAGGTGGCCCGGGACGCCGGCATCCAGGTGGAGCGTACCAGGATTATCTCCATTATTATTTCCACGGTGCTGGCCGGTTTCGGCATGATTCTGTACCTGCAGAATATCGGCAACCTTTCCACCTACTCCGCGCATTCCCAGGTGGGCATGTTCTGTATCGCGGCACTGCTGGTCGGCGGCGCGTCCGTAGACCGCGCTTCCATCGGAAACGTATTCCTGGGAGTAATCCTGTTCCATCTGATGTTTATAGTGGCTCCGCAGGCCGGCGCGAAAATCACCGGGGATTCCATGATCGGCGAATACTTCCGCGTATTTGTTTCCTACGGTGTCATTACCATGGCCCTGATCATGTATGAGATGAAAAAACGCCGGCAGAAGGCCAGTATCGGAGAACAGCTTGCGCTGGCGCAGAAGGAGGGACTGCAGCATGAATAAGAAGCGCATGTGGATCATCCGCGGCTGCACCCTGCTGGCGGTCCTGGCTATTGCGGCAGTGATGCTTGTGGTCGGACGGGGGCATACCGTCTATATCGACAACAAGGCCCTTGAGTACAACGGGCAGACTTTCGAAGCCATGTACCGGTCAGAGGTCTGGGTGGGCGGCGAGCGCCTCAGCAAGCTTGCGAAGAAGGAGCGGACCATGTCCACCGTGATCGGGCAGGGTTTTGAAATGAACCTGATCAATACTGCCAACAAAGGGGACGACCCGTCTGAAGTTTCCGTGAAACTGTCTCTTCCTTACGGCTGGGACGGAATTGTGGTGAACCTGCCCGGCTATCTGGCCGGCCTTCCGCAGGAGGCCTGGATGACAGAATTCATCCCCGCGCCGGAACCGGCCAGCGAAGAAGACGAAGAACCGGAAACCTTTGAGGATGAGATTCCGATGGGGGATATCTGAGAGGGCAATACAGGGGCTGTGAAAAACTCACAGCTCCTTTTTTATCAGATCTATTGACCGGGAAGACCAGAAGACAACGGCCCATCTGAAATTGAAAGAGAAAACTGATATGGGCTGGCACTGAAATAATCTTTGACTACTATCCAAAGGTGATAATGTCTCATCGATCCCAAAGCGGTTTTGTCCCAAACCGGCTGGAACTGGTAAAATGCCAGACGCCAGAAGGGGAGGACTGATCACCATCAGATAGGTGGGACTATCATTGGTACGGTAAACAAAGTATCAGGCAGAAAAAAACTACGTAGATCATCCGGACAGAAACAAGCTACGGATTGCCGGACCCAAATGGTGCGGCAAGGCCACGACAGAATGAAATACAAGTCCGGAATGATGACTTTTTATGAGTTTTCTTCAGAATTGAGTAATTGGAGTATTACAGAAGGCTTCCGGTTTGAGAGTCATCTGGATTCGTTTTCCATATCCGCTTTTGCGGAATGCATTATACTGTCAGCATTCGCTCCGTCAATATCGAGTCCGGTAACTTTAATCAGTTTGAATTCAGGGATGCCGTAGAAATTCTGCGCCAGGGATTTGACATATCCGGGTCCATATTCTTCGGGGACGAAGTTTCCGCCGGCAGTGGTTATATATGTCAGGCGTTTAGCTTTGCATAATCCGGCAGGTATTCCATCAGGCGTATATATAAACGTTATTCCAATGACATTGATCTGCTCAAAATACTGTTTTAATACAGCCGGAAAAGACAAATCCCAATACGGTGCTGCAATTACGATATCGTCCGCCGCAGCAAATTGCCTTGCAAGATCAAACAAAGGATTACTGAAGTCCCGATTACGGATAAGCCTGTCGCGCTTTTCCAGAAAACTTTGATTGACAACCGGAAACTCAATATCCTTCAGGCACACTTCCTCATACGGATCATTCCGCCTTGAAAGCAGACAGTCCGCAAGTTCTTTTGTCCGCGACGCATCCCGGACACACGCATTGATAAACAGTGTCATCATGATCCTCCATATCTTCCGGGTGAACTAAACCGCCTTCGGCGGCAGCGCGCTTCCCAGCCGATTAAGCTACTCTGACCAGGTTTCCGAGCTGCTTTCATTATACACGAACTTTTTTATACATGAAACACCGCACTTGCGGAATAAAAGTATGCAGCGAGATATTTTTTCTCTATCTTTATATCTATGATGTCAGGGTCATAAGACCCTTTCCGGTGCAAACCGATACTGGCGAACCTTGAAAACTTCACACAAACATAAGTTGTTTTCACAAGCAACGAAACGAAAAGCGTCAATATGCGGAAATTATCACGGACAATTCCATCGTCATCCTTGGATGAGGAGGGTTTCCCCTCTCAATCATGTTCCTTGGAGAGCCAGAAGTGGATTTTCGGCATAGCGACCCATGCCCTTCCTGAATGTGAAGAACTTTCGGAAGTTCAGTGCCGCCACCTTACTGCCTGTAAAGAACCTTGTCCGTATGGTTCCTCTGGCCCGTACCCGGTCTGCATGATAGACGTTTCTGAGTATCGACGGAACGGTTTCAACTCCGTTTCGGATCTTGCCATAGAGCTTGTATCTCTCGCTTTTCATTTCCTTCTGAAGATTTGCACGGTCACGTTTATTCCGGGAAACCATCACAATTGCCGTTCTCTTGTGCAGCTTGGCCTGGCATTTGTCCCGATGCGGGCAATTCTGGCACTGATCGAGGAAAAAAGACACCCGGCACATACCACTCTGCTTAATGTAAGTGCATCCTTTGGGCTGATTTCCAGCAGGACAGGCAATCACTCTGGTGCCTTCTTCATTGAATTGAAATTCAGCGAAAATCGGATCAACATCTTTTCCGGTAAGGTCAGTTGTGATCAGCTCAACATTCTTCTCCTCGGCAAATGCCTTGTTTTCGGATCCGCCGTATGCTCCATCGGCAATCATGATTACCTTCTCGTCCTGCTTCTCCATCCGGGTTAGATGATTCTTTAGCAGGGTACTGTCGCTGGTATTGTTTTGTTCAACAGCATAGTCTGTGACTACAGAACCATTTTCACCAACAGATTCCTCCAGATTAACAACATACCCGCGATGAATCTTTCCGGCTTTCTTCCGGAAAGTTGCCTCCGGATCAGATGGGTTCTGAAGCATATCCGAGTTCATGCCCCCATCCTGTTTGCTTTTCAACCGACGTTTACCTTTATCAACCACTGTCTGATCAGACAGGCAGCGGATAAACAACTGGTATTCTGTAATGTCTTCGTATTTATCCTGGCAGGACTGTAATAGTTTTTCTGCATCACCAAGGAGCGTTTCCATTCGTGTATCAACTTCCGCTCCGGCTGAATGGTAGATAACCTGATTGAAGTCATTAGGGTCACAGTAATGTTCCATCCCCTCAATCAGATCCTTATGGTCGTTCTTCTCCAGCCAGCGTACAAGTTTCGCGATACAGGTGTAGAGCAGTTCCATCCTGCTCAACTTCCGAATGTTGGCTTCCAACATCATCGAATCCATCCGACGAATGCGACCGTCTATCTTCATCATCTTTGCGGTTTTTTCCGCCAGATCTTTGACGCAGTCATGATACAAATCCACGCCGTGAATGCTTTCATAGTTGTAACAGCGAATACGGAAACGGGACAGACTTTTATCACTGAGCGGCTGCTCTTCATAGCTTGTCGTATGAAGGGCGTATTGAAAGCGGTGATCGAACATCAGTGTCTCCACCATGTCATCATCGGATAATCCGAAAAGCTCTTTCAGAACCAGAGCGCCGACAATGATGTTTACCGGTGTATTCGGTCTGGAGTCCTTGTCGGAATACAGCACGCTGAACCGTTCTTCGTCTATCGTGGGGAAGATTTCATCAGCAAACACCTTCGCCCATGACTTCTCCAACGCTTTCTTCTCCCGTTCGGTCAGGCCGAATAGGCTGTCGGAAAAAGAAATCTGCTGGGCATCGTTCTTCCGGAAGGACATGTTCAGCACCCCTTTATATTCGATACCCTATTATACCACAGATTGCCATGGAAACGTTGATATTCCTTATGTTTGTGTGAAGTTTTCAAGGTGCAGATCCGGATCTGTGCCGGATTATGTCAATGGTCATACTGATGGCTGAGCATCTTCAAAATGACCTTTTGACCCTAACATCATATCATTGGGAAATGCATTGATAGAATAGATGCCTTCTGAAAAAATATTGTTCTTCTTTAGGGTTGATAGTTTTGGAATTAAACCTGAATAACACGCTTCTCCATCCATTAACACTGGATCCTTATTAAACAAATCCGGTTTATGAACAACCGCCCATTCCTGCCCTCCGTAAAGAAGTGCTGTCCCTTTTTGGAAAAACATCCATGCTAGCCAGTTCCGCTGTACTTTCATATCCGGAAACAGGAATGCCATCCGGACACGATCATGATTTTCCAGAAAGCGCAGTTTCACATAATTCTCCGGATAGATACTTTCCTGGCGAATCAAAGCTGCCACATAATCTGGAAGGTTGCTTATACCCTGCACA
>JAEEGL012640009.1_pt1 | contig 11176 bp, 8 predicted proteins | sample 9134231 | NCBI WGS metagenome assembly JAEEGL01 (sample SAMN16246548, study PRJNA631951) | gut metagenome | biome: gut microbiome; feature: rumen; material: fiber-attached | host: Bos | place: Iran: Karaj | collected 2018-10
GACTCGATCACCCGTCTAGCGCGCGCATATAATACAGTAGCGCCGTCCAGCGGTAAAGTATTGTCCGGTGGTGTGGAAGCGCAGGCGCTGCACAAGCCGAAGCGATTCTTCGGTGCCGCACGTAACATAGAGAACGGCGGTTCGCTGACCATCATCGCCACCGCGCTGACCGAGACCGGAAGCAAGATGGACGACCTGATCTTCGAGGAATTCAAGGGAACGGGTAACATGGAGTTGCAGCTGGACCGCAAGTTGGCCAACAAACGCGTGTTCCCGGCCGTGGATATACCTGCATCCAGCACACGCCGCGATGACCTGCTACTGCCGCCGGATATACTGAGCCGCATGTGGCAGATACGCAAGCAGCTGAGCGACATGAACGGTCAAGAAGCGATGGAGAAACTGAAATCGTACATGGAGCGCACCGAGGACAACGAGGAGTTCCTGCTCGCCGTAAACGGCGCACGTTAATCAAAACTTACTTTGATAGAGGTTTAGTCGGGGTTTTATCGGGGTTTTCAACATCAAAAATCAATCGTTTTATCAAGTTGGTAACAATTGCTATTCTCAATGGTCCGAACCTGAATCGTCTGGGAAAACGTAAACCGGAGATTTACGGAAATGTATCTATGGCACAGATTTTGTTGTCTATTCAGCAACGCTGGCCTGATGTGCATTTTGTCTATAGGCAATCCAACCACGAGGGAGACCTGATTGATTGGATCCAAGAGTGTTCCGACCAAGTCTGTGGCATTGTGCTCAATGCCGGCGGATACACGCACACCAGTGTAGCGTTACGCGATGCAGTAGAAGACTGCGAGTGTCCGGTGGTTGAGGTTCACATTAGCGATATCAGCCAACGCGAACCGTTCCGTCGAATGAGTCTTCTCACGGACGTGTGCGCGCATAACGTAATTGGAAAAGGTACAAATGGTTACGCAGACGCTATAGAGTGGCTGCTAAAAAACAAAGAATAGTTTGAAAAAAGTCTTAACAATAACGTGTCTGTTAGCCGCCTGCCTGATTGCATTGGCAGAGAATAGTGTCACAGGACGTGTGCTGGATCAAGCAACACGACAGGCGATTGACTATGCCAACGTCAGCATCGTGCGCGAAGGCGAGACTGTGCCTGCGGGTGGTACCATCACCGATGCAACAGGCAATTTCACCATCCATAATCTAAAGGACGGCACATACATTGTCACCGTCTCTTTTATGGGTTATCGCGACATCACACGCACTGTCACCATGGCCGGCAAAGCCGTGGCGCTGGGCAATATCATGCTCCAGGAAGACGCACAGGCGCTGAGCGAAGTGGAGGTGGTGGGCCAGAACAGTTCGATGAAGTTCGAACTGGACAAGAAGGTGTTCACCGTGGACCAGAACATCGCTTCGGCCGGTGCCAGCGTAACGGATGTATTGGAGAACATCCCATCGGTGGATGTGGACCAGGAAGGCAATATATCGCTGCGCAACTCGGAGGATGTCGAGATTTGGATCAACGGCAAACCGGCCGGTCTAAACAGCGAAAACCGCGCGCAGGTGCTGCAACAGATGCCGGCTGGAACGATCGAGAAGATCGAGGTGATTACCAATCCGTCGGCAAAGTTCTCGCCGGAAGGATCATCGGGTATCATCAACCTAGTGATGAAGAAGGACAGTAAGGCCGGATTCTACGGCTCGGTGCAAGCAGGACTAAGCTACGCACTTGCGGCACCATGGAACGTGCCACCGGGCGGCAACGCAAGCTTCAACATCAACTTCAACTCCGGCGTGGTGGACGGTTACTTCAATGTGGGCTACCGTTATCACGTCAGCAATGGCGGCAGCAAGACCGACCGATACAATCTGAACGGCGCGGGAGACCAGGAACTGGACTCGAGTCTGATTCGTTCACACCTGATACAAGACGGTCAGCAGACCCGTCGCGGCGGCGGTATGTTCACTCGCGCCGGACTTAACTTCCACCTGGCTAAGCACTCTACCCTGGGCATAAGCGGATTCGGTATGGTGAGCGACCCGAAGGTGATGAACGGACACAATAATTATACGCGCACGTACACGCTGGCGGACGCTGCGGGCAACATCACGCGCGACTATGTGCGCCAGCAGTCGGGCAACAACTGGCATCCTGGCGGCGAAGCGACACTGGACTATACGCTGGACTACAACAACCATCGCCTGGATCTGAGCGCCACCTACAACCATTTCACATGGAATCAGGAGATCGACTATACGCAGACAGAAGCCGGACGCGACACTATGTATCAGTCGCAGAACAGCTATAGCACCGATCCGGGCATTGAGTTGCATGCAGACTACGAGTGGAAACCGACGCCGCAGAGTCGTTTAGAGGGTGGCTATGCTTACACGCGCGAATGGGGCAGCAGCCGGGGCGACGCATTTGACGTCATAGGCGGAACTGACAAAGAGATATACGCATATTACCAGCACACCGAAACGCTCATGCAGAATCATGCGCTCTATGTCACCTACGGCAACCGATTCTGGGACAAACTTTCTATCCAGGTCGGCCTGCGCGGCGAGTACTATATGCGTCATCTGGAATCAACCTACAAGAACGATGCGGGCGAGGAGAAAGATTCGTACGAGACCTGTCCGAACAAGAAAGATACCGCCTATTTCCAACTCTTCCCGAGCGCCTATATCAGTTACGACTTCGGCAACGGACATGAGTTGCAACTCAACTACACACGACGTATCAACCGCCCGTGGGGACACCAGATCAACCCGCGAATGGACTTCAGCGATAGTACCAACATCAGCTACGGAAATGTGGACCTGCTACCCGCCTACTCCAACAATCTGGAACTAAATTACCTGAAGACATGGGAACGCCATACGCTCTCAGCCGGAATGTTCTGGCGCTATCGCGAAGGCGTGGTACAGAATATCAAATACATGGACGGAGATGTGATGAAGAATACCTACTTCAACCTCTCCACCCGTCAGGAACTGGGAATAGAAGTGGTAGCCAAGAACAAGTTGTTCGGCGAGGTGCTGCAACTGACCACCAGCGCCAATTTCTACTGGAACAATCTGGCCGCTCTGCACGACAGCATTGTGCATCAGGGTGTTACAATACCTATTGACCTGGCAGGACAAAATATCTTTGCCGGCTCGGTGCGCATCAATGCGCAGTTTATGTTCACCAAGAACTTCACTGGCCAGATATCCGCCAACTACCGCAGCCCGCGCGTGGTGGCACAGGGTACAACCAGCCACAGCTACTCGATTGATCTGGGTCTGCGCCATACGTTCCTGAACAAGCAATTGGCTTTGGCACTCAACGTGCGTGACCTGCTGGACAGCCGCGCACGGCGCAATACAACGTGGGGAGACGGCTTCTGGCAATTCAGCGAGAACCGCTGGCACTCGCGTAATATCAGTTTGATACTGACCTACAACTTCGGCAACAATCGTCAACGTCGCGGCGACCGCGGAGAAATGCAAGGAGGCCGTGATGATTCGGACGATAGCGGAAATATGGAAACAAATGGTGATTTTTAAAATTTGAATATTTTGAGAAACAGCAGCAAATACATAGTAGCGTTTGTTCTGTGTCTGGTGGCTTATCCGCCGCTGATGGCACAAAGAGGACAAAACAGACCCTACGTGGACGACAAACTCTTCCACTTCGGTTTCCAGTTGGGATTGAATTTTTCATCGTTCGGCGTGACCGACTCTGAGCTGCCGCTTTATAACGAGTTGACCGGCGAAACCGAGATCTATCATGCACGTGTCAGTACCGTAATGCCGGGTTTCAATGTCGGCTTCATCACCGACCTGCGTCTGTGCCGATTCCTCAATCTGCGTTTCTGCCCGGGCATGCAATTCGCCAGCCGCACATTGAACTACAAGACCGAGAGCGGCCGCGATGTAGTGGGAACTCCGGGTAAATACGGCTCTACGATCGATGTGCTGGCTATTCCTATGCACCTGCCGCTGTACCTCAAGTGGTCGGCAGAACGCGAGGGCAACTACCGCCCATACGTGATTGCCGGAGGCGGCGTCAGTTTTAATGTGAGCCGCGACCGCGAGAAACCTATTCTGCTCAACATGATGGACTATTTCTGCGAAGCAGGCTTCGGCGTGGATTTCTATTTCCGCTGGTTCAAGTTTTGTCCCGAGCTGACCTACCGTATCGGCTTTGCAGACCAGTTGTGCCCGCTGGATCAACACACAACAGTGGGACCGCAGGACGAGTTCTACACCCGTTCGCTCTCACGACTGACCAGCCACTGTATATGCTTGACATTCAACTTCGAATAAATGCGCAAACTGCTACCCGTCATATTATTCGCACTGGCTTGCGTCGGTTGCCGCGAGTACCAGGTGGCAGATGATCCTTCGCTGAAACTGTCTTTCTCTTGCGACACGCTGAGTTTTGACACCGTTTTCACCCAACAGGGCAGTGCCACACTGCAGATGAAGGTCTACAACCGCAATGCCAACGCCCTGGTGATTGACCATGTAGGGCTGAGAGACGGCAAGGCGTTTGTGGTCAATGTGGACGGCGAACAGCAGTTGACGCGTCTCAAGAACTTGCAAATCAACGGTGGCGACAGTCTATTTGTCTTCGTGCGCGTGGACATCGATCCAACGGCATCCAACAGTCCTGTGCTGGTGAGCGACCTGCTCTCTTTTCACCTGACATCCGGTGTCACACAATCCGTAACGCTGGAGGCTTACGGCCAGGATGTAAAGCGTCTGGGCAAAGCCGGAAGGTGCTGGTACGCCAACGATTATACCTTCACCGCCGACAAACCGTATCTGCTGACCGATACCGTTGTTATACAGGGTACACTGACCATGCAGGCCGGCGCAACGCTCTATATGCACCGCGGCGCGTGTCTGTACGCACTGGGAAATGTACAGGCCGATGGTACGCTGGACAAGCCTATTCTGATACGCGGGGACCGCATGGACAGATTGTTCGACAGCGTTCCTTACCTATACGCTTCGGGCAGTTGGAACGGTATATATCTGCAGTCGAACCAAGGCGGCACGACATATAATCTGTCGTACATGGAAATTCTCTCCGGCAATGTAGGATTGTACTGCTACAGCGACCAGACAAGTAATCTGCCGATGCTGCGCATGGACGGTTGCCGTATTCACAATCACTCGCTGTACGGACTCGTGCTCATGCACGTCGATGCGCTAGTAACCAACACAATCATAAGCAACTGCGCCTCCTACTGTCTCTATTGTTCGGGCGGCAATCACGAGTTTATCCATTCCACTATCGCTTCCTTCTACGACTCCACCAATATCCGTATTCACTCAACGAGCAAAGATGGGTCCGGAGCTGTTTTTATCGATAATCTGAGTAAGGAACAACCGCAGACGAACACCTCGTTCTACAATAGTATCATCACCGGTTCCAAATCCAACCAACTGGTAGTTGCCACTCCGTTCGACCGCTATTACCCCGGTTCGTTCATCGGCAATTATTTGAAGACCGATACACTGGCTATTCCTCATGCCGAGCGCAATGTCTATTGGCAGTCAACAGACTCTACTTGGGTATTTAGAAACATCTACTATGGAACACGGCTCCCGGATTCTCTAAAAAAATATTATACACACAAGGAGTTTAAACCATACGAATACTACGATTTTCGTTTAGACTCCCTCAGTCCGGCTATCGGCATTGGCGACAGTCTGACGGCTGTGCCCTATCCTACCGACCGCCTCGGCATCTCGCGTGCACTATGCAAACCTGATGCGGGATGCTATCAACACGACGAAAAGTGAAAAGTAAAAGATAATGAAGCGACATCTACTATATTGCCTTAGTTTACTGCTGCTGCCATGCTCCATGCTGGCGCAATACAACGTGACCGGTAAGGTCGTATCGGCTACGGACGGCAGCGTTCTGGAGATGACCACTATTCGTTTGTTCCGCTACGCGGACAACGACAGCACACTTGTCCAAGGTGCGCAAACCGATATGGACGGTACGTTCGTTCTGCACGGAATAGCGTCCGGCAATTATAAACTCTATATATCGAATATCGGTTTCAAAGAGCAAAGCAAGTCTATTCGTATCACGGATGGCGACTACACATTGCCTACAGTCAAGTTGCAGGAAGATATTCAGGCACTGAAGGAAGTGCAGGTTCAGGGCCATGCAGCAGAAATGACGGTCAAGGGCGATACGATTGAGTACAACACTGCCGCATACAAAGTGAGCGAGAACGCCATGGTGGAAGACTTGCTTAAGAAGATGAACGGCGTCACGGTAGATAAGGAAGGCAACGTGACCGTCAACGGTGAGAACATCACGGCCATACGCATCGACGGCAAGAAGTTCTTTGGCAATGACGTACAATCGGCCACCAAGAATATCCCGGCAGACATGATTGACAAGGTACAGGTGATAGACGAGAAGTCGGATATGGCCAAACTGACGGGTTTTGATGATGACGAAGGAGAGAAGATTATCAACCTGACGCTGAAGAAAGACCGCAAACGCGGTGTATTCGGCAAGTACACAGGCGGTTTGGGAGCAGATATGGTGACGGCCAACGGCGGTTGGTTCGACTACGGCAATCCAGCCTACGGAGCAACGCCACTCGACCGTACGCGCCATTTCTTTGAAGACGATTTCCGCTACAATCTCAATCTGTTCACCAATATCCTTTTGGGTGAGAGCCAAACGACCATCATCGGCGGAGCCAACAACACCAACGAGGTTCGTATGGGACGCGGACGCCGCGGATTCGGTCAATCGGCCAACTCCGGTATCACATGGTCTGAGTCATTGGGTGTGAATACCAACATCGACCTCAATAGCAAGATCAAGCCTAAGGATGGTGAGACCGATTTGCTTTTCGGTGGCGATGCGGCGCTCAACCATTCGTCCAACGACACACGTTCGGAACAGAAGAAGACCGAGTATGCCGGCGAATCTACCTACGAGAGTAGCCAGAACACGCAGAAACTATCCAAAGCGTGGGATGTGAACCTGCGCCTGGAGTTGGAGTACCAGATAGATACGCTCAACAAACTGCTGATTCAGCCCAACTTGTCCTATTCGGAGAGTTCGTCTGCATCGGCTCAGGACTATGAGTATTATCGTGACAGTCTGCTGATTAACCAAGGTAACCAACAGAAGACCGACTCGTCACGCGAAGTGAGTGCCGGCACTAAGATTACCTACAACCATAAGTTCCTCCGTCCGGGACGTTCGCTGACCATGACGGGCAACTACAGTTTCGCCAACACCACCGGTTTCAACCAAACGTTAGCTACAGGAACCAACAGTGTGGACCAATATACCCACTCGGGCAACAACAGCCACTCCTATTCGTTGCGTGCGTCGTACGTAGAGCCTATCTACCACAACAACCACTTGCTGGAGATAGCCGCAGAGTTCAGCGGACGAAACCGTAGCAGTCACAAGGACCAATACTCGATGGACACCGTTGCCGGCGACTACACCTATGACTCAATCTATTCGAACCAATTGCACAACAACTATTATACCGAGCAATTGGAGGTGAACTACCGTTGGGTGAGCGAGAAAGCCGATCTGACTGTCGGTGTGCGCGGATTGGCAACCCAGACGCACACCATGACCTACTACGGCGGTGCATTGCTGCGCGACACCACTATCCACTCGTTTAACGTGGCGCCAAGCGTCAAATTCAAATATAAGTTCGGCAAGAAAGAGTTCGCCCGCGTCAACTATAACGGACGTGCATCACAACCGTCTATCAACCAGATGGAACCGGTGCGCAACAACTCCAACGCCATGAACGAGACCGTTGGTAATCTGGCGCTTAACCCGGCTTTTGCACACAACCTGCGAGTGATGTACAGCCGTTTCAATCAGGATAAGTTCTCCAGCATCATGACCGGTCTTCGTGCCTCGATGACCCAACGTGCGCTGGTCAACAACTCCATCTACGATGAGACCGGCAAACTGTACCAACAGACCGTCAACGCAGAAACTATGCCTTGGAGCATTAGCGGCGACCTCATGTACAACGTACCGTTCTGCAACAAGATGTTCCAACTCAACACCCGCACCTCGCTCGGCTACAACCAACGCGTGGCTTATATACTGCGTGGCATGACAGCCACGGAGATTGAGGATATGATTTCCGCCAATGCCTTTGTGTTGGGTAACCGTTCGCTGACAGGCAACCTGCAGGCATCCGAAGACCTGGGTCTGCGTTTCACCCACTCGGTAGCGGACGTCGGCATACGCGGCAATTTCAATTACAGCCGTACCACCAACAATCTCACCGCCAACAGTACATCCAATGTATTCAATTGGGGTGTGACGGGCGATGTGGAGTTCCATCTGCCTAAAGAATGGACCATCCGCGCAGACTGCTGTTACACAGCACGTTACGGCTACAACCTGAGCGATGTGAACGAAGTGATACTCAATGCCGCCATCGAAAAAACATGGAGCATTGCCACTCTCTCGCTGAATGTATATGATATACTCCACCAGAAGAAGAACATCGTACAGGTAATCAGCGACAACTCGATCTCGTACGCAAAATACAATACACTGCCTACCTACTTCATGCTCACTTGCACCGTCAAGCTGAACAAGATGGGCGACCTGAAGGCCAAAGGCGAAGCAGGCCGTATGCAAGAGATGATTGAAGGCGGTTATGGTGGTCCTCATGGCGGAGGACGTCCGCCGCAAGGTCCGCCTCCAGGAGGTATGCCGCCTATGGGTCCGCCACCGGGAATGTGATAATTGACAGTTGATAATTGACAATTGACAGAAAAAATAGCCACCATAGGATTTTTCGACGGGGTACACAAGGGACATCAGTACCTGTTCGAGCAGTTACGTCAAGCCGCACAACAAAGCGGTTTGACGCCTATGATTGTCACCTTTCGTCAACACCCGCGCCAGGTGCTGCAGAGCGACTATATACCTCAATTGCTCACCTCTGCCGACGAACGCATAGCGCTGATTGAGCAATTGACCGGCATTCAGCCGTTGGTGCTGGATTTCTCGGAGATACAGATGTTGACGGCCGCCGAGTTCCTCCATCTTCTGCACCATGAGCACAACGTCACTACCCTGCTGATGGGCTATGACCACCGTTTTGGCAGCGACCGTCTGCGCTATCCGCGTGAGTACAAAGCGGCAGGAGAGAAAGAAGGTGTGGAAGTGCTGACCATGAGCGAGTTTACCGACGGCGAGCTGCATGTCTCATCCACAGAGATTCGCCAGGCCTTGGAGCACGGCAACGTGCTAGTAGCCAACGAATTGCTTGGCCGTCCGTACCAAATAAGCGGCACGGTGGTTCACGGCAACGGTATCGGGCGCAATATCGGTTTCCCGACCGCCAATATACGGCCTGACACGCCGTACAAGATTATCCCTCAATCGGGTGTGTACAAAGTGATGGTAAATGGCGAAATGCCTGCTCTGCTCAATATCGGCACCAATCCGACAGTGGGCAATACCGAGCAAACGATAGAAGTGCATATTCCTGATTGGAAAGGCGATTTGTATGACCAAAGCCTCACTATCTCCTTCGAACGCTATATACGCGAGGAGCGTAAGTTCGATTCGTTGGATGCGCTCCGTGAGCAAATCCAATCCGATTTCTCTGTTGTTTTACGCAAATAGTTAACGCGTGTTAAGCCGGCGAGTGTTTGATCCACACCGTTGCATCTCCCTCCAACGTCCACGCCTTCAGGCAAGCAGTGGGTGTGTATCCCATAGACTGATAGAGCGCAGTACAGGGCGCATTGTGATTGCCTATCACGGCATAGAGCAAACGCATATTCAGGTGACCGAAACTATATTGCTCCAACGCCTCTACAGCCGCCCGCCCTACTCCTTTGCCTCGTGCCTCTGGCGCTACGTACATGCCTATGGCTGCACGTCGGTTGCGAATATCGAAATCGAATAGATCAATACAACCGAGTGTGGCAGAATGGGTCTGCGAAGAGTCCTCAATAATGAGTCGCAACTGTCCGTCGCGATAGATATCGCCGGTTGTAGAAGCAATGTAATCGCGCAGATCTTGCTGCGAAAGCGGATTGTGGGTATCTGCGTCAGCCCATGACGCAGCATCATTCTCCCATTGATAGAGGAATGGCAAGTCCGTCGGTTCTAATTTACGCAACTTAATCATAACAAAGTCTTCATGCGAGTGCAAAGGTAGTAATTATTTTTGACATGTGCAAGAGAAAAGCAACCGAAGCCGCTTTTTTTCTTGCTTTCAGCAGCCAATGGGCAATGAGCAACGGCAATCTATATCTTCTCTATTTTACGCACAAGAACAGTGCCGGAATAGTTACCATTTGGTTCTTTGCCATTCGCCTCTACAACGAACGTCACACGCCAACCGGCATAATCCATCTTGTACTCGCGGGTAGGATCGTCCTGATAAGCCGGTCGAGGATCTTGTCGCAGAATCTCCGTTATATCGTGCAGCACTTTGTCTGGCACATCTCTTCCACATTCATCAGCCATCCGCACCTCCAGCGTATAATCGGCCGTCGCCTCTGCGAATCCGTTCGCAGCATCGGGATGACTGTCGCTGAACGACAAATAGGGCTTGATATCATAGATGGGAGTTCCGTCCAGCAGATCCGCGCCTGACACAATCAGTTCCATTCGTCCGCTCTCGCCATTCGCTTTTACACCTATCAGTCTCACGCTCGTCAGACCGATAGGGTTAGGTCTGAAGGGCGAACGCGTGGCAAAGACTCCCATACGCTTGTTGCCACCCAAACGCGGTGGGCGAACTGTCGGACTCCATTCCCTGGCACACGTCACATCGTCACCCTGCACTTTGCTGAATCCCCAAAGCAACCAAAGGTGACTGAATCCATCTATCCCGCGAAGTGCTTCCGGTACACTGTATTCAGGTTCAAAAACAATACGCGTTTCTATACCGCTTTCCTCCCTACTCTGTCGCGGTATTCCGAACTTATCAGTAAACCCGTTTCGGGCATATGCAATCACTTTTAGTGTCATTTTCGTCTCATTTTTGGTGCAAAGGTAAGGTTTTTTTATGGAAAATGCAAGTTTTCGTAATTTTTTTGCGTAAAAATTTGGTCATGTCAAAAAAAAGCAGTACTTTTGCACCCGCTTTCGAGAAGGAAGCACTTTTTTTTCGCTCGGACTTCAAAATCACACCGAGTACGAGGGGTGCCA
>JAEEGL014925800.1_pt1 | contig 11176 bp, 10 predicted proteins | sample 9134231 | NCBI WGS metagenome assembly JAEEGL01 (sample SAMN16246548, study PRJNA631951) | gut metagenome | biome: gut microbiome; feature: rumen; material: fiber-attached | host: Bos | place: Iran: Karaj | collected 2018-10
CCGGCTCATAACCGGGCGGTCATAGGTTCGAGTCCTATAGGGTCCACCATTTAATTTGCGAGTATGGCGGAACTGGTAGACGCGCTAGTCTTAGGAACTAGTGCCTATGGCATGCAGGTTCGATTCCTGTTACTCGCACCATTGAATAATCCGTTCGTACTATTCGAACTTTTAAATAGACATCAATCAAAAATGATTGATTTTTTATTTAATAAAAAACACTCGACGATAAAAATGTGATATAATAACAATTAATAAAGGAGATTATAATTATGGAAAGTAATAACACAAAACTAAAATTTGAATTATTTCCATTAGATAGATTAGTTATTAATGATACAAACATTTATCTTGGACAAAGTAAAGAACAATTCACTGAACTATTAGGAAAACCAGAAGATGTACTTAAGGATGGAGAAGGAAGCCGTTATTACTATTTTGATAATGAGTTGATGTTTGAATGTGATAATAATTCTAACATAACTTATATAGAATTTAATGGTGGCCATAATGGAAAATTAAAACCAATTATATATGGAGTATCTGCATTTGAAACAAAAATGGATGATCTATATAAAATTCTAGAAAAAAATAATAATGGTAGAATTGATATACCACATGAAGAAAGCATTGGGTTTATTGAAACAAGTGTAGGAATCTGGAAAGATGGAGGAAATGATGAAACTGACCATTGGACAACAATTGGTATAGGGGAGAAAGATTATTATCTTGAAATATATGAATCTAGAAAACTAGATAATTAATAATATAAGTTTTAGAACTCAACTAGAGTTCTTTTTTGTTAGAAAACAAAAATTATATATTTAACACTAGATATTCTAAAAGTATAAATAGTTCATTAAAAAACTCAACCATATAGTAAAAGAAAGGTTGAGTTTATAAAAATAAATTTATAACATAGATTTATTATGATCATGATCTTCTTTTTTAGAAGTATCATCAGTTTTTCGTCAATCATATAGATAACTCATTTATTATCACCAACTAATAAAAGTGTATCATTTAAATAACTATATAAAAAAGAACTAGTTAATAGTTCTTTTCATTATAATTTTAATTTAGAGATAATGAGATTAAGCTGTTTTTTATTTTAAAGATTCAATAAAATTATTAATACTTGATTCATTTTCATAACGGAAAGCATAGCCATCATTTTCATAACTAACTAGTAATACAGTATCACTATTAGCATAACTTAATGAGAACACTTCATTAGTCTTTACTTGTCCAAAATCAGTATTATAAACACTAACATGATAAGTAATATTATTAGGAGGACATCCAAACCAACTAGCAGTAGTAGTTTCAACACTAGATGCTTCTTTTAATTTAGCAATAACTGTATTAAAAGCCTCATTTGATACACCAACAACTTCATTTTTAGTTTCAGGTGGTAAATTTGGATTTGATGAAACATTCGAACATTTTATAACCATACTAGAATAATTATTAGTTCGAACTAAATTATTAACCTTAGCAGTTACTCCATCAAAATCAAAATTAAGATTAGATTCACTACTGTCTATTTTATCCTTTTTATTATTAGTTAGCTCATTATTTTTATTATGCTTATCAATCTTATATAATGAATGATTATAATTTAAATATGTTATTCCTAAACAAAGTAATATAGTAACAAGAACAATAACATTAACAATTATAATAGTTTTCTTTTTATCTTTCATACTTCTTATTCTCCTCTTATAATAAAATAATATCATATCATTAAAAAAAAGAAAATAAAAAAATGGTGCCGATTAAAGGGTTTGAACCTTCGACCTACTCATTACGAATGAGTTGCTCTACCAACTGAGCTAAATCGGCAACCACAACTAAATTATAACATCATTTTAAAAATTGATAAATAAGTATCTATTTGGTATAATAAGCATAGTAAAGGAGATCTTTATGAAAAGAATAGAGGAAAAGACTATTGATAATATAAGGTCACTAGCAATCGATATGATTTCTGAAGCTAATAGTGGGCATCCTGGAATCGCTTTAGGAGCAGCACCAATACTATATACTTTATATGCTAATCATATTAATATTGACCCAGAACATCCAGATTATTTTAATCGAGACAGATTCATCATGTCAGCTGGTCATGGTAGTGCTTTATTATATTCAATATTATATTTTGCTGGGGTAGGATTAGAATTAGAAGATTTAAAACAGTTTAGAAAGATTAATTCAATAACACCGGGACATCCTGAATATAAAGTAACACCTGGAGTTGATATGTCAACAGGTCCTTTAGGAGAAGGAGTTTCAGCTGCTGTTGGTATTGCAATGGCTGAAAAATACTTGAGTGCAACATTCAATGATTCAAAAAAAGACCTAATTAATTTTTATACTTATGTATTGTGTGGCGAAGGAGATTTAATGGAAGGTGCTTCCTATGAAGCTTTATCTCTAGCAGGACTACATAATTTAAATAAATTAATAGTATTATACGATCATAATAACGTTACTTTAGATGCTGATGCTCCAAAGACATTCAATGAAAATATTACATTTAGATTTAATGCTATAAATTGGAATGTAATTTCAGTAGAAGATGGAGAATCAATAGAAGCAATATCTAAAGCAATTGAAGAAGCTAAAACTGAAACTCAAAAACCTACAATTATTGAGATTAAAACTACTATAGGTAAATATTCTACTTTAGAAGGACAAAGTAAAGTACATGGTAGTCCATTAACTAAAGAAGATATAACTCAATTAAAAGAAAAACTAGATATTAGAGATATTCCTTTTACTGTATCAAAAGCATGTTTAACTGATTTTAGAGATAAAATTAATAATAGATGTAAAGGATTAAATGATAAGTTCTTAAAAGAAGTTGATAATTTAGATGAAGAACATAAAAATAAGTTTAATTATTTAATCAATGAAGATAAATCTATTTCAACTAAAGATATAGAATATCAAATACCAGAAAATCAAGAAGAAGCAGGTAGAGTAACTAGTGGTAAGATATTAACATCAATAGTTAATTCTACTGATTTCATAATTGGAGGAGCCGCTGATCTATCAGGTCCTTGTAAAACATATATTGAAGGAGCAGGAGATTTCTCTAAAGATAACTACAAAGGAAAAAATATTTTCTATGGAGTTAGAGAACATGGAATGGCTGCGATATCAAATGGATTAGCCTTAATGGGATTAAGACCATTTGCATCTACATTTTTAAGTTTCTCAGATTTTATGAAACCATCAATTAGATTAGCATGTATGATGAAATTACCAATTACTTATATATTCACTCATGATTCAATAAGTGTTGGAGAAGATGGTCCAACTCATCAACCTGTAGAGCAATTAGTATCACTTAGATCTATGCCTAATTTAGATGTTTTTAGACCAGCTGACGCTAATGAAATAATAGGTACGTATAAAACTATATACGATAAAAAAGACTCCCCAGCAGCCATAATTCTATCAAGAAATAAACAACCAATATTATCTTATACTAAAGCTAATGAAGTATTTTTAGGAGGATATATTGCAAAAGACTTTCAAAGTAGAAGAAATGGTATTATAATATCATGTGGAGAGGAACTAGCGACTGCTATCAAAGTAGCAAATAAACTTCAAAGCAGAGGAATAGATATTAGAGTAGTATCAATGCCTAATATAAATAGATTCTTATCTCAAGATAAAGAATATATAGATAAAGTATTACCAGTTGAAGTTAAAAAGATAGTTATAGAAGCTTCTTCATCATATTCATGGAACTCTATAGTATATAATCCAAAATATCTAATCACTTTAGATAAATTTGGTAAATCAGGTTCTAAAGATGATATCTATAAAGAATATGGTTTTGACTTAGAGTCATTAGAAAAGAAAGTAGAAGAATTATTAAAGTAAAGGAGAGATTATATGTTACAAGATATTTTAATACTAGTAGTTGGTTTATTATTAGGAGCAGTAATAGGTTTCTTTGTATCAAGACATGTAACAAAGAAATATATGAAAGAAAACCCACCAATTAATGAAGAGATGATCACAGCCTTAATGACACAAATGGGAAGAAAACCTAATAAAAAACAAATCAATCAAATGATGAAAGCAATGCAAAAATACCAATAAGAGTCAGTTGACTCTTTTTTTGTAAATCTAATTGTAAATAGACATATAACATATTGTAAATTTACTATATTACCTATATAATTATATTAAAGATAGGTGATAATATGAAAATTAAAGGAAATAAAGAATTAAATATAATATTTAGAATAATGAGTTTATTTTCAGTAGTTACATTAACTATAGGTTTAGGAATTGGTTATTACGTTAGAGACTTCCAAGTAGAATTAGCTGAAAGTGATTACACTTCTCAAGAAAAAGCAATCTCTACTGTTGCTACAGATGAATTTTTAAATAAAGCTCTTCATCCAAGATTAACAATAGTTAATATATCTGCACCTGCTCAATTATATTATACAATTCAAAATTCAACTCAATCATCTATATATGTAGAAAGAGCAGATATAAATGTTTATGATAGAGCAAATACTATTATTTATACAACAACATTAAATGTATATAAAACATATTTACCTGGACAAGCTGATAAATTGGATTTTCAAATTCCACAAGATGCATCTAATGCCACTAAAGTAGAAATTAATTTAAAATAGAATTGATTCTCAATTCTTTTTTTATATAAGATAATTTGATATAATTATTTATGGATAGGGAGGAATATTATGCCAACACCACACATATCTTCAGAACCTCATGAAATAGCTACACTTGTCTTAATGCCTGGAGATCCTTTAAGAGCAAAATATATTGCTGAAAACTTTTTAGAAGACTATCGTTTAGTAAATGATGTAAGAAATATGTATTTTTATACCGGCTATTATAAAGGTATAAAAGTAACTATTGCTTCATCAGGAATGGGTATCCCATCAATGGGAATATATGCCTATGAATTAATTAATAATTACAATGTAAAAAGAATAATAAGAATTGGAACATGTGGTTCATTTAATAAAGATATAAAAATACAGGATTTAATATTATCATTAGGAAGTTATAGTTATTCATATTTTCCTAAATTATTAGATGATACTGATATAAATTATATAGATTCATCTAAATCATTAAATGAAATAATTTCAAATAAAGCAAAAGAATTAAATATTTCAATAAAACAAGGAAAAACTATCACAAGTGATGTATTTGATGTATATTGTGACGATATTAATGTATTTAGATCTAATTATAAAGACGAATCATGCTTAGGGGTTGAGATGGAGGCTTTTGCTTTATATTTTCTAGCTAAAAAATTTAATATTGAAGCAACAACTCTAATGACTGTAGTGGATTCTTTATATGATAAAAAACAATTATCTTCAGAAGAGAGAGAGAAAGGTTTAAATGAGATGATAAACTTAGCTTTAGAATCTCTAATAATAAATAATGAAGTTTGAATCAAAAGACTATAATTCTTATACAATAAATCTATGTAATATTAAAAAATTTAAGACTATAGAATTATTTTTAAATATAAAAACACCAATAAAAAAAGAAGAAATAACTATAAGAAAATTATTATTCTCAGTTCTATTTCATTCATGTAAAGAATATCCAACACCAAAAGAAATATCAATAAAATTAGAAGACCTATATTCAGCAGGTCTATCAGAATCAGTATATAGAGATGGTAGATTCTTAGTAACAGAAGCATCTATATCTAGTTTAGAAGATAAATATACTGAAGAAAACAATTTTGAAGAAGCTGTCCATCTATTAAGTGAAATATTATTAAATCCTAAAATTGAAAACGATAGTTTTGATGATAAAATTGTTGATTTATATAAAACAAGATTTAAAGCAAGCATAGAAAATATAACTGAAAATCCAGGTAGATATGCCGCTATAAGAGGATTAGAAGAACATAATAAGAATTCTATCACTTCATATAGAATGGATGGTTATATTGAAGATTTAGATAAAATAGATGGTAAATCTTTATATAAGTATTATAAGAAGATTTTTAAAACTAATTTATTTGATTTCTATGTAGTAGGAAACATTACATTAAATAAAGTATCTTCCATTATAAAGAAATATTTTAACAAAATAGATATCATAAGTAAAAAGAATACTAATATATTCTTAAATGATAAACTATTAAAGAAAGTAAATACAACTAAAGAACAATTAGACTATGAGCAATCAGTCTTAAGAATGTATTATAAATTTGATAAATCATCTAAAAATGATAGATTATTTACCAATAGAGTTTTATCTCTAATATTAGGAAATATACCTAGTTTATTATTTGAAAAAGTAAGAGAAAAACATTCTCTCTGTTACTCAATTAGTTGTCGATACTCATACTATGATAATATCTTAGTTATTATGACTAATATATCTAAAGAGAATTATGAAAGAGTTAAAAAATTAATTAGAGAAACTATAAAAGATGTAACTAGACAAAACTTTTCAAATAAACTATTAGAAGATAAAAAGAATTTAATTATTAATTATTTTGAAAATATTGATTCTAATCCATATCAATTAAAAAATTATATGTTAGATACATATACATTAGAATTAATGGATAAAGATCAAATGATAGAAAACATTAAAAAAGTAAGTAAAAATGATATCGTTAAAGCAGCAAAAAAATTAAAATTAGAAAGTATCTATTTTCTAGAAGGAGTAAAAAATGACAAAGAATGAATTAACTAATATGGATTTATTCCTATATGAAGAAGAATTAGATAATGGTTTAAAAGTTTACTTACTTCCAATGGAAAATGTTACAAACTATAAAATAAAATACTCTACTAAATATGGATCAATAGATACTAAGTACTATAAACATAATAAAGTGATTAATACTCCTAGTGGAGTAGCACATTTCTTAGAACATAAAATGTTTGAGCAAGAGTCAGGAGAAGATGTTCATTCACACTTCTCAGCAAACTCTTCATATGTTAATGCATCTACATCTAATTTTATTACTACTTATTTATGTGAAGGTAATAAAAACTTTTCAGATGATTTAGATTATCTAATATCATTTGTTAATGCTCCATATTTTACCGAAGAAAATATTGAAAAAGAACAAGGTATAATTGCCGAAGAGATTAAGATGAGGTTAGATAACTACTTTGTTAAACTAATAGAAGAATCTAAAAAGAATATATTCTCTTATTCAGGATATAAAGATAGAGTAGCAGGAACTATTGATTCTATAAAAAAGATAACTCCAAAGATATTATATGATTGCTACAACACATTCTATGTACCCAATAATATGAGAATAATCATAACAGGTAAGTTTGATAAAGATGAAGCAATGAAAATAATCCATAAAAGAATGGATTCAATTAAGAAGAGCGAAGATGTCAAAAGATTTGAAGTTGAAGAACAAGATGAAGTAGTTAAAAAGAAATCAGTCATAAAAGCAAATGTAGAAATAGATAAATTAATCTATACGATTAAACTAAATAAAAAGAAATTACCTAAAATGCCTGAAGAAAAGAAAGATATGTATCTATCATTATTCTTAGATACTTTATTATCTCCAACGTCAGACTTTTACGAAAGAAACTTTGAAAATAATACATTTAAAGCATTTGAAACTTATAATCAAGAGTATGCTAACTTTGCTTTATTAAATATAATAGCTGATACAGATAAAACAGATGATTTAATTAAAGAAATAGAAGAAGCTATAAAGAACATACCAGATAAAAAGACATTCGAAAGAAAGAAAAAAGTCTATATAGCTGATACTATAGCTGGATCTACTAGTGAATTTTATATGTCTGGTTTAATAGACGGACATCTAATAGGATATGATAAAGTATTATATAACATGATAGATATAATTAAATCTCTAAAATATGATGAATTTCTATCAGTAATTAAAAAGATAGATTTAGATAATAAAAATATTTGTATCTTAAAAAAGAATATTTAATATTCTTTTTTTATTTTTTATGATAAAATAGAATTAGAATAAGATAGGAGTTAAAATTATGGATGATTTTGAATTTAAAGATGATATAGAAGATGACTTTGATGACTTCGATGAAGAAACATCAATATCATTCAATAAAGAAGGGACTAAAGAAGAACCAGAAGAAAGTTCTAATACATTTGATAATGATATAGATAATAAACCTAATGTCGCAAATAAAAAGTTTACTACAATAGTAATAACAGTAGTATCTATATTATGTGGTTTACTAGTATTTATAATAGTTTATATAATTTTTAATCCTAAAGCTAAACCACAAGAAAAAAATACTAGTATTGATTTAGCTAATCAAATAGTTCAAGAGTTATATAATAATGTCAAATATGGAATGAACGGTGTTAGATATGAAAAATTTATTAAAGAACCAAATGTAACAATAAATAACTTCACTAATTATGAAAAATACTATTATGCGTTATCTTTTATTAAAGATAGTGATTTTCAAGATACAGGTACAAACAATGAATCTAAAACAGAAATATATAGTTTAAGTACTGATAAAATATCAAGTTACATGAGAAAATTCTTTGGTGATGATATTACTTATGATAAAAAAACATCCATCGTATATACATTCTCACAAGTAAATAAAATGAATAAGAATACAGGAACTTTAAAGTATGATGATACATCTAAAAAGTATACAATTGTATTCACAAGTAAACAACCAATAAGAATTCAAACACTTGCTTCTAAAAAATTCTATTCTAAACTAGTTAAAGCAACACAAGTAAATGAAAATGAAATAGAATTAGTAGAAGATATAATCTATACTAAATGTAGTCAAAATCAATCAAAAACATATTCTTGTACACTATATAAAGATTATGAAAATACTATAAGATTAGGTGAAAAAATAGGAGTAAGTGCTGATACAGAGATGAATTATGAAGAATATGAAGATCATACTCAAATAATATATAGATTTAAAAAGTCAATGGAAGGAAACTATGTATTTAAATCAAGTAAAATAAAATATAGTGAATAGACAAGTAGAAATATTTGTCTATTTTTGATATAATTAAATAGCTTGAAAGGAGTAGCTAATGAAAAAAGAACATATTAGAAATTTTTGTATAATTGCTCATATAGATCATGGTAAATCTACTCTTGCTGATAGAATATTAGAACTAACAAATGCAATAGAAAAAAGAGATTTAAAATCACAAATGTTAGATGATATGGCTATTGAAAGAGAACGTGGTATTACAATTAAATTAAATGCTGTTCAATTAACTTATAAATATGATAATAATGATTATTATTTAAATTTAATTGATACACCAGGTCATGTAGATTTTTCTTATGAAGTATCTAGATCATTAGCTGCTTGTGAGGGAGCTATTTTAGTCGTTGATGCTACACAAGGTATTCAAGCACAAACTTTAGCTAATTTATATCTAGCTCTAGATAATAATTTAACTATAATTCCAGTAATTAATAAAATAGATTTACCTAGTGCTAATACTGATAAATGTATAGAAGAATTAGAAAATATAGGATTCAATAAAGATGAAATAGTCTTAACGTCAGGAAAAACAGGAGAAGGAGTAGAAGATCTATTAAAGAAGGTTATTGAAGTAATTCCAGCTCCAAAAGGAGATGAAAAAGCTCCATTAAAAGCCTTAATATTCGATTCAAAGTTTGATTCTTATAGAGGAATCATCACAAGTGTAAGAATAGTAGATGGTACTATCAAAGTTGGTGATGAAATCTTAATGATGAAAACTAATGCTACATATGAAGTATTAGGTATTTCAATAGATACACCATATGAAAAGAAGATTAATTCATTATCTCCTGGAGAAGTAGGTTATATCTATGCTTCTATCAAAAGTATTAAAGATATACATGTCGGAGATACTATAACTACTAAAAAGAATCCAGCAGATAAACCATTACCAGGATATAAACCTATGAAAGCAACAGTCTTCTCAGGATTATATCCAATAGATCCAACTAAATATGATGATCTAAGAGAAGCTTTAGAAAAACTACAATTAAATGACTCAGCTCTTTCAATTGAACCAGAAACATCAGCTGCCTTAGGATTTGGATTCAGAGTAGGATTCTTAGGTATGTTACATATGGAAATAATTGAAGAGCGAGTTCAAAGAGAGTTTAATATCGATTTAATTGCGACATCTCCATCAGTAATCTATAAAGTATTACTAACTTCAGGAGAAGAAATAGATGTAGATGCTCCATATAAAATGCCTAAAAATGAAAAAATTAAGCTAACTAAAGAACCATACGTAAAAGCATCAATCTTTTCACCATCAGATTATATTGGTGATATTATGAAACTATGTCAAGATAAACGTGGTACTTTTATAAATATGGATTATATAGATACAACTAGAGTACAAATAGATTATAAATTACCATTATCTGAGATGGTCTTTGATTTCTTTGATAGATTAAAATCATGTACAAAAGGTTATGCTTCATTTGATTATGATATAACTGGCTATGAAGAATCAAGACTAGTAAAAATGGATATATTAATAAATGGAGAAGTAGTAGATGCTTTATCAGTAATTGTCTATAAAGATTTTGCTTATTCAAGAGGAAGAGAAATAGTAGATAAATTAAAAGAAGTAATCCCAAGACAATTATTTGAAGTACCAATTCAAGCATCACTAGGTAATAAGATAATATCTCGTTCTACAGTAAAAGCCTTAAGAAAAGACGTATTAGCTAAATGTTACGGAGGAGATATTACTAGAAAGAAAAAACTATTAGAAAAGCAAAAAGAAGGTAAAAAGAAGATGAAAAAGATTGGTAGTGTTGAATTACCACAAGAAGCCTTCTTATCAATACTTTCTACAGGAGATAATAAATGACATCTTCAGCGTATATACATATTCCATTTTGTAATAATATTTGTTCTTATTGTGATTTTTCTAAGATGTTTTATGATAAAAAAATAGTAAAAAGATATTTAGAAGAATTAAGAAAAGATATAAATACTAATTATAAAGGAGAAAAATTAAATACAATCTATATTGGAGGAGGTACTCCTTCAGCCCTTTCTTTATCTGAATTAAAAGAATTATTTGATATTATAAAAGTGTTTAAATTAAAAAAGAATTATGAATTTACTATAGAATGTAACTTTGATTCAGTAACAAAAGAAAA
>JAEEGL015352145.1_pt1 | contig 11176 bp, 10 predicted proteins | sample 9134231 | NCBI WGS metagenome assembly JAEEGL01 (sample SAMN16246548, study PRJNA631951) | gut metagenome | biome: gut microbiome; feature: rumen; material: fiber-attached | host: Bos | place: Iran: Karaj | collected 2018-10
GCTATTTCTGAAGAGCAGGCAGCCAGTGCCGACGAGATTCTTGCAACCTCTGAAAACATGGTTGAAATGGCTAATAACATCACAAGGAGTAGTCAGGATGTGGCTGACAATTCGCACGAGCTTGCAAATACATCCCAGACTCTTACATCCTATGTTCAGAAATTTAAGATTTAAGGAGGCATGAAATATGATGAATAAGAAAAATATCAAAAAAGTATTTGCATGTCTTTTGACGGCTGTCACATTAAGCATATCCATCATGGGATGTGGTGCAAGCCAGTCCTCTTCAGGCGGATCGATATCCGGCTCAGGAGTAAAAGTGTATTTCTCAACCTGCACACTGGATGACTACAAGACGCTTTTGATGAATGCTGTAGTAGACTCCGGCAAAAGCAGCGGTGTTTCACTGACATGCGGAGAGCCTTGTGCAACAGTTGATGCCCAGGTAGCACAGATTGCCGAAGCAGCTGCTAGCGGCGCTGATGTCATAATCTGCAACCCAGTTGACGCAGCTACTGCACTTCAGCTTGAGGTTACTGCAGGTGACATTCCTATTCTTTTCACAAACACAAAACCTGACGGAGCATATCTTAAGGCAGATAAGTATATGTATGTTGGCAGTTATGATCTTGATGCAGGAATCATGCAGGCTGAGTATGTCTGGAACAAGCTGGGTAAACCTTCAAGCCTTAACATAGTTGTTTTCCAGGGACAGCCCGGACATCCGGCTGCAGTCGAAAGAACAAACGCAGTTAAAAAATTCTTTAGAGATAACGGGGTAAACTACAATCTGGTATTTAACGACACTGCTTTCTGGGATACACAACAGGCTTGTGATGAGTTCAAGATTTTCTTAAAGACCGGCCAGCCTTATGACTGCGTAATTTGCAACAACGACTCCATGGCTCTTGGAATCATCCAGGCAATGAAGGATGAGGGAATCGATTATACCAAGATTCCTGTAGTGGGCGTTGATGCCACAGCTGACGGATGTGCTTCAATCCTGAATGATGAAATGCAATTCACAGCATTCCAGGATGCAAAGGGACAAGGCGTAAAACTCATGGAAACAGCCATCGCACTGGCTAAGACAAAGACAGCAGCAGGTGTTGAAGGCGTTACAGAAGATAAGCGTTTTGTATGGGTTCCATACTCACCTGTTGATAAATCAAATGCCGCATCTATAAACTAAAGTTCTGACATCAAATGGTGGTAGGCCGCATGAAGCAGTCAATTTCACACGCAGGATTTCAGCTTCGGATTTTGAGAAGAAGGCATTTGAGAATCAGTAAAATAATTCGGGAGCAGATTGGCATCTGCTCCCGATTCTGTTTCTTCTATATTTATGTGTTGTCAATTAGTCCTTATTTCTTCTAAGCACTTCTGTATAAGCCAGCATAAGAGGTGCAACACCCTTGGCTTCATTTTCTACAACTGGCTCTGAGAAGTAGTAGTCAAGTGAGCCGTCTCTTGACTTGCCATTGTTATCGCCAAGACCGGCTACAAGGCAGATACCACCAAGCTTGGGTGTACCATCTTCGTTTCTTGAAAGGTATTTCTCTGTAATTCCTTCAAAGGCCTTAATGCCAATTTTTTCAAATCGCTTTGGAAGATATCCAAGTCTTACGCCCTTTAAAAGCCCGTAAGAGATAAGCGCTGTTCCTGAAGTCTCAAGGTAGTTTCTTGGATCATCTTTTTTATCAACAACCTGGTAGAACATTCCGCTTTCGTCCTGGAAAGGGATAAGAGAGTCCGCAAGGTCTTTTAACATGGACTGAAGATATCTGAGCTCGTAATACATGGACTCGTCCATTGCCTCAGCTGTATCAACAAGGGCTACAGTAAACCAGCCAAGAGCTCTTAGCCAGTAGTTGGCGCTAAGTCCGGTATCCTTATCAGCCCAGTACATCTGCCTGCTCTCGTCGTAGCCGTGGTAGTAGAGACCGGTCTTCTCATCCTTCATAAGCTCGTGAACATTCTTGAACTGTTTGAAGGAATCAAGGCAGCCCTGCATCTTGTTATAGCGCTTTTCATACTCCATGTAGAAGGGCTGTGCCATGTACATGCCATCAAGCCATACCTGATAGGGATAGATCTTTTTGTGCCAGAAGTTTCCGGCATTGGTCCTTGGCATGTCATCAAGCTGGCTTCTTGCGATATCCATTGCCTTCCTGTATTTCTCTTTTTCCGTAAGGTCGTAGAGCTTAAAGAGGTTCTTGGAAGGATTGATGTTATCCAGGTTGTACTCGCCGGGATCATATGTCTTGATAGTGCCATCCTCCTGAACAAACCAGCCTACAAATTTGTCGGCGAAGTCCAGATATTTCTTGTCACCTGTCATCTCGTAGTAGGACAGGATCGCGGTGATCATGCAGCCATCAATGTAATTCCACTTGTTGGGCTTGCCACTTAAAACCTTCTCGATGTTCCAGAAAGGGTGCTCGGCATCGGACTTCTCAAGGAGATAATCCATGTACTCGTCAAGCATTTTGTATGTCTCATTTTTTGTCATAGGGATGTCCGTTTCCTTTTCAAAATCTTCATAAACACTTAAATGTAAGTGCTTACATTTTATCACACTAATGAAAAATATGATATACTGTTTTTTACTATTTTAGTAATTTAGAGGTGGATATGGACAAGAAAAAGGATATTACCGCGAGAATGCTGGACTTTATTGATGCCAATCCGACTGCCTTTCATGTGGTGGACAGCATCAGCAAGGAGCTTGAAAAAAGAGGCTTTACAGAACTTTCAGAGAAGGATGAGTGGAAGCTTGATGCGGGAGATTATTTTGTAAAGAGAAATGACTCCGCTATCATCTCTTTCAGGATCCCGAAAAAGAGCTTTAAAGGTTTTCATATGATCGCAAGCCACAGCGATTCTCCTACTTTTAAGATAAAGGAAAATCCGGAGATAAAAGCCGGCGCTTACATTAAGCTCAATGTGGAAAAGTACGGCGGAATGCTTTGTGCTGAGTGGTTTGACAGACCTCTGTCAGTGGCAGGAAGAGTAGTTTGTGATAAAAAGGGCAAGGCGGTTTCAAAACTTGTCAACATTGACAGGGATCTTCTTATGCTTCCCGCTCTTGCAATCCATATGAACAGGGAGGCCAATGACGGATTCAAGTACAATGCCCAGAACGACATGCTTCCCATCTTCGGAGATGACAAGGCAGCCGAGAGCTTTTTTGCCCTTATTGCAAAAGAGGCCGGGGTGAAAAAGAGTGATATCATTGGTCATGACCTGTTTTTGTACAACAGGGTTAAACCCACATTCTGGGGAGCAAACGAAGAGTTTATCGCATGTTCAAGGCTTGATGATCAGGAATGTGTATTCTGCAGCTTGGAGGGATTTGTAAACAGCAAGCCCAAGGACTATGTTTCAATGCACTGCGTATTTGATAACGAAGAAGTAGGAAGCGGAACCAAGCAGGGCGCGGCTTCAACATTCCTTAAGGATACTGTGGAGAGGATCTGCGAGGGCCTTGGAAAGACAAGGCAGCAGTATCACATGGCAATAGCTGAGAGCTTCATGATATCAGCTGACAATGCACACGCTGTACATCCTAATTATGAGTCCAAAGCTGATCCTGTAAACAGGCCGGCAATGAACGAAGGCATTGTCATCAAGTATAACGCCAATCAGAAGTACACAACTGATGCTACTTCTGCAGCACAGTTCAAGCTTCTTTGCAATGAGGCGGGGGTTCCATACCAGACATTTACCAACAGGTCTGACATGCCCGGAGGATCAACTCTTGGCAATATATCTACTTCGCAGGTTTCAGTTAATACAGTGGATATCGGCCTTGCACAGCTTGCCATGCATTCACCTTACGAGTCGGCAGGCAGCAGGGATCCTGAATATCTGGCAGCGGTATCAGAGGTCTTTTACAATAAGTAATTAAGTTTAAGGAGTTACAAATGGGATTATTTGACAAATTTGGAAAAGGTAAAAAAGAGGGTCAGGACGGAGAGAACCTCACAGCAAATGAGCCACAGGAGAGCAACGCTGTAATCGAGGCACGAAAGGCACACGAGGGGATGGAATGGCCTACTATTCAGCGCATCAATCCGATCAAGATAAATGACGTGGAAGAATATGCAATGGAAGAAACGGTTGATCCCGCTAGAAAGGATGAGCTCGGAGAGCTTATATATAAAGAAGAAATAACAGCTGATGACATTAAGGAACTGTCTGGCCAGGAGATCATATTTCTTTTATCTGCTCTCGAGATGTTTAATAAGAAGGCGCCGCTTCCTGAGTATGAAAAGAATTTCAGGAGAGTTTATAACGAGATCCTTGACAGGGTAAGGAATGCAGAATACCTGTATGTTCTCTATGATATGGCAACAGGTTTTCCGTTCATAGACAACGGCCTTGGCAATGTGTATTTTGACGAGGAGCTTGCAAAGAAGGCTGTAGATAACTTTGGAAGGCAGTTCAGGAAGCTCGCTGTAAAGAAATGTCCTATTGAGGATCCAAATTATAAGGAAGGCAAGAAGGGGAGCTTTTTTGACTATCTCTATTACATTGGAATTGATAACCTGTGGCTTGATAACGGAGCCTACAGAGTGAGATTTAAGAGAAACGAGATCGTGGCTGCTCCGGGAGAGTGGAACGACAGTCAGAAGAAGATCGCGCCTATTAACCCTGCGCTGAATTTTGCAATGGTTGATTTCCTTGAGGAGATCAGGTGGCCTGTTAAATATGAGAAGAGAGAACTTATCATCAAGGCAAAAGAGGCGAGAATGCTCTCTCTTATATTGAAGGGGCAGTTTATTGTTCCCACTCAGCACGAGGGCCCCGCAGAGGTTATGCCTGACGGAAGGGTTAAGATAAATCCGGACACAAAGCTCAAATTCCTTGTTATGAAGACCAAGGACGACAATCAGTTCCTTCCTGTATATACTGATGCTTTCGAGTTTTCAAAGGTTGCCACCAACAAGGAGTGGAATGCCGGTGTCTTCAGATATCAGGATATTGTAAACTTCTCCAAGGACAAGGATGGGTTTGTTATTAATCCTCAGGGACAGAGCGTAGTTATCACAAAAGAACGGATAATGGCTTTAGAAAGTGCTAATAAAGATAATCGATAATTTACTTGTTTATGTACGTGCTTTAGTCTAAAATTGTCTTAAGACTTATCTTAGGAAGGAGCTTGAGATACATGTTAGATCGGTTACTGGGAAGCTACCTTGTTGAGCAGGGAATGATATCCAAGACTCAGCTTGGGGAAGTGTATAGAAAGCAGGAGTCAGATCGCGCCAAGCTTGGTGTTATTGCTGTATCAGAGAAGTTTATGACCATTGCTCAGGCTGAGCAGGTCAACATGCTTCAGGCATCAATGGATAAGAAGTTTGGTGACATCGCTGTCGAAAAGGGATACCTTACAGATGCTCAGGTTCAGAGGCTTTTGGGCCTGCAGGGCAATACCTATCTTACATTCCTTCAGGCAGTAGTAGATCTGGAGTTCCTTACTATCGAGCAGCTCAAGAATGCCGAGAAAGAGTATCAGAGAGCCAATGATTTTACAGAATCTGATATGGCAGCCTTAAAGACAGGAGATGTTGAAAAGGCAGTACCTGTTTTTCTAAGCAGCGATGACCCGCTTTACAAGGGAATGTTCGCAATGGGAATCAAAAACATGTACAGACTGGTGGACAACCATCTTTTTGTAGGTAAGTCCTACACAATGAAGTCCATTAAGGATGAGGTTCTTGGATACCAGAAGTTCCACGGAGATCAGAATGCTACAGTTGCGATTTCCGGCAAATACGAAGATGTGCGCAGAATGGCCATTGCATATACCAAGGAGGAGTTTATTGAGACCAGGGAGGACGCGCTTGACGCTGTCTGTGAGCTCATAAACTGTATCAATGGTCTTTATGCTACAGAGCAGAGCAAGAGTGATGCCAAGATAGAACTGGAACCACCGAACTTCTCAGTGAGCTTCGCGGAGGCCAACAGCGAAGAGATGATCGTAATGCCTGTTTATATCAGCGGCGGTGAGATTAAGTATATTATTGCAATTTCCAGGAATATACAGATCGGATGAGCAGGAGGCAGATGGGATGAAGAACGTACTTATTGTAGATGACTCGAGAACATCAAGAAGAATCCTTAAGGATATCTTGGAGCGCGCAGGATATAATGTGGTATACGAGGCAATAAACGGCAAAGAGGGCGTTGAGCAGTACAGGAAGCTGCAGCCGGATATCGTGACCATGGATATCACTATGCCTGAAATGGACGGAATTGAGGCGCTTAAGAACATAAAGAGCGAGTTCCCTGATGCCAAGGTTGTTATGATAACCGCAGCCGGTCAGAAGGACAAAATGATGGAAGCGGTCAAGATCGGTGCCACAGAGTTTGTTGCCAAGCCTTTTGTTGAAGAAACAGTTCTGGAGGCACTTGCCCACTGCTGATCCGTCAATAATTATGATAATATTCGCCGGGAGTTTTTACTCTCGGCGTTTTTTATTGTATATTGGTATTTGTATTGTGTTTCTATTTTTATAGAAAGAAGAGAGCCTAAACATGAACAGAAGAGTGCTTATAACCGGCGCCTCAAGAGGCATTGGAAGAGAAATCGCTATTTCTTTTGCCCAAAATAAAGATGATCTGGTGCTGTGCTGTAGAAACAATATCGAGAGTCTGGAAAGCTTAAGCGTGGAGCTTGTCAGGGATTACGGCATATCCTGTACTGCTTATGCCTGCGATGTGTCTGATTCCGGGCAGGTAAAAGAGCTAAAGGAAAAGGCAGGGGATATCGACGTCCTTGTCAATAATGCGGGAATTGCCTGGATGGGACTTCTTACCGATATGGAGGAGAGTGACTGGAGGAGCGTAATGGGCACAAATCTGGACAGCCTCTTTTACACCTGCAAGGCTTTTGTGCCCGGGATGGTACACAAAAAGAGCGGGCGTATAATCAACATCTCATCTGTTTGGGGCGACGTTGGTGCATCCTGTGAGGTGGCTTATTCAGCGTCTAAAGGCGGCGTTAACTCTTTTACCAAGGCTCTGGCAAAAGAGCTGGCTCCAAGCGGAATCGCTGTTAATGCTGTCTCCTGCGGCGTGATCGACACAGATATGAACAGGAAACACCTGACGGATTCAGAACTGTTGGAATTGAGCCAGGAAATCCCCATGGGAAGGATGGGAAAACCCTCCGAAGTGGGAGATCTTGTGCTGAAAGTCAGCCTTTGTCCTGTGTATATGACGGGGCAGATAATCACAATTGATGGCGGATGGATATAAAAAGGGCTTTACAAAAAATAAAAATGTGATAATATTTAATTGCACACAATCTAATTTCTTTTTAAAGGAGGTAATGCATTATGTACGATCTTATAATCATTGGTTCAGGCCCTGCAGGCCTTTCAGCCGCTGTTTATGCAAAGCGTGCCGGACTTAACATGCTTATTATAGAAAAGAATCCTGTCAGCGGAGGACAGATAATAGACACCTATGAGGTGGACAACTATCTGGGAATCCCAGGGGTCAACGGTTTTGATCTTGCAATGAAGTTCAGAGAGCATGCTGATAAGCTCGGGGCTGAGTTTGCAGATGGAACAGTTACGGATGTGGAATGCGTAAGGCAGGCAACAGACAGTCAGCTTCCTGTATATAAGGTTGTTACTGATCAGGGAGAGTATGAGGCTTATACAATAATCATTGCTTCAGGCGCGCATCATTCCAAACTTGGCATTCCCGGCGAGGAAGAGTATATTGGAAAAGGTGTTTCTTATTGCGCGACCTGTGACGGTGCTTTTTATAAAGACAAGGTTACAGCAGTAAACGGCGGCGGAGATGTGGCTGTAGAGGACGCTATCTTCCTTTCAAGATTTAGCAGCAAGGTTTATCTTATCCACAGGAGAAATGAGCTTAGAGCTGCGAAGATATTACAGGACGAGATGCTGGCAATTCCCAATGTTGAGGTTATCTGGGACAGCGTTGTAAAAGAAATTAAGGGCGAAGATAAAGTTACTACCCTTAAAGTTGAAAATGTTAAGGATGGCCAGACCAGTGATGTTCCGGTGGATGGAATATTTGTTGCAATAGGCATTCATCCTTCCACAGATCTTTTTGCAAATCTTGTTAAATGTGACGAACAGGGGTACGTAATTGCGGGTGAAGACGGCGCGACATCAGCACCTGGAGTATTCGTTGCGGGAGACTGCCGTAAAAAACGCTTAAGACAGATAGTTACAGCGGTTGCAGATGGCGCAAATGCGGTAACTTCTGTTCAGGATTTCATGGTTGGAAAAGAGAAAAAATAAAAAAATTATTAAAAATATTTGACAAATCTAAACTTGTGGCGTATATTTTTAAAAGATGTAACAAATTCGTAACAATTTCGGAGGTAAGTTTTTGAGAAAGCCATATATGCAGTTTGCTGCTTGCACTTTAGCAGCTGCGATGACCTTTACAAACTTCAGCATAGACGCATTCGCTTCATCTAATAATAAAGTAACAAGCGTACTTCCTCAGGCAGGTATCACATATGCTCTTGGAAGCAATCAGGTATCTCTCTCAAATCTTCAGGAGACTGTAGAGACAGAGAAGGCCGAGGCAGAGGCAACATCAAGCACCGGCAAGTCAGCAGCCACAACAGAGGCTATTAACTCAGAAGATACTGTAACAAATGTTACACCACTTGCGTCAACAGTAGCAGATAGCATTCTTTCAGATATTCAGAATGCAACAGGCGCAGTTATCAAGAATTCAGCGGTTGAAGAGGCCCAGGAAGAAGTGAATGAAGAGGATGAGCTCTTTAAAACTCTTGTAATCGCCCAGGTTCATGATTATGTTAATGTACGTGATCTTCCAAGCGAAGAGGACGGACAGATAATTGGTAAGCTTTATGACAAGTCAGTCGGAACCTTCATTGAGGAGGACAACGGCTGGTACAAGATCCAGTCAGGATCAGTAGAAGGATATGTTAAGGCAGAGTACTGTGTAACAGGTGATGATGCAGTAGATCTTGCCAAGAAGGTTGGAACCAGAATCGCAACAGTTACAACCACAACTCTTAAGGTTAGAGGCGGCCCAAGCCTTGAAGACGAGGTTCTCGGACTTGTTCCTATCGAAGATCAGCTCGTAGTTGTTGAAGAGCTTGACGGATGGGTTAAGGTTAATATCGAGGAAGGTGATGGTTACGTTTCAATGGATTACGTAACACTTTCCACAGAGTTTGTTAAGGCTGAGTCCAAGGCAGAAGAGGAAGCTCGTCTTGCCAAGGAGAAGGCAGCAAGAGAAGCAGCTACCAAGGCAGCTCAGTCCAACACATCAAAGAACTCAGAGAAGAGTTCTTCAGGATCCAAGAACTACAATTCAGCAGGATCCTACACAACAGCAACCAGCTCAATCGGTTCTGCAGTTGCTCAGTTTGCTCAGCAGTTTGTTGGTAACCCTTATGTATATGGTGGAACATCACTTACAAACGGTGCTGACTGCTCAGGATTCGTAATGAGTGTTTACGCTAACTTTGGTGTAAGCCTTCCTCATTCTTCCGGTGGAGACAGAAGTGTTGGTGCAGCAGTTGACGGACTTGCAAATGCACAGCCTGGTGATATCATCTGCTACTCTGGTCACGTAGCTATCTACATTGGAAACGGACAGATCGTACACGCTTCAACAGCTAAGACCGGTATCAAGATTTCTGATGCTAACTACAGATCAATACTTGCAGTAAGAAGAATTTTCTAATTCTGATTTATATGAATCTTAACGGAGAGATTCCTGTCATACAGGGGTTTCTCCGTTTTTTATATAACGGGTGATACTTATACACAAATTTATCCACATTGTCCACAGAAAACGTTATCTGAAAGCTATATTTGCACCTCAATGCAAATGAATGATATAATGTCATTAACACTAAAAACTGCCTCGTAAGGCGAATGTAAAGGGGATGATTGCATGAAATTTACTATCGTTGGAAAAAACATTGATGTAACACCCGGATTAAAGGCAGCAGTTGAGGAGAAGATCGGCAAGCTTGAGAAGTACTTCACACCCGACACCAATGCCAATGTCACCTTGAGTGTTGACAAGGAGAGACATAAAATTGAGGTAACTATTCCTGTTAAGGGCAAGATCATCCGTGCTGAACAGGTCAGCAATGATATGTATGTATCAATAGATCTTGTGGAGGAAGTAATCGAGAGACAGCTCAAGAAATACAAGAGCAAGCTGGTGGACAAACAGCAGGCTGAGGCCAGCAACTTCAAGAAGGAGTATATCGAGTCCGACTACATGGATGACGAGGATATCCGCATTGAGCGTATGAAGAAGTTCGACCCCAAGCCAATGTATGCTGAGGACGCCTGCGTTCAGATGGAACTTCTCGGACACAACTTCTTTGTGTTTGTGAATGCTGAAACAGATCAGGTTAATGTGGTTTATAAGCGAAAAGGCAATACGTATGGTCTGATCGAGCCTGAAATCTGACATATCCGCTTATCGAGGTTCTTTCGAGATTAGCGGTATGTTACACTTGAGTATGAGACGAGGTTTTTTCGAGTCCATATCGCAAGTGTTTCCTTTATAGAATTTTTATAAAATAGCTCCCGCCAGGGAGCTATTTTTGTTGCATTTGACTAGGGGCTATGATACAATAAATCTGTTCTGATAAAAATTTGTCAATCCATCAAGACACAAGTTTTTGCGGAAAAAACTAAATAAAAACAGGGATCAGAGAGTCCCCAAAATGGAGGTAATACGTTATGGCACAGAAAGTAGTTATCGCTGGTGCAGTAAGAACTGCCATCGGCAAAATGGGCGGAGCACTTAGCAACACTCCAGCAGCAGAACTTGGTTCAATCGTAATCAAGGAAGCTCTTAATCGTGCAGGTGTTAAGCCTGAGCAGGTTGATGAAGTACTTATGGGGTGCGTAATCCAGGCAGGACTTGGACAGAACGTAGCAAGACAGGCTTCAATCAAAGCTGGTCTTCCAATCGAGACTCCAGCAGTAACTCTTAACGTAGTATGCGGCTCTGGTCTTAACTGTGTAAATATGGCAGCTGACCTTATCAAGGCTGGTGAGGCTGACATTGTCGTTGCAGGTGGTATGGAGAACATGTCTATGGCTCCTTATGCACTTCCTAATGCACGTTTCGGATATCGTATGAACAACGGAACAGTTGTAGATACAATGGTAAACGA
>JAEEGL015444548.1_pt1 | contig 11176 bp, 6 predicted proteins | sample 9134231 | NCBI WGS metagenome assembly JAEEGL01 (sample SAMN16246548, study PRJNA631951) | gut metagenome | biome: gut microbiome; feature: rumen; material: fiber-attached | host: Bos | place: Iran: Karaj | collected 2018-10
CCCGTAATTACTGGCATAGGATCTATCTGCTGTGTGTTAGTAACAATCTGTCCATCTTTTTTCAAATATGGTAGCCATCTTGCAGCCTCTAATAATTCAAAGGATACGATATAGTCAGCCTCGCCTTTATCAATAACAGGAGAGTAAACCTTATCACCATATCTGACATAGGTAACAACGCTGCCACCACGCTGGCTCATTCCGTGTACCTCAGAAACCTTTACATCATAGCCCTGTGAAAGGAGAAGATGTCCTAAAAGCTTACTTGCAAGAAGTGAACCCTGTCCACCAACGCCTACGATCATAATATTCTTTGTTTCCATAATCAGGCCTCCTTTCCGGGTGCTTCAAAGGCACCAACCGGGCAAAGCTGACTGCATACGTTGCAGCCTACGCAAAGCGTTGTATCGATGGAAGCCTTGCCATCTTTCATGGAAATAGCAGGACAGCCGATTCTCATACAGGATTTGCATCCAACACACTTATCAGTATTAACCTTAAGCGGAGGATTGTGTTTTACATACTTAAGAAGAGCGCAGGGACGTCTTGAAATAATTACTGAAGGAGCTTCTGCGGCGAGTTCTTCTTTAAGAACTTTATCACATTCTTCAAGGTTATAAGGATCAACAACTCTGACTCTCTCAAAGCCCATAGCTTTGCAAAGTGCCTCAAGATTGATCTTTCCGGCAGGATCGCCCTTTATGTTGTAACCGGTTGTAGGGTTCTGCTGATGGCCTGTCATACCGGTTATGGAGTTATCTACGATGATAATTGTTGAATTGGACTGATTGTAAGCTACATTTGCAAGACCTGTCATACCTGAATGCATGAAGGTTGAATCACCGATTACAGCAACAGTCTTTCCTTCGGACTCTTTTCCACGAACCTTGTTAAAGCCGTGAAGAGCACCGATTGAAGCACCCATGCAAAGTGTCATCTCAATTGCACCAAGAGGAGGAACAGCGCCAAGAGTGTAGCAGCCTATATCGCCAAGTACAGTGCAGTTGTTCTTCTTTAAGGTATAGAAAAGACCTCTGTGAGGACAGCCGGCGCACATAACAGGTGGTCTTCCGGGAATCTGAGCGTCGATTTCAAAGCTTTCGTTTGTAGCTTTTCCAAAGGCTTTAGCAAGTAGGCTCTGTGAAAACTCATCTACAAGAGGGAGCTTGTCTTTGCCGGAAACCTTAAGTCCGAGTGCTCTGACGTGATTCTCGATGATAGCATCAAGCTCTTCAACAACTACAAGCTCATCAACTTTTGAAGCGAAATCTTTAATGAGCTTTTCAGGAAGAGGATTGACCATACCGAGCTTAAGAACAGAAACGGAGTCACCAAATACTTCTTTTACATACTGATAGGAAGTAGAAGAAGTGATGATGCCATATTTGGTATCGCCCATCTCAACTCTGTTAAGAGGTGAAGTCTCAGCATAAGCGATGAGGTCAAGAGTTCTCTGCTCTACGATAGGATGGCGCTTTTTAGCATTTCCCGGCATCATAACATATTTAGCGATGTCTTTTACGTAGGGCTTGTCATGCTCGGTTCTGTCTGAAGTCTCAACAACAGACTGAGAGTGAGCAACTCTAGTACACATCTTTAATAAAACAGGAGTATCGAATTTCTCGGAAATCTCATAAGCAATCTTGGTGAATTCGCAGGCTTCTGAAGAATCTGAAGGCTCAAGCATAGGAACCTTGGCTGCGATAGCGTGATGACGGGAATCCTGCTCGTTCTGAGAGGAGTGCATACCTGCATCATCAGCAACAAGAACAACCATTCCTGCATTTACACCGGTGTAGGACATGGTATAAAGAGGGTCAGCAGCGACGTTAAGGCCAACGTGCTTCTGAGCGCATAAGGATCTTTTTCCTGCAAGAGATGCTCCGAAAGCAGCTTCCATAGCAACCTTCTCGTTGGGAGCCCACTCACAGTAGATCTCATCATATTTTACAGCTTCCTCGGTTACCTCAGTACTGGGAGTACCGGGATAACTGGAAATAAAACAAACTCCGGCCTCGTACAGACCGCGGGCAACTGCCTTATTGCCCAGCATGAGCTGTTTGCTAGTGTTGTTTTCCATTTAAAACCTCCTACCAACATTTTTATCCGCAAATGACAGTGTCGGACGCCTTTGTGATTTAAAGCGATAAAGCGGATTCGATAAAATAAATAGGACATTGCTGTCCCTGATTTATAAACCTACACTTAAGAATAATCGATATGATGCATAAAATCAAGAACTTTTACTATATAACGTTTGACCTTTTTTAATAAAGCTAGTATACTTAACTTTAGCACTTTTATGTGCTAAAGGAGGGAATTAACAAATGCCAATTACAGATCTTCTTGAACGTAATAGCAAGCTTTATGGGGATGAAGTTGCTCTCGTGGAGATAAATCCTGAGATAAGAGAGGAGCAGAGGGTTACCTGGAAAGAGTATGAGCTTATCCAGCCTACTTCCACAGCATATTACAGAAGACAGATAACATGGTCGGTTTTTGATGAAAAGGCTAACCGTGTAGCAAATATGCTTATTGAACGCGGAATCAAAAAGGGACAGAAATGTGCGATTCTTCTTATGAACTGTCTTGAATGGCTCCCAATCTATTTTGGAATTCTTAAGGCAGGAGCTATCGCAGTTCCGCTTAACTTCAGATTTACCGCTGAAGAAATCGACTATTGTTTAAAGGCATCTGATTCAGATGTTATTTTCTATGGACCGGAATTTATTGGTCGCATCGAGAACATTGCTGAGAAAATCAAAAAGGAAATGCTTATCTATTTCGTTGGCGATCAGTGTCCATCCTATGCTGAAGACTATTTCAGACAGGCTTCAAACGCATCCAGCGTTGCTCCAAGAATCCTTATTGAGGATAAGGATGATGCGGCGATTTATTTCTCATCAGGAACAACAGGATTTCCTAAGGCTATTTTACATATTCATACAGCGCTTATGCAGTCAGCCAAGATGGAGGCTATACACCACGAGACTACACATGAGGATAATTTCCTCTGTATTCCTCCTCTTTATCACACAGGTGCAAAGATGCACTGGTTTGGCTCACTTTATACCGGAAGTAGAGCTGTACTCCTAAAAGGGAATTCTCCTGAATCTATTTTTAGAGCTGTTTCCGAAGAAGAATGCACTATAGTATGGCTTCTTGTTCCGTGGGCTCAGGATATTCTTGCTGCTCTTGACAGCGGAAAACTTAAACTTGAAAACTATCATTTAAAGCAGTGGAGACTTATGCATATCGGTGCTCAACCTATTCCACCGAGTCTTATAAGAAGATGGCTTGAGTACTTCCCACATCATAAATACGACACCAACTACGGCCTTTCAGAGTCAACAGGCCCGGGCTGTGTACATCTTGGAATGGAGAACGTTCACAAGGTTGGAGCTATCGGCGTTCCGGGTTATGGTTGGAAGACAAAGATTGTGGACGAGGACGGAAATATTGTTAAGCAGGGCGAAATCGGTGAGCTTTGCGTCAAAGGTCCCGGAGTTATGGTTGAGTACTACAAGAACCCTGAGGCTACTGCCGAGATTCTTAAGGATGGCTGGCTCTTTACCGGCGATATGGCACGTCAGGATGAAGATGGCTTCATTTTCCTTGTTGACCGTAAAAAGGATGTTATCATCTCAGGTGGTGAGAACCTTTATCCTGTTCAGATCGAGAGCTTCCTTGCCAAGAATGAAAAGATCCACGACGCAGCTGTTATCGGCCTTCAGGATGCGAGACTTGGTGAGATTGCCTGCGCTATTATTCAGGTAAAAGAGGGAATGACCCTTACAGAGGAAGAGGTTGATCGCTTCTGTGTTGACCTTCCCAGGTATAAGAGACCTCGTAAGATCATTTTCGCTGATGTTATCAGAAATGCTACAGGAAAGATTGATAAGCCAAAGCTTCGCGAAATCTACGCCGGTGTAAACATTGTTGAAAAGCAGAATCAGTCATAATGAAACACACAAATCCGCAATTTTTGGCTTGATTTAGATAATATCTGATAAGCGGCTTTGTAAAACAGAATATAGAATGTGAAAGGATGAGAGTTAATTCTCATCCTTTTTTCGATTTCAATTTTTGGGAGGTTATATTTTTATGAAAAAGAAACTTATATTGGGGGTACTCGCTTTGACAGTACTTATGACTGCTTGTGGAGATAATAACGTTGTTACAACAACCGGGAATGCAGATGCTCAGGAAGTAGTTTCTGAAGTTGCTGCTGAAGTTGAAGAAACTGTAGAAGAAGTTTCACAGGAAGTGACAGAAAATGCTGATGAAATGGCAGAGGGAATCAAAGAGGCAATAGCACAGGAGACTTCATATACTGAAGAAGCAACTGAGGCTGAGAGCTCTGATTCAGAAAATGCTGAATCAAACGGCGAAAAGGAAAGAGAGGCTACCGCTGAGATTGGCGATCTCGTGCTTCCCAAGTACACAGCACTTAGAACCGATGAAGGCGGAACAATAGAGAGAATCACATATCCCACACATGACTATGCTCTTGATGGCCATGAGATAACAAAGGAAGCAAATGTATATCTTCCCTATGGCTACAGTGAGGATAAAAAGTACAATGTAGTTTATCTTATGCATGGTATTGGCGGAAATGAAGACGAATGGGGAATGAATAAGAGCACTTCAAGAGTTAAAGCTATCATGGATAACCTTCAGTATTATGGTGATATTGAAGATGGCTTTATTGTGGTAACTCCAAACGGAAGAGCTACAGAGAAGGGAAGCGAAGCAGGAATTGAGTCCTTCTACCTCTTTGGACAGGAACTTAGAAACGACCTTATTCCTTATATCGAATCACATTACAGCACCTATGCTGATTATGATGAGAATGGCTATGACATGTCAGCTACAAGAGATCACAGAGCAATGGCAGGTCTTTCAATGGGAGGTATGCAGACAATAAATATTGGTATCTGTGAGTGTCTTGATCTGTTTTCCTACTATGGAGCATTCTCAGCAGCACCTACCAGCAATGAGGCTGTAAAGATAGCAAATATGCTTAATGACAGTGAATATGATATCAAATACTTCTACAATATCTGCGGTAAGCAGGACAGAACAGCCTATGCAGCAGCATCAGCTGCTGCGAAGACTCTTCCGGCACTGTGCGATAAGATCACAGATGGTGAAAACTTCATGTGGCATGAGCTTGACGGTCAGCATGATTTCAGAATCTGGTATCTTGGATTTTACAATTTCGCACAGCTTGTATTTCAGTAATACTTAAAAATTTACACTTCTAACTCTAAGGTCCTTGGTGCTTCCACTGAGGACCTTTATTGTTTTTGAACTACCATTTAAGTCAAAGTAATTATCGCTGAGCACAAGGTCGTCGTTTTCGTTCTTTATCTCAACGCATTTTGCAAAGGTTGTGGCTGAAACTGTTATCTCGTCGCCATTGATTTCATATTTAAGCTGCGGATCAAGGAACTCAAAGTGCTTTGGCGGGCAGAAGAGAACAGACGCTTCTGAAATAAGTTCTCCATCCTCGCCAATAAGTAAATAGCTTACATAATTCTTATGAAGGTCGATATCAGGGAGCTCTTCTTTTTCAAGCCACTTTGCAGAAAGAGCGGGCACTTCTGTTGTAATAGCTTCTTCTCTAAGTATTTTTGAGCTGTTGTCCCTTACCTGCCATACTACGTTAACTTTCTTATCCAAAAGAGTTTCGTTTGTTACGCATAACCTTATAGACTTCCGGATCTCATCAATCTCATCATTTACGCTGACGCACTGATTCAAGAAGCCTTCCTCTTCGCAGGAGAGCAGAATAGGAGCAAAGAAGCGCTTTGCGTAGTACTGAAGAGCCTTATATCTGCCAAAATAATCAATTGAAGCCCAGGAAGCTACAGGCCAGCAGTCATTAAGCTGCCAGTAAACCGTTCCCATGCAGCGACCTCTGTTTCTTCTGAAGTGCTCAACACCGTATTTAATAGCCTCTGCCTGAAGAAGCTGAGAGTAATAAACAACGTCTGTGAGGTTTTCAGGATAAAGGTAAGTCTGGCTCATGTAGTTCATGATCTTACCATTTGCTGCATTATTTCGCTGATGTTTCTCCATAACATAGGAGAAAATGTTTCTGTCCTTTGGCTCTGTGAATGCCTCGATTGTCTTTACTGAAGGGAATGACTGGAAGCCAAACTCAGAGAGATAGCGGAAGTGGAACTTTCTGTATTCGGTAAAAGGCATATTTCCGTGCCAGACGTCCCAATAGTGGGCGTCTCCGCGGTTTTCATCGTTCGGATTATCGAAGCCTCCTCCGCAGGATGGAGATGCACACCAGTAAAAGGTATTCGGATCCTCTTTTTCCATGATCTTAGGGAAAAGATATTCATACATCTTTACATAGTCTGACTTAAGAGTGTTCTTTGCTCCCCAGTGCTCCTGGCCCACAAAAAGCTCCATCTCATTATTTCCGCACCAAAGACCAAGGCAGGCGTGATGTCTGATTCTTCTAACATTCTGAATGATCTCTTCAGTAATGTTTTTCTCAAAATCATCTGTAAGTCTGTAAACAGCGCAGGCAAACATAAGATCCTGCCATACAACAAGACCCAGCTCGTCACAGATATCAAAGAATTCATCCTCAGGATAATAACCGCCGCCCCAGACTCTTATGCAGTTGAAATTGCAGTCCTTGCAGTGTTTGAGAAGAGTTCTTGTCCTTTCCTTGTTAACTCGTCTAAGAAGATTGTCCTGTGGGATATAATCACCGCCCATGGCAAAAATCTTCACACCGTTTACCTTGTGGGCAAATTCGCTGCCATACTCGTCTTTTTCAGTAGAAATCTCCATGGTTCTAAGACCGATTCTCTTTATCTGAGAGTCTAAAAGCTCGTTGCTTTCTTTTTCGTAAAGAAAAACCTCAACAGTGTAAAGAGGCTGCTCTCCGTAGCCATTTGGCCACCAGAGTTTTGGCGAACTTATCGTAACTTCGTCGGAGATATCGATATCTCTGAAAAGCTCCTTGTCATCAGGACCGAAAACGCAGTATTTAACCGTATAATCAAATTCTTTGTCATAAACATCAAGATCATTCTTTAAGCTGAGCTTGACAGAAGTACCGTTATTTTCGTGTATCTGAGTAATATAGACGTTTTCAAGCCTTGCTTTATTTATGCAGCTTAAATAAACGGGTCTTTGAATACCTGCGTCTGAAAGCCTTGGGCCCCAGTCCCATCCAAACATATAGTGTGCTTTACGAAGATGAGGAAAACCTCTGGTACAGTCCTCGGTACCAAGCAGAGGATCTTTTTCAAACTGCTCCTTAATGAAGTTAACAGGAGAGTGAAGAACCACCTTCAACTCGTTCTTTTCTGCCAGGATATCCTTTACTGCATATTCATAGGTCCTGTGCATATTTAGCGGATTTCCAAGGAGCTTTCCGTTTAAATATACATCTGCAACAGTATCTAACATGTCGAAGCAAAGAAGTATCTCGCTGAAAGCTTCTTTTTCTGAGTCTGAAAATAAAAACTCATTTACGTATTCATAATCAAATTTCAGAAATTCGTTGGACTTGTCCTCATTGTCGCGATAGTAGGGATCCTGAATGATTCCATTGTCCAGAAGATCGCATAAAACAGAGCCCGGGACAGTAGCATTCATGAACTTTTCATCATTTACTTTTCTAAATTGCCATTTGTCATGTAAAAAAATCTTTTTCATGTCCGCACCTCGATATAGTGTTAATTGAAAAATAATCATCATATCCATTTTACCTATAATTTCTTAAAATAGATATGCCTATTTGCTCCATACGTGATAATATATATAAGACTTTATAAATAGGAGTGAAACTCAATGGAAAAGAGTGTTAAGATCAAATATTTTGATGAAAGAATTGAAAAGCTGACCTATATAGATGGAAAATCTGACTGGATCGATCTTAGAAGCGCAGCAGATGTTGACCTTAAGCAGGGAGAGTTTAAGCTCATTCCTCTTGGCGTAGCAATGGAGATTCCTGAAGGCTATGAAGCACACGTTGTTCCAAGAAGCTCAACCTTCAAGAACTTCGGAATAATCCAGGCTAACAGCATGGGAATTATAGATCATTCCTACTGCGGAGACAATGATCAGTGGTTTATGCCGGTTATAGCCATGAGAGATACACATATCGGCTTTAATGACAGAATCTGCCAGTTCAGGATTATGGAAAATCAGCCAAAGATCAATTTTGAAGAATGTGATCACCTTGAAGGCGCTGATCGAGGCGGCTTTGGCTCAACCGGAACTAAATAATGATTTTTCATTGAAAAATATAACTATTGTGCTAGAATAATAATTCGTTCTATTTCAAACAAAATTATAGGAGTTAAAAATGGTTAAGATTCGTACCAGATACGCACCCAGCCCAACAGGAAGGATGCACGTAGGAAATTTAAGAACTGCTCTTTATGAGTTTTTGATCGCAAAGCACGAGGGCGGAGACTTTCTTCTTAGAATTGAGGACACCGACCAGGAGCGTTATGTAGAGGGCGCTACTGAGATCATTTACAGAACCCTTGAGAAAACAGGACTAATTCATGATGAAGGTCCAGACAAGGACAAGGGCTGCGGACCTTATGTACAGAGTGAGAGACAGAAGGCCGGAATCTATATGAAATATGCCAAGGAGCTTATTGATAAGGGCGAGGCATATTACTGCTTCTGTGACCAGAAGAGACTTGCTACTCTTGTACAGGAGATTGATGATGGCAACGGCGGTAAAAAGGAAATCAGCTTTTATGATAAGCACTGTCTTCATCTTTCAAAGGAAGAGGTTGAGAAGAACCTTTCTGAGGGCAAACCTTTTGTAATCAGACAGAACAACCCTACAGAGGGCACAACTACCTTCCATGATGAGCTTTACGGAGACGTAACTGTAGAAAACAAGGAACTTGACGACATGATCCTTATCAAGTCTGATGGTTTCCCTACATATAATTTTGCAAACGTAGTAGATGACCACCTTATGGGCATCACACACGTTGTAAGAGGTAATGAGTACATTTCTTCTTCACCAAAGTACAACAGACTCTATGATGCTTTTGGCTGGGAAGTTCCTAAGTATATTCATTGCCCTCTTATCACTGACGAGGATCATCACAAGCTTTCAAAGAGATCAGGTCATTCTTCCTTTGAGGATCTCATTGAGCAGGGCTTTTTAACTGAGGCGGTAGTAAACTTTGTAGCTCTTCTTGGCTGGTCTCCTGAGGACAACAATGAGATCATGAGCCTTGAGGATCTTATCAAGAAGTTTGATTACCACAGAATCAGCAAGTCACCTGCAGTATTTGACTTTACAAAGCTTAAGTGGATGAACGGCGAATATCTTAAGGCTATGGATGAGGATAAGTTCTTTGAACTTGCTAAGCCTTATCTTGAGAAGGCTGTTACAAATCCTTCACTTAAGTCTGAGGATAAGCTTCGCAGGATCGCAGGCATGGTTAAGACAAGAATCGAGATTTTCCCTGATATCGAGGGAATGGTTGATTTCTTTAATGAGCTTCCTTCCTACGACACAGCTATTTACTCACACAAGAAGATGAAGACCAATGAGGAGACATCACTTGCAGTTCTCAAAGAGGTACTTCCACTTCTTGAGGCTCATGAAGACTACACAAACGATGCTCTTTATCAGCTTCTTTCCGACTATATCAAGGAAAAAGAGTACAAGAACGGCTATGTACTCTGGCCTGTAAGAATTGCTGTTACAGGTAAGGAGATGACTCCTTGCGGAGCAACTGAGGCTATGGAGGTTCTTGGTAAAGAGGAAACAATAAACAGAATCAAAAAAGGAATTGAATTACTTGAAAAATAATATAACCCTAAAGTGTAATGACACTTCCGGGAATGCTGCTCAGATGGAGGCTATAACCCATCATAAAGGGCCTGCGATGATAATCGCGGGCCCGGGAAGCGGCAAAACCTATGTGATTGTTCAAAGACTTAAGTACCTCATAGAGGTCTTAAAGGAAGATCCGGGAAAGATCCTCGTCATTACATTTACCAAAGCAGCTGCCATCGAAATGCAGCAAAGATTCTACAAACTAACGGATAGTTCTTATCCGGAAGTCAAATTCGGAACATTTCATTCTATTTTTTATCAGATAATTCGTCAAAGCAAATCCGGAAAAAATGAATTACAAATAGCTGATGAAGCCTTTAAAGCAAGGCTTATTAGAGATATTCTTGAAGAACCTAATGTAAAAACACTTCTTAAGTCATTTAATATTGTTGCTTCCGAGATTTCTGATGTCGATATTAAAGACATTCTTTCTGATATTTCCAGAATAAAAAACACCGGCGAAGACATAAACAAAGAAATAAAGAGTAGTACACTAAAAGCTGCTTTTCCTGCAGTTTTCTCTCGTTACAAGGAAAGACTTTTAGAATACGGAAAAATAGACTTTGATGATATGATCCTCATGTGTTATGAGCTCCTTAAATCAGACAATGAGCTTTTGCAAAAATGGCAAAAATGCTTTGATTTCTTCCTTGTAGATGAATATCAGGATATAAATCAGATACAATTCAAAATATTAAGGCTTTTATCAGACAGGACAGGAAATGTTTTCGCCGTAGGAGATGATGACCAGTCGATATACGGCTTTAGAGGTTCTGATCCCGGAATCATGCTTTCTTTTAATGAGAGCTATAAAGCATTTAATCCAAGATTGATAAGACTTGGGATTAATTACAGATGCGGAAAAAAGATAATAGTGACAGCTATGAAGGTCATAGAAGAAAACAAGATAAGATATCCAAAGTCAGTTAAAGCTTTTGAAGGAAATCCCGGTGGATATGTTATTGCCAGAAGATACATAACAAAAAAAGCTCAAAGTGACGCAGTTGCAGCATATTTAAACAGTTTTGGCCAGCTTCCGGAGAGCTTTGCCATCATATTCAGAACTAACCAGGAGGCATATTATATGGCTTCGGCTCTTAAAGAATATGGCATTCCGACAAATCTCGACAATATAGTAAGACCTTTTGTATGCGATGAAGCAGTAAGGCTATGTATTTCTTATCTTAGTTTTGCCTGCTTGGGAAACAAGAGAGCAGATTTTCTAAAGATAATGAATAAGCCTATGAGATATATTTCAAGAGATATGATAAGCGGAGAAACTGTGAATGAAAGAAAGCTTCTTAAAACCTACACCGGAAATGC
>JAEEGL016092666.1_pt1 | contig 11176 bp, 6 predicted proteins | sample 9134231 | NCBI WGS metagenome assembly JAEEGL01 (sample SAMN16246548, study PRJNA631951) | gut metagenome | biome: gut microbiome; feature: rumen; material: fiber-attached | host: Bos | place: Iran: Karaj | collected 2018-10
GGCCGAACAGCCCGCCGACGCCGGATCCGATGAGGACGATTTTTCTTCCTACATGCCCTCCGCGGATTACGACGGGTATGAATTCCGCATCCTGAAATCGCCCGATATCAGCTGGTGTCTGGACGAGGTCTGGGCGGAAGGGATCACCGGCGAGGCCTACATCGACGCCATCTACAACCGGAACTCCCGCATCGAGGATCTTTTGAACGTCTCCATCACGCAGGTCGACGGGAACGTGGATGCGGATATCAAGTCCTCCGTAACCGCGGGGGACGACACATACGGCGTCGCCTATCCGACCCTTTCCTCCGCGTCCAGCCTCGGGGGCCAGAATCTGCTCGTCGATCTGAAAAACCTGCCGGAATTCCACCTCGACATGCCCTGGTGGGATCAGGCCGCGTCCGACTACCTGACCATCGCGAACCGCCTGTTCTTTGCCGAGAACGAGATCAACATCCAGTACGACGAGGCGACCTGGGTCCTCTACTTCAACAAGGATCTTGTAACGCTCTACGGCATGGAAAGCCCCTACGAGCTCGTCCGCGAAAACGAATGGACGATGGATAAAATGCACGAAATGATGACGACCGTCGCACACGACGAGGACGGAAACGGGGTGCTCAACGCTCCGGAGGACTTTTTCGGATTCTCGACCCACTGGGGCTCCTATGTCGGGATGCTGTCCGGCGCGGGCGAATCCCTCGTGGTCCCGGACGGGGAAGGCTCCTTTGTCTCCAACCTCGGCACGGAGCGGATGGTGACGATTGCGGAGAAGATCGGCTCGATTCTGAACGACAACACCGCGACGGTACTTCCCGACCGTTTTCAGGGAGCCGGGACGAGCAACAACCAGTGGGCAATCAACACCTTCTATAACGGCCACAGCCTCTTTTACGGCGAAGTGATCGGCAAATTTGCTGACCTCCGGGAAATGGAAAACGATTTCGGCCTGCTCCCCTTCCCGAAGTTTGAGGACGCGCAGGAATTCTATACCTGCGAAGTGCTGAGCTCCGCCCTCGCGTTCGTGATCCCGCGTTCCGTCGCCGATAAGAGCCGTTCCGCGACGATCTCGGAAGCTCTTGCCATCGACAGCCACGGCGACTTCATGAACGCCTACCTCGACACCACCATCACCGGCAAGTCGATCCGCGACGAAGACAGCCGCGAAATGCTCGAAATCATCTTCGAGTACCGCGTCTACGACCTCGGCGATATCTTCGGCTGGGGCGGGATCTCCGGCGCGTTCCAGACCGCGGTCAACGCCGGGGCCGAGAACTTCGCCTCCTCCGCAAAAAAGATCGAAAAGATCTTCAACAAAGCAGTCGAAAAATCCCTGAAAGCCTACGAGGAAGCCGACGGCATGTGAGCGCGGCCGACCGACTCCCGCCGGGAAATTAGGGATCGGGAATCCGCCGGGAACGTCCCCGGATCAAAACAACACAGAAAAGGGCAGCCGCAGATCCCCCGGAAAAGGAGACCGCGGCCGCCCGGTTTTTGTGTTCAGAGGGAGAGGGTCTTCCTCAATCCATTTTCGCGTACTTCTCCACCATCTTGTCGAGGGTCTTCGTGGCGACCTTTTCGTTCTTCTTGAAGTAGGACGCGACTTCGTTGTTTCCCGTCACGCAGCCGTCCACGATGTTGTTGTAGGTGAGCTGATAGGTGTAGGAGAAGCTGATGGTCCGCGTCTCGGCGATGATCGTGAGCATTTCCGTGTCGTCCGGCGCGTCGGCGGTGCGGGCCTTGATGGCGGTCTCGTAATAGGCCGGGAGCACGTTGTTGTAGTTGTAGCAGCTCATGGCCTCGGAGACCGTTCCGATCAGGTCGAGCTGTGCGGGGGTGACGTTCTTCGGGATGCCCCAGGGCACGTCGGTGCAGCAGTTGATGTAGTCTTTCTGCGCCTCGTCGAGCTTCGGCGTGGGGAGGAAGCCGTAGCGGATCTCGCTGATGCGGTAGGTGTCGTAGGCATCCCCCACCTGCGTATAGGCGAAAAGGGCCGTGTCGTTCTTGAACTGGTCGATGCCGAAGTCGCCGCTGGCCACGTAGTCCGGACCGGTGATGAGCAGGCGCATGATATCGACGTATTTCGTGACCCGGTCCACGTCGATGTCGAGATAGGGGATCCCCTCCGCGTCGTGGCGGTAGACCGGAATGTCGGCGGCCTCCTGCATACAGTACCAGGTCTGACCGCCGGAGGTGAAGGCGACGCGGTCCTTCGCCGTGATCTTTCCGTTGCCGTCCAGGTCCTGGGACACGCCCTCGGTGAGCTCGTACAGGCGGTCGAGGGTCCACTTGCCCTCCCGGACCTCGTCGTAGAGGCCGCCGTACCCGAGATCCTCCGCAAAGTCCTTGTTGAAGGTGATGACGCGGGTCCAGTGCAGGCCGCAGTAGGAGAGATAGCTGGACGCGGCGTACATCTTGTCCCCGACCCGGAGGGATTCCACGGTGTTCTTCGGCCACCAGGGCTTGTCGAAATTGAACTGTTCCACCGCCATGAGGTTGTAGAGGTACCCGTCCTTGCCGAGGCCGAAGGTGTTGGTGTCGTGGCCGATGAGGATATCGAAGGAGTCGTCCCCCGCGGTGACCGCTTTTTTCACGGCGTTCATGCCCGCGGTGGTGTCCCCGGTCTCGATCCAGCGGACTCCGATGTTGAACCGGTTCTGGATGTAATCCCGGGAGGCGTAGAGCACGTCGTCCACCGGATCCCCCGTGATCTCGTCGAAGGTGATGTAGGTGGCGAGCTCCTTGTCGTAGAAATAGCAGGAGAGGATGCGGAAGTCGTACCCGTCGTAGTCGGCGTCCGGCAGATCGTCGGAAACATAAACGTCCTCTTCCGCCTCTTCCTCCGGGATCTCGGGTTCCGCGGAAGGAGCCGGGGCGGTGGGGGAGGGGTTCTCCTCCGAAGTCGTCGCGGTGGAGCACCCGGCGAGGAGGCCGAGGAGCATTGCGAGGATCAGGACCCATGCGGTGTTTTTGCGTGTCGTCATGACCGTTCTCCTTTTCGGACCGCGGGCTGTCCGGGACCGGTACGAATCCCCATGGGACATGCCCTGAATATTTACGCGGGATTATTATATACAGTTTAACATATTTTCCGCCGTCCCGCAAGGGGAAAGAGGGAGATTTCAACAAAAAAGTGGAAGATTTTCACCATCTTCCCCCTCCCGCCCCTCACCCCGCTCTTGCATAAGCCGGAAGTTTATGCTATACTGGATCCGGAAAAGAACCGGAATCAGCCGCAAAGGAGAGAACCTATGAACAAGACCCCCGCCTCCTATGTCAATCCCTACATCGGTACCATCGGCCATCTGCTGACCTCGACCCGCCCCGTCGCCGCGCTCCCCCACAGCTATGCGGTCACCTTCCCCACCGTGACGCCGAACGTCATGGACTACTACATCGCCGAAAAGATCGCGTCCTTCCCCATCGGCACCCTCCGCGCCGTTTTCGCCCCCGCCGGAACTGAGGATCCCGCGAAAGCCGTGTCCCGCTTCGACATGAGCGCGGTGAGCTCCCATCCCTACGGGTACTCGGTCTTCCTCGAGGATTCCGGGATCGCGGTGGACGCCACGACAGCCGCCCACTCCTTCGTCTACCGTGCGGAAGGGGCCGGGACGATCTTCCTCGCGGCGGACCATGCGTCCTTCTCCGCCGGGGAGGATTTCGTCCTCGTCGAAAAGCCCGAGGGCAGGCATTCCCCGCGGCGGTCCTTCACCTTCGTCCGGCTCTCGAAGCCCTTCCGCGCTGAGATCCGGGAGGGGTTCGTCCTTCTGACGGGATTCGAAGGCACGGTGGAGCTCTCGGCATCCCTCTCCTATATCTCCGCGGACAAGGCCCGGGAGATTTACGGAATCGAGCTGGAAGGCCGGGATTTCGACGCCGTTCAGGCCGCCTCGAAAGCCGTCTGGGAGGACCTGCTCGGGAGGGTAAAGATCCGCGGCGGCACGGAGGACCAGAAAACCGTTTACTACACCGCCCTCTACCGCTCCTTCGGGAAGATGTACGACTACGGCGAGTACGGAAGCTATTACTCCGGCTACGACAACGCCGTGCACGCGGGGGACAGCTTCTACACGGTGGACCAGCTCTGGGACAGCTTCCGCTCGATGCACCCCCTCCAGCTGCTCCTCGAACCGAAGCGGCACGAAAAGATGCTCGCAAGTTACGTGGAGATGTACCGCCAGTCCGGCGCGATGCCCTCCTTCCCCTCCGCCGACGGGGACCGGCCTTGCATGCTCGGATTCCACGCGGCCTCCCTTTTCGCCGACGCTCTCTCCAAGGGGATCCCGGCGGACTACGAAACGGCCTACCGCGGGATGAAGCGCAACGCGACGGAGATCACCATGCTCCCGTGGGTGGCGGACAAGCCCGCGAACGAGCTGGACCGGTGCTATTACGAAAACGGATTCTTCCCCGCCCTCGACCCGGGTGAGGAGGAGTGGATCCCCGAGGCCGATTCCTTCGAACGCCGTCAATCCGTCGCCGTCACGCTGGAGCACGCCTACGACGACTGGTGCGCCGCGCAGGTGGCAAAGCACCTCGGACTGGAGGAAGACTATGCCTTCTTCATGCGCCGCGGGAAGAACTACGAGAAGGTCTACAACAAAGAGACCGGATTCATGACCGCCCGGAACCTGAAAGGCGAATGGGTCCGCGATTTCGACCCCATGCGGGGAGGAGGACAGGGAGGGCGCGCATGGTTCGCCGAATGCAACGCCTACACCTTCAATTTCTCCGTCTGGCACGATATCGAAGGGCTGGCTTCCCTGATGGGAGGACCCGCCGCGATGGCCGACCGGCTGGACGAGCTCTTCACGATGCCCGCCCCCGGAAAATACGGCTTCCTGAATCAGTTCCCGGATTCCACGGGGCTCATGGGAATGTTCTGCATGGGCAACGAGCCGTCCTTCCACATCCCGTATTTCTACAACTATATCGGAAAGCCGTGGATGACCCAGCGCAGGCTCCGCACGATCATGGATCTCTGGTTCACCAATTCCCCCCTCGGGATCTGCGGGGACGAAGACAGCGGCGCCATGTCCTCCTGGCTGGCCTTTTCCGCGCTGGGGCTCTATCCCGTCTGCCCCGGAAAGCCGGAATACGCCCTCTCCTCCCCCCTCTTCGACGAGATCGAACTCTCCCTCGGGGAGAAGACCTTCACGATCCGGGCGGAAGGCGCGGGGGACGGTCTGCGCTACATCCGCTCGGCGAAGCTCAACGGAAAGGACTATGACCGGGCCTTCCTCGATCACCGGGACCTCACGGCGGGCGGAGAGCTCGTCCTCGAAATGAGCGCCCGTCCGAATCCCGCGTGGGGGCTCTCCTGCTAATCTCAAACGAAAAAGGAGACGCGGCTTCCCCGAAGAAGCCTGGCAAGAACTTCAATTGGGGGTAGGATAAGGCTGTATCCATTTCGTTCAGTCTGTGTCCGCAAATCCATTTAGTCATCCAACCTTATCAGAGTTATCCTTCGTGAGCTCACAATCATAGATTGTTCGCACCCTACGGAGAGCGATCAAAACCCATATAGTTCGTTTTGGGAGTGAAAACAGTATCAAAGAAATAACCGACTGACGCAAAAAGGCGGTTCTGCTTGCCTGGCAGGATCGCCTTTCTTTTCATGGGGGAAGATACGGAATACTGCCGTTTCCGGCCTGAATCCTCTCGATCCGGAATCCCGGATCCGGAGCGGGAATCCTGTCACTCGCTCCCGAGAGCCTCGTAAGCCCGGACGACCTTGTCGTAGACCTTCGTCGTCATTTTGATGTTCTTCTGGATATACGACGCGATATCCGCGCTTTTCGCCCGCATGAGATCGGGCAGGATGTAGAGGAAATTCGACTGGTTCGAGAAGTTCATGCCGAAGTCGTAGACGCTGGTGTCGAAAATGATGTCGAGCATCTGCCGCGTCTCGTCGTGCCTTGCGATCTTGCCGTCGAGGAGATTGTCGAAGTAGGCGGGCAGGACCTGTTTCTTGCTCTCGTATCCGAGCTCCTCCGCCACCATGCCGACGAGGGCGGTGTCCCGGCAGGAGACCGGCACGCACTGCAGCCCCGTCCAGTTGAGGGAGACGTACTCCTTCTGGTTCTCGTCGTACTTCGGGAAGGGCACGATGCCGTAGTCCACCTCGGTGGTCCGGTATTGTTCCATGGAGCTCAGAGACATATAGTAGAACAGGGCGTGATAGGTCTCGAAGGGGATGTACCGGTCGTTGACGCTGGAATTGACGTAGGCCCGGTCCCCCTCGCAGAAGAGCTTGTAGAACTTCTCCATGACGGAGGCGGCCTTTTCGGTCTGGAGGGCGACCTGCGGCACCCCGTCGACGAATTCCGCGACAAACTGATCGCAGCCGTACATGAAGGAGATCATCGGCCAGCCGTCGTTGCCGCAGACCCCGTACTGGTCCTTCGCGTTCATCTTGCCGTCGCCGTTCAGGTCCACGATGGCCCGGTCGCAGAGCTCGGTCATTCGGTCCACCGTCCAGGAGCCGTCGAGAACCATGTCGTAGATGTTCCCGATCCCGGCGTCCGTGGCGATATCGTTGTTGAACCACACCACGTTCGGGTCTGCGATCAAAAGGTCGCTGGCGGCAAAGGGCGTCACCCCGGCGATGGTGAGCTGTTCGAGGATGGACTGGTTCCAGTAGGGCTTGGTGAGATCGACGTAGGGGATCTTGTTCCAGTCATAGATCAGCGCGCTGGACAACAGCCCCTGCAGGCCGTTGATGCAGTGGGTCACCGCCATGTCGTAGACCCCGTCCCCGGCCGAGACCGCGCTTTTCACTTCCGCGAGGATGGTGTCGATATAGCCCTTGGTGATAAAGGTGATCTCCACGTTGAGCTTCTCGTCCACCGTCTGATTGCGCAACACCATCGCGTCGTTCATGACCTCGCCGTTGAGTTCCTCCGAACTGAGGTAGAACTCGTACAGGGACCAGTTCGGATAGATCACGGTGAAGGTCGTCCCGCCGAAATCCGCGTCTTCGGGGAGTTCGGGGGAGGCGAAGGCGGTCTCCTCCGCGGGCTCCGCTTCTTCGGCGATCTCGGGGACTCCGGCCGCCGCGCTGTTCTGCTGTTCCGGGGGCAGATCCGCATTTTCCCGGCTCTCCCCGCAGGCCGCGAAGGTCGGAAGGCAGAGCATGAGGGCGAGGGTCAGCAGAAGAAGTTTTTTCATGGAATGATCCTCCTCTGGATTTGATGTCGGATTTATCTGTATTATACACGACGCGCCGTTTTTTTGCAAGGGGGACCACGGACTTTGTCCCCGTTCTTTCCCCGTTCCGCCCGGGGATCGCCGGACCCCGCAGGCTGTCCCGCCGTTCTGTCTGGGCCGCGGTTTTTCCGGGGGAGTTATTGACAAAATTCAAACTGTTTGGTATACTAAAAACGGCGGAGGAGAAAGGATCCCCGCGGACGGCGTCATTCCGACGGATCCCGCAAAGCCGCGAGACAGGCTGCGCCGCCTCTTTTTCGGAATTGGTTTATTCACAAAAAGTTTACAACAAAATCCGCCTTTTTTCGGTAACAAATCCCCTGTCGTTTCGTTTATATGCTCAGAGCATGTGCTCAGAAATTCAAACATCCGCATTGGCCGCACGCGGCGATGGAACGGAGACGGAAAATGAAAAAAACGATCTCGGCAATTGTACTGATTTGCATGATCCTGACGGCGCTTTCCGGGTGCAGGAAGCAGGGCACGGAATCGCTGAATGGAGCGGAACTGACCGTCGGAGGCCGGGGAACGCTGACGGGGATTTACGAGCCGACGCCCCTCGCCCTGCCGGAGGGATTTGAACTGGCGGACACCGCCCAGATCGGGACGGATCCGGAAGCCGGGGAGATCCTCGTCCTCGCACAGAAGGTCGAAGAGATCACGGAGGAGGACGGGAATGTCAGATGGAAGGCCGAACTGCGCCTTGCCGTGTATGACGGGGCCGGAAAGACCGTCCGCGAAGTGGCGCTCGAGGACGCGGACAGCAGCGGTCCCCGGGTCGCCGCAGTCTCGTCGGAACGGGTCTGGGCCTTCTGCGATCTTTCCCAGTCTGGCAGCGGCCGCCTGTTCGAATGGGACGCCTCCACGGGCAGGCTCCTGTCCGAAACGGAAACCTCCGGCATCCACGGATGGGCGGGACAGACCTCCCCGCGCAAGCTCATCACGGACGCGAAGGGGAATCTCTGGCTGAGCGATCCCGCAAAAGTGGTCGTGATCTCGCCGGAGCGGGTGTGGATCAACCAGTTCAAGCTGAACGCCCTCGACCTGGCGGCTTTTCCGGACGGGACGGTCTGGGCGGTGTCGAATCTCGCTTCGGGGCGGGGCATCGCGCGACTGGATCCCGAAACCGGGCGGTACGAGGACGCGGTGTCTCTCTGGAGCAGCGCCGTGAACGCCGCGGGCGGACCGGGGGATGCGTACGGCTTCTATTACAACGGCGAGAACGGGATCTGCGGCGTCAGAACGGACGGGGCGGGCAAACCGGTCTCCGAAGAACTCATGAGCTTCGTCAACTCCAGCGTGAATTACAACGCGTCCCTCACCCCCTCGGAGGACACGATCCAGCTCTCCGCCGCTCTCTCCGACGAGGCCTTTGTCATGACGGAGTGGAGCCGGGGTCCGGACGGGCGGTTCCGCTTTCTTCCGGTGCTGTACCGAAAGGGAGAAGACCTCGAACTCTCGACGGTGAAGGAGATCCAGATCGCGCACTGGCAGGCCCTGCCGCAGAATCTGGCGTGGGAGATCACGCAGTTCAACAGGGCGCACACGGACATCCGCGTCACAATGCTGGACTACACCAAGTACAACAGCGACGAGGACAGGAGGGCGGGCGCGAAGCAGCTGACGCTGGACGTGATCACGGGGATCGTCTCGCCGGACATGCTCGTGGGAAGCACGGCCGAGGGACCGCTCCTTGAAATGCAGAAGCACGGGATCGCGCTGGATCTCACGCCGTTCCTGAAAGACGCGGGGCTCGACGGCGATCTCTTCGGCTGCGTGAGAACGAGCTTCACGGACGGGGACGGAAAGCTATGGGGGATCTGCCCGACGTTCAGTTTGAACTTTTTCGCGTCCTCGCAGGAAAGATTGGGGGCTCTCGGTGAAAAAGGCCGCTGGACAACGGCGGAGTTCATGGATTTTTTGGAAGCCCTGCCGGAGGACTGCGCCCTGCATCCCTACTCCACCCGTGACACGCGCGGCGACCTCGGACCCGATTTCAACGCGTTTATCGACCGGGAGACGGCATCCTGTTCCTTCGATTCGCCGCTGTTCTACCGGTATCTCCGGTGGCTCGAGACCCTGCCGACCGGTGAGGAATGGTGGGGCGGTGAAGGCGCATCGCACGGGCTGAACAAGTGGCCGATCGCGCCGTATCTGCACAGCGGAAAGCTCGCGCTGCGCGGCATCGTGATGCGGGACACGGACAGCGTCATCAACGTGGATATCACGTCGACGGGCGACAAGGACTACGCGCTGATCGGCCGTCCGTCCGAGAAGGGTCCGGGCGTCGATCTGTTTTCGGACATGGGGATGGTCGTGCTGACGCGCTCAAACGTCCCCGACGCGTGCTGGACCTTCATCCGGGCCTGTCTCGAAGACCCCGGGCTGACGAACAGGGAGCGCTGGCATGACGGAAGAGGACTTCCCGCGCTGAAATCGGTGTATGACGATGAGATGAAAGCTCTGAGCCGGATACCGGTCGCAAAAATTCTCACCGACAACATGCAGTTCCCGTACTCCTTCGTGGAAGACGAGGATCCCGCCTATGTGGAGGAGCAGGCGAAAAGTGCGGCACGCAACGGTACGTGGTACCTCGAACCGTTCGACGAGGAGGAGCTGTCCTATCTTCGCGGGTTCATCGACGGGGCGGGGGAACCGTTCACGGACGCGTTTCCGGCGGATGCGAATGCGATCGTGCAGGAAGAGATCAACGAATACCTCGCCGGAATGGGCACGCCCGAAGACTGCGCGAAAAAGATCCAGTCCCGCGTGTCGATCTGGCTGGCGGAGCATTCCTGATCCGGCCGGCGGGACACAAATCAACAGGAGGCACAGGTCATGAAGCGCAAACGCCTGAACCGGGACGCATGGGGATTTCAGTTCTACCCCTATTATCAGATGCGCCTCGACACGGAATTCTTCCGGGGGACGGTCTGCCTGATCCGGCTGACGGACGGGGAGGAGCAGTACTGGGACATGCCGAAGGCCGGGAAGGTCCGGGTCACCGGGGCCGGGATGACATGGATGGAACTGATCCCGGACGGCGCCTCCAGGGTCCTGACTGTCAAATACTTCCCGGACGGGTCCCATGGGGAGGAGAGGACCAATTATCCCGCCCCCGCGGACGAACGCTTTCAGCCCTCGGTCTGGTACATCGACGTCGTCGACGGGATCGGGACCGACGGTGACGGCGTCGCGGTATACATTGACAAATACCTCGACGTGATCTTCACCCCGGAGGGAGACGTGAAGATCGACGACCGGGACGAGCTCGACGCCGCGTATTCCTCGGGGGAGCTTTCAAAGTCCCAGTACGAAGCGGCCCTCGAAGAATGCGGGAAGATCCTCGGGGACTGGTGCCGGGATATCCGGGCGACGGACGCATGGTGCGCGAAGATCCGCCGGACCGTCGAGGACAGGATCGCCCGGGGAGAACCTCCCACCCTCTGCCGGGAGAAAGCCGGGCAAAAGGACGGGACATGAGCGGGATCCCCTTCGAAAAAATCTGAAAAATCCTTAAAATTGGGGATGCAATTTCCGCCGGAATCTGGTATACTGGTATCAGCGCAAAGGACGCGCGCCCACATTTTCGGAAAGGATCGGGTTATCCGCCATGAAAAAACGTCTTTTGTCCCTGCTTCTCGCAGTCCTCATGATCGCGGGAATGGCAGGATCCTCCCTCGCCGCGAAGGAAGCCTTCAAGAGTAAACTGGCCTCCACCGCCGAGGTCAAAGGGGTTCAGATCCCGAGAGCGGGAGAGCACCCTTATCAGCCCCGCGGCACGCTCACCCCCATGGCAGACGCGATTTTTGAATCGCAGCTGTGGTGGGACGAGACACTGGACAGAAGCATGACCTCCTGAGACACCTTCATCGCCGGGCGGAAGTAACACTTCGTTCTTGTGCTCATGCCACCGGAAAGCAAGAAATGGAAGCCGACCGCAACGTACAGCGATCACGACCGGAAA
>JAEEGL016590020.1_pt1 | contig 11176 bp, 8 predicted proteins | sample 9134231 | NCBI WGS metagenome assembly JAEEGL01 (sample SAMN16246548, study PRJNA631951) | gut metagenome | biome: gut microbiome; feature: rumen; material: fiber-attached | host: Bos | place: Iran: Karaj | collected 2018-10
CATCGAGAACCTGCTGGGCAAGGTCGATAAGCTCATCCTCTGCGGCGGCATGACCTACACCTTCATGAAGGCCCACGGCGGCGAAATCGGCAACTCCATCGTAGAGCTGGACAAGCTGGATGTGGCTCTGGGCGTAGAGGAAATGGCCAAGAAGAACGGCGTGGAGCTGGTGCTTGCCGAGGACAGCGTCTGCTGCACAGGCTATGACTTCGCTAACTTCTGTGTGAAGCCCGGCGCAGAAATCAAGACCTTCCCCTCCAACGCCATCGAAGAGGGCTGGGACGGCCTCGACGTGGGTCCCCAGAGCCAGGCCAAGTTTGCCAAGGCCATCGAAGGTGCCAAGACCATCCTGTGGAACGGTCCTGCCGGCTGCTTCGAATGCGACGACTTCACTGCTGGCAGCCGCGCCATCGGCGATGCCGTGGCCAAGGCCACAGCCGAGGGTGCCTTCTCACTCATCGGCGGTGGTGACAGTGTGGCCTGTGTCCACAAGTTCGGTCTCGAAGACAAGGTCAGCTACATCAGCACCGGCGGCGGTGCACTCCTCGAAGCCATCGAGGGCAAGGTGCTCCCCGGCGTAGCTGCCATCAAGGGCTAATCAGACACTCCCCCACCCTCCCTTGTAGGGAGGGAGTGGTTACCAGACCTCTCCCTCCCTACATTTTTTTAGATATTTAATGGTTATCACCCACACATCTATCCGCAAAAGCAATTACTCCCCTTCCTATAAAGGAGGGGCATGGGGGTGGCTCTTTCTAATTCTCGCCCTCTTTTCTTCCTGCCAATCCCATCCCGCCATTTCTCCTGAGGAACAGGCACGGCGTGACTCTGCCGCCCTGCACGTGGCACTGATGCCCGTGGCCGACTGTCTGCCCTTCTACGTCGCACAGCGCACCGGCATCTATGACCGTCTCGGCCTCGACCTGCGCATCCACACCCTCTGGGCGCAGCTCGACACCGACACTGCCCTGCTCCGGCGCCGCGTGCACGCTGCCTACAGCGACCTCGTGCGGGCCATCATGATCCAGCAGACCGACACCTTTGACCTCCGTGCCGTGGCTGCCCTCCCGGGAGACTTGCAGCTCATCACCAACCGCCGCGGGCGCGTGAGGAAACTTGGACAACTGAAGGAACGCATGGTGGCCGTCAGCCGCCACAGCATCACCGACTACTGGAGCGACCGCCTCATGGACAGCGCTCGCATGGCACAGACCGACATCTTCCGTCCGCAAATCAACAGCGTGCGCATCCGCACAGACATGCTCTGCAACGGCACCATGGATGCTGCCTTGCTGCCGCAGCCCTTCGCCCTCGAGGCATTGTTGCGCGGCCATGTCGGCAACTTCAGCACAGAGGGCTTGCAACCTCGGCTGGCCGCACTGCTGGTGCCCACAACCGTGCTCTCAGACACCACGCGGCGGCACCAGCTACGCCTGCTCCTGCAGGGCTATGACCAAGCCGTGACGCTGCGAGACAGCCTGCCACAACTGCTGCGACAACTCTGCCAGATACCCGACACCCTCACAGACACCATCGCCCGTGCACTGCCCGTCATGCCGCCACTGGCTGAACCCCGGCAGGCAGATGCCGACGCGGCCCTCCAGTGGATTGCCACACGCGGCAAAGCACGAAAAGGCTACAAACCCGACACCCTCATACAAACCATTACTCCATAAACGCCTTGGACTACAAAGCTTTCAAAAAAATATCCGCAGAAACAGAAGAGGCTTTTACCGAACACCGTTTCTTTGATGTGTTGCAGCTCATCACCGCCATCGACAAGGATATTGCAGACCACGATTTCTCCTCCGACATCACCCACCTGCGGCAGTCCTATCAGGAATTACTGACCACTCAGTTCGGCGACACCCCACTCACAGAGGCCGACAAGACCAGCCACCTGAACCAATTGTATGGAACTGCCATCAAACTGTTCACCCACGTCAGCTACCAATGGCTCAATAAGCACCAACCCACGAACGTGGACAAGACCACAGCCGCTCTGCTCCGTGAGTACCAGGACAAACACATCCTGGGGCAGTTGGACATCCTGCGCCTCTACCCCGAAGGTGCCACCTTGGACGACACGTTCTTCCAGGCACTGGATGCCGCCTTCGGACTGATATGGTGCATCCTCGACCTGCAGCCCCCAACCCATGCCGTGCTCTCCCAGCAGCTGGGCACCGTCAACCGTTTTGCCCGGCGCACACTCGTGTCGGCACTGCTGTTGAACGTGCTGCAGCACTTCAACCTGCCCTATCTGGACCTGTTCCTCAAGCTGGCCGTGCAGACCAACCGGCAGCTGGAGACACTGGCAACCCCGGAAGCCATGGCAGACGAGGACAATGCCATACCGCGCCAGGAGCTGGTGGACCTGAGGGCACGCATCGCTGTCGGACTGACACTCATCGCACGCCGTTACAGCGCCTTCCTGCAGTACCTGCCCGACTACAGCCAGTACATCCACGACGTCCTGGCCGACCCCTCCTTCCGCGATGAGCTGCCCGAACTCTTCCGCGCCATCGTCAACCAGTCACTCACAGACCGCGTGGACAAGAGAGTGGATGACATCCTGCCCATCATCAAGGATGCCTTGCAGCAGCAGCAGCCACACCTCGGCTCCAGCAGCGACGACGACGCCACCGACGACTCGGAGTCAAAGTTCAAAGTGGAAGTGCGGGCCATACGCATCGACGGCAAGGAGGGGCGCCGCCTCTTCCGCAGGATGGCAGACTATGCCCGCCGCGTCGATGAGCTGCGGCAAAACGAGATGGACGTCAATGCCAGCAGCATGAAGTTCATGAAACACTTCGACTTCTTCGACCATCCGGCACACTGGTTCTACCCCTTCACCACTGAATACCCCAAGCTGCGTAACGGACTCTATCACAACGGCAAGCTCAGCTCTGTCACCTCCGGCATCATGAACAGCACACGCTTCTGTGACAGCGACCGCTATTCCTACGCCTCCATGATGCTCTTCCTCCATGACAACCATGCCGCCGACCTCACAGACCAGCTTCAGCAGCAGATTGACCGCCTGGAGGCCGAACAGGCAGACCAGGACTTCGGTGCAGGACAGACCGACTTCGGCGCCGGTGCATCCTTCGGCGACCTTGACCTGAGCCGCGATTTCGCCGAGCACCAGCTGCCACCCTTCTTCAACTATTGCCAGTGCCTCCACCGCTTCATCAACAGCCAGGACCAGCAGACACCCTACCCCGCCGCCTTCACGCTGCAGGACGAGACGCTGCTGCCCTGCCACCCCTTCTTCACCGACCTCTTCACCGACTTCCGGCAAATCGAGTACTCCTCAGAGACGCTGCTGAACATGGGTGCCGGCAGGGAGGCCGTGATACTGTGCAACCACGCCGCCGAGCAGTTCGGCACCAGCGCGGCCCTGCTACAGGTCCGCGGACTCGCTTACATGAGCCAGCAGATGTGGCGCCCCGCACTCTCCGACTTGCAGCAGGCACAGCTCCTGGAGGAAGATCCAGACATCACACTCTCCATGGCACGCTGCCACGAGGCACTGCAGGAGTGGGACGATGCCCTGCCGCTGCTGCGCAGCGAACTGGAGCGGCAGGGAGACCAGGCCAGCCCCGACAGCATCGAGGAGCTGGCACGCTGCCACATACAGCTGCGCCAGTGGGACCAGGCCGTCAGCCTCTTCTTCCGGCTCGAGTTCATGCAGCGCCATCTCACCCTCGCACGACGAGGCATTGCCTGGTGCTCGCTCCATCAGGGCAAATACGAGCGGGCAGAGCAGTATTACCGACAGCTCATCGAGGACAAGAAACACTCCTCGTGGGAGGATCGCATCAACCTGGGGCACGCCCTGTGGCTGCAGGGCAGACGTGCCGAAGCACTGATGGCATACCGGCAGTCCCTCACACGCTTCAACCGCACCAAGAAGAACCTGCGACAGCACTTCGCTCATTGGACAGAAGCCTTCCAAGAGGATGCACGCCACCTGCTCATGCCGCACGTCTCCTACACCGACGTCGCCCTCATGCAGGATGCCATCTGCATGAAATGAGAACCAGACAGGCAGGCAATTGTCTGCAAATTGACAGACAAATGTCGGGAAGTTTTTTTGGATAGCGATCCGACCGACAGCCATGCAGAGCACAACGAAGGCGGCAGCTATGCCTATAACGTGACGGGCAAGACCCGTTCGCTATGGACCGAGGCCGTCTATGAAAGCCGTCTGAGGCCATTCACTCTCGCTTTGGGTGCTCAGTACGGGCAGGAATATATAAATAATGTGTATTCGGGCGACGCCCATGCCGACAACTCTGTGCGTTAGTCGATGTTCTACTTCTTCGGGCAGCTGAGAGGACGTCTTGGCCAACTGGCCTATAGGGGAGGACTTGGAGTCAGCACACGCTATTATCGTCAGGACAAATGGAATGACCGCTTCCTGCTGTTCCGTCCCAAGCTGACGGTCTCCTGTCCGTTGGCCTCGCATCTGAAGGCGAAATGGATGGGACTTTATGGAGGATCGGAGCCTCATCAGGTATAGGATAGGCGCTCTCACGACTCTTATCGCCACCACAGAGCGTTAAAGATACTTAATTATTGAACATCTTCCTTGCATATATACAGATAAAAATGTTATTTTGCATTTCATAAAATATGAAACGTAAAACATGAAATTAGAAAACCCTTTCCCAGAGTATGGCTACTTCGGTCCCGAATATTTCTGCGACAGAGAGCAGGAGACGGAAGAACTGATTAATGCGCTGGTCAATGGCAGCAATGTGACGCTCATGGCTCCCCGTCGTATCGGTAAGACTGGATTAATAAGCCATGCTTTCGAACGGATGAAAGCAAGGGATAAAAATATACGCTGTTTCTATGTGGACATCTTCTCGACAAAGACCTTCAACCAGATGGTGCAGTTCATAGCCAATGCCGTCATCGGGAAACTCGATTCTCCCTCACAGTCGGTCATGAGAAGACTCAACGGTTTCGTGTCTGCCCTACGACCAACGATGAGTCAGGATCCTATGACAGGCATGCCTACCTTCAGTGTGTCTGTAACATCTGAAAGAGCCCGCGATACACTCCAGCAGGTGTTCGAATATATAAAAGAGTCGGGACGGCAATGCTATCTGGCTATCGATGAGTTCCAACAGGTGAGCCACTATACCGAGATTGGTGCCGACGCGTTCATACGCTCAATCATACAGTTTGTTCCCAACGTCCATATCATCTTTTCGGGTAGCCAGCAACACCTATTGGCCGACATGTTCTTGTCGCCAGAGCACCCGTTCTTCAACAGTTCACAAATCATGACGATAGGCACCATCGATGCCAATGTCTACAGAGCGTTTGCCAAGAGCTTTTTTGCACATCAGAAACGAGAAATGTCTGAGGAGGCCTTCGCCTGTTTGTACGATATGGTTGACGGACAGACGTGGTATGTGCAAAAAATCCTCAATCGTCTTTACCGCACACCAAAGGGTAAGCTTGACCAAGAAGATGTATTCAGAGCGACCAATCAGATTCTGCATGAACAAGAAATTACCTACCAGTCCAACTACAATCTGCTGACCGACAACCAGGCGCAGTTGCTGACTGCCATCGCCAGCGAAGGCAAGGTCAACGCCCCCACAGCCCGCGATTTCATCCTCCGTCACCAACTCCCCGCTCCCAGTAGTATCAAAATGGCACTAAAGTCGCTCCAGGATAAAGAGTTCCTGTTCCACGACACCAAACAGGGCTACATAGTTTATGACAAGTTCTTTGGCATGTGGCTTAAGAGGCTGGCGGGTCTGTAGGATAATGCACCCCTAAACAATAGTAGTTATGTCATTCCTTACAAGAACATATCCATTTAAGCAGAGTGAACATTGGCTGAGAGACTGTATCATTTACGGCGTTATCATCTGGGCGATCTTTTGGCTGTTGCAGCCGTTTGGGTTCAGTATGTATAGCGGAAATAAATGTTTGGTAGCAGCAATGTTCGGACTCGTCACGTCTTGCTGTTATGCGCTCTATGGATGGACTGTCTCCAAACACCTGCTTCAATTCGTCAAGCCTTGGCGCATCTGGCATCAAGGGTGTCATGTGCTCGGACTCATATTCTTCATCGCCATCTGCAACTTTCTTCTGTTCTCTTTTGTTTTTCATTATCCTATCACCATTGGCATCTTCCTCTTGTTCTTATACTGGACGGTAATCATCGGTATCATCATTACTGTGCTGACAATCGGTGTTGAGTACAATCGGAGTCTGAGAGACAGGATGGAGGCTCTTCTTAGTAATACGACAAAGGAGCAGGAGGACGTTTCTATCACCATCCACGATACAAGCGTCAGAGGACACTCGACGTCTGGTCGCTTGCTACCGCAGGAACGCAAGAACGACCTCACGATTCCCATCAATAACCTGCTCTATATTGAGGCTCAAAAGAACAATGTCTCCGTCTGTTATCTGGAAGACAGCAAGCCGACACACCTGGAGATTCACACAACGCTGACTGCCGTGATTGAGGAATTGAAAGCCTACGAGAATATCTTTCAATGCCACCGCTCGTTTGTCGTTAATGTGAACAATATCACCTCTGCCAAAGGCAACTCCAACGGCTATCAACTGACACTCGGGCCATGTACGAATACCATTCCCGTATCTCGTTCGTATGTGCCTCGGCTGAAGTCTTTTATCGCTTAGTCATTCGTCCGCAAACTTAGTCATTCGCCATTTGGCTTAGCTTTCCGTCAGTGTTTCTAGTTGTCTGTCACTGATATTTGGAGGCTTCAGTTTCTTGCCGTATCTTTGCGGCATGAAACATAAAATTGCACATATCGTTTTAATGCTGTTGACAGCCGGCAATCTGGCTGCACAGACCACCATCATTCCCGAGCACAGCTCGCCTACCCGTAGCCTTTCGGGCGTTGTTACCGACGGACGTGAGCCGCTCGCTGGTGCCAACGTATTTATATTAGGTACGATTGACGGATGCCTCACCGACTCCCTTGGGCGATTCTCGTTTACGACCTCACAAACGGGTGAAGTAACCCTCAAAGCCACCTTTATCGGCTATGAGGACTATACGTTGACAGCCGACATCAACCTCATGGGCCATCTCACCATACGAATGAATGAACAGGCCACCACCATCAATGAACTGGTCGTCACAGCCAGCACTTTCAGCTTTGGCAAGAGCGATAACTTCAAGACAATGGATGCGCTTGATGTGGTGATGGCTGGTAACTCGTGTGGTGACATCGTGGCGGCACTACAGACATTACCTGGTACGCAGAAGGTTGGCGAGGACGGCAAACTATATGTACGTGGCGGCGAGAGCGACGAATGCCAAACATTCGTGAATGGGATGCATGTCCTCGTACCTTACAGCACCAACACAGAGAACACCGCCGTTCGTGGACGCTTCTCGCCGTTCCTGTTCAAAGGCATCAATTTCTCGTTGGGTGGCTATGGCGGTGAATACGGCCAAGCACTTTCGTCAGTTCTCCCCATGGAAACTACTGATGCAGCAACAAGCGACAAATTCGGCGTGAGCGCATCTTTAGTTGACTGGAACATTGGCGGCACCAAAGCTTATAAGAACAGTAGCCTGTCGTTCAATGCTGCACTGACCAGCATGGGACTATATGATCAGTTGTTCACGCAACGACAGGATTTTACTCGTCCTTATCGAAAGTTATCAGGCGAAACACAATATAAGAAGGAGTTCAACGCTTCGAGTGTATTGAAGTCATACGTCGGTTATGACTTGACTTCAGCAGGTCTGCATACCGACGGGCGCAACCTTTCATTGAAGGAGCATAATATGTATGCCAACGTCACCCATCGTGCTTCGATAGGACGCGACTACAGCCTCTTTACGGGTGTTGCCAATTCTTCTGTGTTTACCGATATTGACGATGCGCGAATGGTTGGTGATCATTATCATAATTTCCGTAACGAGGTGCATCTGAAGGCCGAAGTCCGCAAGATTTGGTCAGACGTGTTGAAGGTGTCGACTGGCGTAGAAGATTATATCCGCAACAGCACGATGAGATATGACGCCTACCATTACCAACTCAATTACAACATCCTCGCTGCTCACGTCGATGCCCAGTGGCGAATCATTCCCCGAGTCTTCCTCAACATGTCAGCAAGGGCAGAAATGATGAGGATAGATTGGCTGCTGATGCCGAGGACAACACTCAGCTTTATACCCAACAAGCATCTGCAATTCTCTTTGGTGGCAGGACGCTATAGCCAGACCATCGCCGATGATTATCTGGCACAAACCCGAGGTGACTTCAACCAAAGCTCTGCCGATCATGCTATCCTCTCTATGCAGTATAAGACAAATGCCACACTCCTGCGCATCGAACCTTATTGGAAGAAATACCACCATTTACCCTTGTTGAAGGATGGCGTATATCAGCCTCATGGCTATGGTACAAGCCGAGGTGTGGATATCTTCGTTGAGGATCATTCTCTCGTCACGCATCTGACTACCACACTCTCCTATTCATTCAACGACTCCGAACGGCTCTATCTCGACTACACCGAAGTGCGGACACCCGACTATGCCTCACGTCACAATCTTCGACTGACAGCTAAATACTCCTTTGGCAAAACTATCATCGGACTTGCTGAATCATACGCCAGTGGACGACATTTTCCATCTGGTACGACTCCGCATTACAACAGCGTGGATGTGAACCTCACCTATCTGTTAAGTCCGAAAATCATCACTTATACTTCGCTGAATAACATCTTCGGTCGCACTAACATCTTCCGTTATGACGCGAACGGCTATCCCGTCATTCCTTCCCGCGACCGTTTCTTATACATTGGCATTTTTGTTTCACTTAAAAATAACAAAGCGTATGACATTTCCAATTTTTAAGCACAGAGTGTTAATCATTGTCCTCTTCATGATGGCATCAGTAAGTATCCATGCCCAGCAGCCCACTCAAGCGGACATGCTCAACAACGTTGCCAAACTGAAGCGTATCGAGGCCATGCAGCCCGATAGCATTCAGCCAAAGTATCAGCTGGCTCTGCAGAGCTTGTCTTTTGCAGTAACCTATCCCCATGCCCCTCAGACGGAAAATATGATTGCCGAGGCCGAACAGGCCATCACAAAGATGGAGCAGATGAAACACGCAGACCAATCAGACATCTGTACCCTTCGTGGCTTCCTATACATGGTGCGTATCGTGCAGAATCCCGCCCAGAACGGACAGCGTTACTACATCGACGTGATGCAGAACTTTGAGAAAGCCCTAAAAATTAATCCCGACAACCAACTGGCTAAACAATTGCAACAGAAGTTCTTTGAGGGGATGAAACAGCAAACGGAAAACCTAAAAAAATGAGATTTGTTTACAAAGATATTCACTTCGGCGCAATAGCATCGTTTTACATGATAGCTTTATTTCTGCGTCTGATAACACTGGTAGTGGGCGACAAATATCCTGCACTCTGGGGCAACTATGCCTTCCAACTTTCCACAGGTCTTGGTCCAATCGTTGGAGCACTTGTTGCTATGGCTATTTTCAAGCGTAAGACAGAGTACACCATCACCGGCAAGTCTGTTTGTAAATCCATTGTAACCATAGCTGTGCCATGTCTCATATTCGGCATCATCGGAGGGTTGAACATGGGCATAATATGCTTATTGGCATTTACTTATGGATTATTGGAAGAATACGGTTGGCGAGGATTCTTGCATTACGAACTCAGGAAATTACCTGTATGGCAGAATGTCCTAATCATCACGGTTATGTGGTTCCTATGGCATTTGGATTTGAATCAGCGCAATGTGTTGCTCTTTTTCTTGCTTCTTCTTTTTGCCTCATGGGGAATAGGCAAGGTCGCGACTGAGACCCATTCTTTGCTCTTTTGCTCCGCATTTCATGGCATCGTAAATTTCTCAAAACACGGGTTGCTCTCTGACACCACTTTCCTTATAGCTTTCATCAGTATTATCATCTTTTGGATAGTTCTATGGTACTTTTTTTATCGACCAACCCCCGAAATGTTACAAAACTCCTGATTATTTGTTCAGACTTTCACCCTGGTAGAAGTTTTACAATCTGACTGGGAGGATATTCACTGAGAATGAAGTAAAAAATAGTCGTACCTTTGCAGTAGAGATACTTATACTTTCAAAATGAAGAAAAAACTGCAATTCTGCCATATTTGTTTTCTTTCTGACTGATATTCAAAAAGATAATGGTATGGCAGTTTTTATGTAGATAGATGTAAATATGTAGGTTTTAGGTTGAAATTCGGGATTGTTTGCATTTCCTATGCAGCGTCAACAGGTGAAAGATCCCATCCAGGTTATCATTGCCTTTGCTAAGATGATGAAAGTGTTTGTTGGTATTACTTCTCCAGGCCGTTGGCAACAAGCCAATCCACCAATCCTTTAAGCAGAAAGGAGCATTCCCACTAATGGGAAGGAGCGCACCCTATAGCAGAAAGGAGCGCTTCCTATAGCAGAAAGGAGCATTCCCACTAGTGGGAAGGAGCACTTCTTATAGCAGAAAGGAGCGCTCCCTACAGCAGAAAGGAGCGCTCCCTACAGCAGAAAGGAGCGCTTCCTATAGCGGAAAGGAGCGTTCCCTATAGCGGAAAGGAGCGCTCCCTTTTGTAGTGGCGTTGAGAAGATGTTATCAGGTATGAATAGACTCAAAGCGGTTGGAAAAGGCACGGATTTAGCCAACCTAAAAGGTAAAGCAGAATAGTACTCGGAGACGCTTTTTTACCAATAAAAGAAGAATCAAATTAATAAATTAGCCCTCTAATATACAGATAGTGATATTAAATATACGTCTTTTTTAAAGAATTGTTTTATAAAATCTTGCCCAATTCAAATAATAGTTAACATTTGTAACTATGCACGGTCAAATTGTACAAAATAGTTTGTAATAAAATCAATAATACAGAATGAGGATTATCAAATAAACAGATTAAAATACCTCAAAAACACCGAATGAAATACCTCAAAAAACAAGATTTTCTTGCATAATCCAAATATTTACATTATCTTTGCAGCCAAATTAAAGCACGGAACACATGGAATATCTCAACAGAACAGCAGATGTCATGCTTAAAGACCTTCTTGATGCGATCGGTCCCGTATTACTCGAAGGGCCAACATGGCGTGGTGAAACAACTACTGCCGAACAGACTGCCCGAA
>JAEEGL010909996.1_pt1 | contig 11175 bp, 12 predicted proteins | sample 9134231 | NCBI WGS metagenome assembly JAEEGL01 (sample SAMN16246548, study PRJNA631951) | gut metagenome | biome: gut microbiome; feature: rumen; material: fiber-attached | host: Bos | place: Iran: Karaj | collected 2018-10
CCCGATGAGATCGGCGTCGAACGCCGCGCCGGCGTTTTCGGGCGCTTCCGCTGTAGGGAGACCGTAATTCTCCGCAAGGTCCCCTCTTCCGTTCTGAAGGAAAGCTGGGATCGCGGCCAGAGAAAGCAGGACCATACAGGCGGCGATCAGAAGGACTTTGACGGCGCGGTTCTTTGTCTTCCCTTTCTTCGCGGGAAGGGCGGAAAGCAGAGGCGCGCGGCTTGTGTCCGGCTCTCCCCATCCGCTTTCGCGGACGGCGGAAAGCGTTTGGGCGCATTTTTTTCTCTCTTCTTCACAGGCGGGACAGGCGGCAAGGTGGGAGGCGATCGCCTCGCTTTGCTCCGGCGGGAGCTCGCCCTCACAGAAGAGAAACAGGTTTTCCCGTATCTGGCGGCAGGTCATTTCGATCCTCCTCATTTTTCTGCTGTTCACCGGATTGGACGGAGATCAGGAGAAAAAGTTCCTTTCTTCGAGATAAAGTTTTATCGACGACCTCGCCCTGTTCAGACGGCTCTTGACCGTTCCCTCTTCCAGACCGAGCATGGAGGCGATCTCGGAATACGCGTATCCTTCCAGATCGCGGAGAACGACGACTTCTTTCATTTGAGGAGAAAGGGAGTCGATCGCCCCGCGGACGAGACGTTTTCTCTCGCCGGAAAGGGCGATCTCGTCGGGACGGGACTCCGGAGAGTCGGGGATCGCCTTCTGTTGTTCGTATTCGCCCTCTTCGTCGAAAGAAGAAAGGGATTCGACCTGTTTTCCGGCGGAGGCGCGAAGGGCGTCGCGCGCCGTGTTGGAACATACGGCGTAGAGCCAGGTGAAAAAACGGCTCTCGCCGCGGAAGGAGGAAAGGGACCGCCAGAGCTTCAGAAATACCTCCTGCGACAGGTCGTCGACCAGATCCGGCCGGTCCGTTTTCGAGAGCAGGACGCGGCGGACGGTCGAGCGGTAGCGTTCGACCAGGAGAGCGAACGCCTTTTCGTCCCCTCCCGCCGCGCGGGCGATCAGACTTTTTTCTTCTTTTTCCCTCAAAAGAGCGCGCTCCTCTTCGCCCTTTTCCGGAGAAAGGGGCGGAGAGAGGACCGGAAGAAAAACGAAAAACATCACGAATACCTCGCCGCGTTCAATGGAACGGCCTACTCTTTCCGCCCCAGGCAGGAAAGCAAAAGAGAGCGCATCTCCTCCTGCGTGGCGGCGGCGTTGATCTTTCCGCGCAGAGCGGCGGCGCCCCGCATCCCGCGCAAATACCAGGACATATGTCTGCGCGACTCGCGCACTCCCCGCTCCTCCCCTTTGAGGAGCACCAGACGGGACAGGTGACCGAGCGCCGTTTGGATCTTTTCTTCGGGTTCGGGACGGGTATAGGAGACTCCCCGGAGCGCGGAGGATATCTCGCGGAAGATCCAGGGATCGCCGCAGGAGGCGCGGCCGATCATCAGTCCGTCGCAGGAAGTCGACTCGAGCATGCGGAAGGCGTCGGAGGGGGAGGCGACGTCGCCGTTGCCGATGACGGGGATCGCGACGGCTTTTTTGACGGAGGCGATCACCTTTAAGTCTGCCGCTCCGCCGTAGAGCATATCGCGCGTCCTGGCGTGGACGGCGATCGCGCAGACGCCGGCTTCCTCCGCGAGAGAAGCGATCTGCGGGGCGTTTACGTGTCCGGCGTCCCACCCGGCGCGGATCTTAAGACTGACCGGGAGAGAAGAGGCGCGCACGACCGCTTCCAGAACCGCCCGCGCCCGGGCGGGGTCGCGCATCAGGGCGCTCCCGTCCCCGTTTTTGACGACTTTCGGGACCGGACAGCCCATGTTGACGTCTATTCCGTCCGGAAGCGGAAGGGGAAGACGGTAAGAAGGATCGGCCCCCGAAAGCCGCGCGGCGCAGAGCGCCATCGCGGAGGGATCGGAGCCGAAGATCTGCAGGGAGATCGGCGTTTCTTTTTCGGTGAAAGCGGCCAGTTCCGCCGTTTTTTTGTCGCGGTGGCAGACCGCCCGCGAAGAGATCATTTCGGAGAAGGTGTATTCGGCTCCCATCGCGCGGCAGATCTCACGGAACGGGGAGTCGGTCACGCCGGCCATCGGCGCGAGAAAAAGGCCGAGGGGGAGTTCTTTTCCGGCGAATATCAATCGATCGCCTCTTTCTTATCGGCGCCCCGCGCGGGGCGGGAGATATCCATCTGACAGACCGGCCGGATATAAGAACCCTCTTCCGTTTCTTCGACCCTGCCCAGCGCGAAAAAGCCGTTTTGCCCGGAAAGACGGACGAGTTCCCCCCGCGGGAGAGAGAGGGAGAGTTTCTTTTGATCGAGCTGCTGCCCGTTGCGCGCCAGACGTTCAAAGAAGGGAATGAGAACGACGTTCCGGCAGGAGGAAAAGAGTTCTTCCGCGGGGATGAGGGAAGAAAAGCGTTCGCTTTCGGTCATGGAGGAAAGCGTTTCGAGCGTATGGGCGTTCTCAAGCGTGAAGCCGCCGCAGGCCGTCCTGCGGAGGGAGACCATCGTCCCGCCGCATCCGAGGGCTTTCCCGACGTCCTCGCAGAGCGTGCGGATATAAGTCCCCTTCGAACAAACGACCGAAAACTCGAAATCGCCGTTTTCGAGGGGAGAGGCGGTCAGTTTTTCGATCGTGATCTCGCGCGGAGCGCGCTCGATCTCTATCCCCTTTCTCGCCAGATCGACCAGTTTTTTCCCGCCGACTTTGAGGGCGCTGACCATGGGCGGGACCTGAAGGATCGTGCCGCGGAAAGCCGGAAGGACCTCTTCGAGCCGGGAGAGGGTGATCTTTTCATCGTTCCGGGACAGGATCCTTCCGGTGACGTCCCCGGTGGAGGTGACGAGTCCCGGGCGAAAGACCGCGCGGTATTCTTTGGAAGAGAGCGTCAGATAGTTCGACAGTTTGACCGCGCGGCCGACCATAACGACCAGCAGACCCGTGGCGAGGGGGTCGAGCGTGCCGGCGTGACCGACCTGCCGCGTCGAAAAAAGCCGCCGGACGACGTTGACGGCATCCTGCGAGGTAAAAGATCCGGGTTTGTCGAGCAGAAGGATCCCGCAAGGATCACTCATAGCGCAGTTTCTCCATCACGAGGGCGACCGCCTCGTCGACGTCCCGCGCCTCGACCGATCCGCCGGCGGCGCAGTAATGCCCGCCGCCGCCGAACCCGGCGCAGAAGGCGGCCGCGTCGAAAGTCCCGTCCGTTCTGACCGAAAGACGGAAAATGCCGGGTCTTTTCATATCCTGTTTCAAGGTTACGCCGACCGAGACGCCGAGGACGGTGCGCGGAAGCGAAGAGACGTCGTCGAGGTCTTCGGATCTCAGGCCGTTTTGAAGCATCTGATCGAGCGAGATCGGGACGACCGCCACCTTCCCTCCGCAAAAAAACCGCATGGAGGAGACGGCGAGCGCTTCGGCGAGCAGTTCTTTGCGGGTGCGCGAATCGTTGAGCAGCGAATTGATCTTTCCGCCGTCCACGCCCGCGTCGAGCAATTCGGCGGCTATGCGGTGGGTGCGGGAGGTGGTGTTCCGGTAGCGGAAACAGCCCGTGTCCGAAGAGACGGCGGCGAAGACCTTTTCCATGGCGGAAGGGGTGAGCGCCGAAAGCCGGGCGAGAAGTGAATAGACGATCTCCCCGGTCGAAGCGGCGTCTTCGTCCACGTAATACAGGGCAGCGTAATCCTCCCCCGTCAGGTGGTGATCGAGGCGGATCGTCTCCTCCCCGCGGAAAAGGGGGCGGGCGCTCTCAAGCATGTCGCCGGAGGCGACGTCAACGGCGACGGGAAGATAGCCGGTAAACGTCGGGGGGATCTCTTCCGGCAGGAGCGGAACGCCGAGAAAGGAAAGCTTTTCGGACGGGCGGTCGGAGCAGACGCAAAGGGCCTCTTTGCCGAGCGAGACCAGCCCGTCGCGGAGCGCGAAGGCCGAGCCGAGCGTGTCTCCGTCCGGACGGCGGTGGCAGAACAGAAGGACCGTTTTTGCCGCGGAGAGTTTTGTCGCGACTTCGTCGAGCGTTACGTTCTTCTTCACGGTTTTCCGCCTTCCCCGCCCATTCCCTCGGGCTGACGGATCTCTTCCCTTTCGGACGCGATCTTTTTGAATAGTTTTTCCATATCCGCGCCGTATCCGATCGAGTCGTCGAAATGGAAGGAAAAAGCGGGCGTGACGCGGAGATTCATACGCTCGGCGACCTGTTTACGGATGAAGCCGGCGGCGGAGGCGAGCCCTTTGCCGACCTCTTTCGCTTTGCCGGAATCCATCACCGAGTAGTATATCTTTGCGAATTTGCAGTCGGGAGTGACCTCCGAGCGGGTGATGCTGACGAATTCCCCGCTCACCCGGGGGTCCTTGATCAGACGGATGATCTCGCTCATTTCACGGGTCATCTGATCGTTGACCCGGTCTCTTCTGTATCCTGCCATACGGCTATTCTTTCCTTTCTGCGGGTTCTGCCGTTCCTGCCGGCGGTTCGGTGAACAGAGCGAGGAGACGGACCAGCATCTCCACCGCGGCGTCCATATCCTCGGCGATCGCGTATTCGTGTTTGCTGTGGTGATTTCCGCTCCCCGTCCCGAGGTTGGGCGTGGGAAGCCCCCGGAAGGAGAGCATGGCGCCGTCGGTGCCGCCGCGGATCGGCCGGCTGACGGGCACTCCGCCCGCCAGAACGACCGCTTTTTTCGCGTTTTCTATGAGAAAGGGGTGCTTCAAAATGACCGGCGCCATGTTGGAGTAGATGTCCTCGAACGCGTATTTGCAGGTCCCCTCGCCGTATTTTTCGTTGAGAAGAGCGGCGAGGCGGGCGATATTCTCTTTTTTCGCGAAGAGTTTGTCCCCGTCGTGATCGCGCAGCATGTAGCGCAGGCAGGCCTTTTCGACGTCGCCGCGGATCTCGGTGAGATGGTAGAATCCCTCGTATCCCTCCGTGCTTTCGGGGCGTTCGTCCCGCGGGAGCATCGCCTCAAACTCGCACGCGACGCGGGCCGCGTTGCGCATGACTCCCTTCGCCGTCCCGGTGTGGATGTTGACTCCGTAAAAATTCAGGTAGGCGGTGGAGGCGTTGAACGTCTCGTATTCGACCTCTCCGAACGCCCCCCCGTCGAGCGTGTAGGCGAACGCGGCGCCGAAGCGTTCTATGTCGAAAAAGTCGGTCCCCCTGCCGATCTCTTCGTCGGGGGTGAAGGCGACGCAGACCTTTCCGTGCGGCAGGGAGGGGTCGGAGTTCAGCCGCTCAAGGAGCGTCACGATCTCGGCGACGCCCGCCTTGTCGTCCGCGCCGAGGAGAGTGGTCCCGTCCGATAGAATGAGCGTTTTCCCCTTTTGCGACTTGAGAGCGGGGCAGAGATCGACGCTCAGGACAGAGCCGTCGGGATAAACGACGTCCCCTCCGTCATATCCTTTGAGGACGCGCGGCCGGACGGCCTTATATTCCACGTCCCCGACCGTGTCGAGATGCGCGATCAGACCGATGGGCGGCGAGGGACGGTTGCCCGGGATCTCCCCGTAAAGCACGCCGGCGGAGGAAAGAAACGTTTCCGCGCCCAGAGCGCGGATCTCTTTTTCCAGTTCGGCGGCGAATTCCGTTTCGGCGGGATTCGAGGGGTGGGTCTTGGAGTGCTCGGCCGAGCCGGTCTCGAACGCGGCGTAGCGGATGAGCCGTTCGTATGCTTTCACTTTGCCTCTCCGTTCGTTTGAAATGGTTTTTAATAAGGTTATATTATAACAAAAAAAGCCCCGTCTGTCAATCAAACGGGGGCAAAAGAAAGTCCCCGCCTTCCGGCGGGGACGATCGGAGCGAGATTACTGCTGGTCTTTCATCGCGGCGAAGCACTCGCTGCAGTAGACCGGTCTGTCGTTGCTGGGCTGGAAGGGAACTTTGGCTTCCTTGCCGCAGTTGGCGCAGACAGTGGTGAACATCTCTCTGTTGGCTTTGCTGGCGTTCTTTCTGGCGTCGCGGCAAGCTTTGCATCTCTGGGGCTCGTTCTGGAAGCCTCTCTCCGCGTAGAATTCCTGCTCGCCGGCGGTGAACACGAATTCGTTGCCGCATTCTTTGCATTTGAGGGTCTTGTCTTCGTACATGGTTCTTTCCTCGCTTTGAAAAATAAAGATTTTTTTGCCAGAGAACGGACTGCCACCGCCACCTTTGTTGTTTCACAACGCTCTAGTTAAGCTACTCGGGCATATTCAATTTTTTTGTTTTCGGGATTCAGAGAAGGGTCTCTAACTTCGCGCGGATGCGGCAAACGGCGTTTCTGACCGACTTGGGGGAGCGGCCGGTGACGCTTGCGATCTCTTCCGCCGTGCCGCCGGCGGAGAGAAGCGTAAAGATCTTGTTTTCGTAAGGGCTGAGCAGTGATTCGGCGCCCTCGCGGAGGCTCTGCACCCGTTCCTTCGCGAGGAAGCCCTCCAAAGGATCGGATGAAGAGAGGATGAATTCGGGTATGGTCTCGGAATAGCGGCCGCGCCTGCCCGCGTAACGGATGGCCGAAAGAAGACGGTTGTTGACGCAACGGCGCGCGTAGAGACCGAAAGTCACGTCCTCCCGGTCAAGGTCGAAAGACATGACCGCGCGATAGAAAGCGATCGACGCCTCCTGCGCGAGATCGTCCTCGCCGAGGAAGGGGGAATCGGGACGGCTGTAAAGAAGCACGGCACGCCGGAGAAGCGGGCGGTAAGCCGCGAAAAGCTTCTCGAACGCCTTCCGTTCGCCGTTTCGGGCGGCGGTGATGAGAGAGGAAATATCAACGCCTTCTCCCTGCTTCATACAAACCTTCCTCATTTGACACGTAGTTAATATACCACTTTTTACACCGACTGTCAATAGGTAATTTACAGATTATTATAAAAATCAAAAAATAATTTCAATCTTCCATATCGTCGAAAAGAAAGTTCATTTTCCCGGTCAAAAAGGACAATATCCCGCGGTAGGTCTCTTCCGGCCGTTCGCTGAAATGGCGGATGATGCGGTTTTTCGTGTTGTCGTTGTCGACGTGAAGGGTGATCATCATCGTGACGTTCTTTTTATCGAGCAGACCGCACTGCACCTCCCAGGTGGAATCGAGGTTGCTTTTCGCCTCACAGACCAGTTCGGTCCCCTTCCGCTTGAAATCCAAAAAGCGAAGAGCCGAGCGGAGCGCCTTTTCGCGGATCATGTTCAAAAGGCGGGAACTCAACTCGTCCGCCACCAGCGCGCCCTGTTCGGTGATCTCATAGTATTCCGTCTTGTCGACGATCGTGCGTTTGAGATTGCCGTGGTCGGTGAGGTCGTCGATGATCGGGACCGCGTCGAAAGAACTGACGAACCCGTTTTGCGTCACCACGTCGTGCAGATCCAGATAGGAGAGCGGATACCCGACGTTCCGCATAAGGTAGAGGATGAATATCCGGATGTCGTCTTTTTCGGTCAGCATGGGACTTCCTTTCTTCCCCGGGGTCAAAAAGGCGTGACCCGGAAGGTCACGCCTTTTCTTCGGTCCGGATGCGGTTATTCTTCGGCGGGGGCGGCAGCTTCGGTGATGTAGGACTGCCAGTTCTTGAGCTGCATCTTGTTGAGATACATAAACCCGTAGTAGTTGGCGTTCACCCCGGAAAGCTCGCCGCTGGCGAGGTAGGCGTTCTTGTAGAAGACGACAGGGCAGACCGGCATATCGTTCAGCAGCTTCTCCTCGGCCTGATGGAGGAGCGTGGCTCTCTCGGCCGCGTCGGCGGAGTCGTAGACTTTGGTGATGATCTCGTCATACGCGGGATCGGAATAGCCGGTGACGTGCGGGACGGGATCGATCTTCCCCGCCTCAAAATCCAGCGCCCCGCCGGAATAGGGGACGGCGAACTGCGCAAGCGTCGAGTATGCGTCGGGGGAGATCATGATCATATCGGTAAGGATGACGTCGAAGTCGCCTTTCGAGAGCGCGATGTTATAGAGATCGCGGTAGACGTCGTATTCGGTCTCGGTCTTGTATTTTTCGCTTCTGAGCTTTTTGACGGACACCGAGAAGCCGAGCTGCGACCAGGCTTCTTTCGCCGCGTCGGCGACGGCGATATCGACCTCGCTGTCGCGGATGGCGATAGTGAGCGATCCACCGCTGACGCCGGCGGAGGAGAGGAGAGACTTCGCCGCGGCGACGTCGGCCGAGGAGGCGATCAGACTTCCGCCTTTGCCGCGGAAGGAGGTGCCCCTGTTCGTGTCGAAGACACCTTCGGTGATCACGCCGGTGGCGGCGTCGGCGAAGACGAGTTTGGAAGCGATCGCTTCACGGTCGAGCGCCATGGAGAGCGCTTTGCGGACCTCGGGCTTATCGAGCGGCGATTTCGCGGTATTGAAGAAGAAAGACGCGTTGGTCAGCATATTGAAGGTCTTGACGTTCCCCGCCCGCTCGGAACGGGCGGCGAGCGGAAGATCCCCGTCCAGGAAGAGGGTGCCGGCGTCGTAGGCGCTCAACTGGGCGGCTTTGTCTTTATCGAAATGGAAGACGAGCTGGTAGGGGGTGACGTATTTGTCGAGCGCGTCCTTGTCGCGGTCGCGCATATAGTAGGAGTTCCGTTCGAGGACGAGTTTTTCGCCCGGCGTGAAGGCGCGGACGGTGAACGGGCCGTTGAAGGTCATGATCGCGACCGTCGTCGCCCAGTCCTCGGCCTTGTTGACGATGTCTTTGCGCAAGGGCACGTAGCAGGGAGAGGCGAGGACGGCTTTGAAGGCCTCGTAATCGATCTTCTTTTCAAATTCGATCTGGAGGGTGGTGGTGCCGACCGCGCGGACCCCGATGTCGTCGATCGAGCAGTCGCCCGTTTTGACCTGTCTGGCGTTCTTGATGTCGAACAGCCCCGCCGCGGCGACGTTGTTCATTTCGGGATCGAGGACCCTCTGCCAGGCGTAGAGGAAGTCGCCGGCCTGCACGACGCGGCCGTCGCTCCACATAGAGTCTTTGAGTTCGATCTGCATGAGATAGTAGTCTTCTTCGGGCTTTTCAACGATCTTGACCGATCTGGCCAGAGCGTTGTTGACCTTCCCGCCGTTGTCCAGCGTGAAAAGACCTTCGTACACCAGCCCGAACAGTTTGAGCGCGGCGTCGTCGTTGAGCGAATACGCCGGGTCGAAGCTGATGACGCCGTCGGACAGATAAACGTCGATCACCGCGCCTTTGTTGTCTTCGTCAATGCCGCTTCCGCAGGAAGAAAGAAGCATCGCGGCGAGCATCAGCGCGCAGAGAGCGACAGCCGTGATCCTTTTTTTGAGACTCATAGAGAAGGGTCCTCCTGTTCATATAGAAAATGATTGCTGAAGAGTATTATACCATTGTTTCAAAAGGGAATCAATGAAAAAAAAACCTTCTTTCGCATTTTGGCGGATCGTACAAAAAAGCATTATTATTTTATGCACAACAGACAATCAAAAAAATCAAAAAAATGTATATTTTCCGTGAACTTCAAAAAGGTCGATTGATTTTTTCGGCGATGAAGGGTAAAATAAAAAAGTGTATTTTTGATCCGGACGAACCGGAAAAGTCTTGAAGAGAAAGAAGGAAAGGGTATGTCCGCTCCCGTAACATACAAGAAGATCGGCGTGCTGACCTCCGGCGGCGACGCCCCCGGTATGAACTGCGCCCTCCGCGCCGTGACCAGAGCCGCCCTGATGAAGGGCGTGAAGGTGGTCGGCGTCCTGGAAGGTTACAAAGGCCTGTTGGAGGGAAACTTCCTCGACTTTACGGAACGCAGTGTTTCGAACATCATCGAGGAGGGGGGCACCATCCTCTTCTCCAACCGCTGCGAGGAATTCAAAACCGAGGAAGGCATGCGGAAGGCGGTGGAAAACTGCCGCAAAAACGGCATTGACGGGATCATCGCCATCGGCGGCGACGGGACGTTCCGCGGGGCGACCGATCTGTGCGCCCGGGGCATCCCGACCATAGGCATCCCCGGGACCATCGACAACGACATCACCTCGACCGAATACACCATCGGTTTCGACACGGCGCTGAACACCGTCATCGCCCTGATCGACCGGCTGCGCGACACCTGCCAGTCGCACGCCCGGTGCAACGTGGTCGAGATCATGGGCCGAGGGTCGGGCTATCTGGCTCTGGAGAGCGGGATCGCCACCGGCGCGTCCGCCGTGCTGATCACGGAGATCGGATACGACGAAGAAGAGATCTTTGAGAAGGTCCGCCGCGTCAAATCCACCGGCAAGCGCCAGTTCATCGTGGTGATCGCCGAATCGGTCCCCAAACGCCTCGGCCAGCCCGATTTTTCCGAGCGTTTCTCCGAACGGTTCGAGAAAAACACCGGCGTCTCCACCCGCTTCGTCCGCCCGGCGCACGTGCTGCGCGGCGGTTCCCCCTCCCTGCGCGACAGACTGATCGCGACCGAGATGGGATGCAAGGCGGTCGATCTGCTCTTCAACGGCGTGAGCAATTCGGTGGTGAACGTGATCGACGACGCGGTCGGTTTTATGGACATCGGCTTCGCGCTCCGCACGGACAATATGTTCAAAGGGACGCTGAAAGAGGAGGACCTGGAGGGCTATTCCGAAGAACAGATCCGCAAGATGCGCGCCATCTGCACGAAAAGGCAGAACCACATCGCGTATCTGTACGACATCGTCAGCCGCGTCAGCAACTGATCTGTCAAAACCAAAAAGAAGACCGGGAAGATCCTTCCCGGTCGTTTTTTGCGGAAACTTACATGGGTCAGTCGGAGGCGAGATCGTTGTAAAAAAGGATCTCGCCGGGGAGATGGTAGCCGAGTTTTTCGCGCGCGATGCGGACGATGTACTTTTCGTCAAAAGGCTCTTCGAGTTCTTCTTTGATCTGCTCGTAGTTGACCTGCAGTTCGTTGAGCTGTTTTTCGAGGGATTCGCGCGTTTTGTTCAGATCGTTCAGCCGGACGGACAGTACGAAGACCGTGACGCCGAAAAAGATGATGAGGACGGCGATGAGGACGAGCACGAATATGTTGACCCGCTTCTTTTCTCTCTGCATCTTCTTCCCTCCCCTCTTCTTCATCTTATCATATCGCGAAAAAGATGTCAAGGGCGCCGGCAGGTCTTTTGAAAGCGGGGAAAGGGAAAAAGCGGGAAGAATTCTTCCCTTTCTATTGACAAAAACAAAAAAAAGTGATATTGTGGGAAAGCCCCTTTGAACGATGTACCTTTAGCTCAGCCGGATAGAGCAACTGCCTTCTAAGCAGTAGG
>JAEEGL012201090.1_pt1 | contig 11175 bp, 6 predicted proteins | sample 9134231 | NCBI WGS metagenome assembly JAEEGL01 (sample SAMN16246548, study PRJNA631951) | gut metagenome | biome: gut microbiome; feature: rumen; material: fiber-attached | host: Bos | place: Iran: Karaj | collected 2018-10
ATATTGAGAAACACGTTTTTGGAGATTCTTAGCTTTTCAGATATACAAAATAGTACCTTTAGAATCTTTAAAAAGGTAAACTCATGGCTCTTGTGGAATATGAGAAATATCTATCTGCATTTCAAAAATATAATTAAATTAAGATTCTGATTTTCTAACTTTTTGGACTTCATTCCGTAAAGCTTTTATCTTTCATCGATTAAATCATGCTATTATTCAAACGTAAATCATACAAATTCATGCCAGCATAAATAATAGTTGTCGCCTATTTTGATTAGGATAGAATAGAGTTGAAATATTTTTTATCCAATAAAATATTCCACACAAAATTCAAATTATCAAAACATTTTTGGAAAAGAATTTCCAATCGAAACTGAATGGATATTCCTTTCTAATATATATCAATCATCAAATGAATTGCACAATCCATGAGAGAGCAAGTACAGTAATCACTGCATGCAAATCAAGGTTAAATACAAATAGAACTAAGATATTACAAATCACATTTACAACCAAAGAAATTAGCAAAATTATAAATCTTTCTTTAATTTTTCCAAGTCCCGCTAATAGTCAAAAGTTTAATCAACTTAAACAATTAAATATCAGACAAGGTCATAATATTTGTAATAATTCTCATGAAAATCTAAATTTTTCTCCGTATAACAATACAGATATTTCCTGTCAAAATACTAAAAAAATTCATCATACCAAGATTGATAACAGCGATAAATATGTATACATCAGACATTCCATTAGTCTGAATTTATCCTTCTCATTCCTAGTTGATAATTCTGTAGTTATCGGAAACACCAATGAAGATAATGGTCAAACGACAAAAGTAAATGTAGTTAGTAGTGATAACATATTTGTAAAATATCATGACGACTCTGATCATAATCTGTTTACGACTAACTGTTGGTCGATATTTCATAATAAAGTCCCTATATTTACTGTCAAAAATACCCAAAAAGCATATTTTAATTGTGTAGAAATTATTTTTTTATTTATTGGATCTCTTGGTAATCTTAACAGATTATTATACTTTCTAAAAATTTGGATTAATCATATTGATATTCATATAGCCACTCCAATTATCCATGCTAATGCAAACAATGAGACATCAAAACTCACAGAAACTCGGAAAATAATGGAAAATATTAAGGCTGAAAATAATTTAGAAAATTCCATAAATCCTACATTAAACGTATCTTGAAACGAACCAAATACTGTGCTACAAACTTGTACCAAGTTGGTTCATAAAAAATAGAAAGACATTATTTTAATCACATTTGTAGCTTCTATCGCATGAAAATGATGTATAGCCAATCGTTCAGCATTAAAAAACAATAAACAAAAAATTACAATTCATGTTATCATCTGCATAAAGAACGATAATCAAATTGTATTTTTTATCTGTCACCTTTTACCTTCTAGCCGATACTTCGGCAAAAAATATTGCATTGATTCAGTCAATCCTAAATCATTATAACTATACAGTAAAGATATTAAACTCAGCACTCAATAAAAAATTCATACATCTGATACTGATAACGTATTAGATGCCAACAATCTAAGCAAATATCCGAGAGGTGTAGTAAAGATTGCAAAAATATATGCTCGGAATCATTTGCTAATCAACTTATGAGATAGTGTTTCTTCCTGTAAAATATTTTTTTGCATAGATTTTTTACTCAGAATTATTTAATTTTAAATTTATTTAATTCACCTGATATTGTAGAATTAACCTTATCACTAACCATTTTATTAAGTTCATCAATTCAGCTATTATAGTATCATTTCACATCTTGAATAGCTCATGAAAGTCATTGTTTGGCAACATCAACATATTCCTGCAAAGTATCCTCATAATATTTATTTGCATATCATCTTGCGTCATTTCGAGTTCATGATAAGCTATCTGGCACCAAATCATCAGTATTTATCTTAGGGAGTCAATCTGAGACATAATGTTGTAAATCTTTTTTTGCATTTGGATTATCTATGTCCATAAAATTGTGAGATTTATCGCATCACGAAGCAATAAATGCAAATAATACAACTCAGATAACCATTAATTTTTTCATTTTTATGAAAAAAAATAAAATCCATGTTATCTAGTATAGTATAATTATAGGCAAAAACAAGACAAATCTCATTTTAAAAAAGTCTGTTTTTTTTTGACTTTTTTTAAGTTTTAATGTATAATAGTATTGGGTATTTATTTATTAATTAATAATCTAATGAGCAATCCAAATACAATAAATTATTCAATCTTGAACAAAAATTTAACCACAAAAAGACCCATCGGATCTATTAGAGAAAAAACAGCCGAAGAAATAGGAAAAGTTTTTATAGGTGAAGTTAAAGATAAACGTTCCAGACAAGCGAGATTAGATGCACTTTCTGATCAAGTAAAAGGATGATCTGAAAATATGAAAATTAAGCTTGCTTTAACTGTAGATTATCTTGTAGATAAATGATTATTAGGAACGGATTCTATACAATGAATGTCAGCTAGAGATATCAGAAAAATTGCATGAGCAGATAGTAATCAAAAGATTGAAAGTATTATAAAATATTTGGTAGATACCTGAAGAAAGGATGGTAAAGAATTAACAAGTGAGCAAAAAGAAAATTTAAATCAAGCCATAATAGATTGATTAAATAAGCAGTACTGAGACTTAGCCGAGAAGGAAGATCATAGTAAAGAATTAGAAACAAGGAATCAAGAGTTAGAGGAAGAATTGAATGCATCTGAAGCTGCAAACGAGGTAGTAGAATCTGCTGTTTTAACGAGACGATCCCTGAATAATATGATTAGGGTATGAAAATCCATTGAAAAAATTAATGAAAATAAAAAATGATTAGATGCAGCAACAAAAGCCCGTAAAGTATTATGGCAAGCTAATCATTATACTATATTTGGAAGTTGAAAAAGGTTTGATTGGGTTAACAAATTACCAAGAAAATTTGATATAAAACAGGAGTATAATGATATTGCAGGCAAATTGAATCAGAAAATGTGAGAGGCAAAGAATCCTAAAGAAAAAATCGCCATCAGGTATATTATGAGACAGGTAAATAAAGCCTATACAGATTACATAGATGCTATTAGCATTGATGATGAAACTAGAAGAAATAATATGAAAAATATTAATATGAAGATGGTTGCATAATTTTTATTTTATAATATTTGATAGAGTATGGATACATTAAAAGAACTCGTTAGTAAAATTTATAATGATTTACAAAAATCTGATTGGATTGAACAATATCCAGATTTAACTGAAAAAGATATTGTAGCTGAGATTATACAAAACATTGCTTTAGAAATGATGCCTAATTTTGTTCAAAAAGGTAAACTTGATGAGTTCGTTGAAGAAAGCGAAAAAAACTATAAAGAAGAAACTTTTAAGAAGTATATAGATAATTATTCTGAATTTCTTGATAATGTAGAATCAGAATTTTATAATGGATTGCTCGTGTGATTGGTTGAATAATCTAAATGACAATCTTTTTAAAAATAGCAGCCCCACATTATTAGAGCTGTTATTTTTTTGTTTGGATAATTATTTCACAGCTAGCATTCAGTTCTCATATTTGTAAAGATGCTCTCATACTCATTTCATTCAGGCCTTTCTTCATTTAATGATTAAATCAATAGGTAGTGCGATATACTTTCCGTTAGTAGAATGCTTTCTAACATAGTCATCTATTCATCATTTAATATTTCATTTCCTTAAAGCTATATAATCATCAATAATTCCTACCATTTTGTTTCAGATCTCTTTATTTATTCCACTACTTTCTGTAATCATCTTTCAGTTTCGTCAAGAATTAGCGTTTTCGTTTACATACTTTCTCATTTTTTCTATATTTGCCAATGAATCTAATTCTGAATCTGTCGCAAATTTGTCATCACTTGCCCAATTTTCGTTTATAACTCGTTGTTTATCATTATAGTAAATTCAATTTACATCCTTCTTTGATTCATGGAAAAATAACTTTAATTCATCAAGTGAATTTTTTCAATCATAATTAAGAAGCCTAGCACATTCAAATAAAATATCTTGTCATAATATACCAGAAACTCAGTATTTTTCTAGAATCTCCTTATCAGATAATCACTTATAGTTTTTACTTTCAGCATCATCCAATACAGTGGGAATTAATGCAAAATGTGAAAGCAAGTTATGAATTTGATTGTAATCAATATCATCAGGATTAATATCTATTCTTGGATATGATGTTATGGATTTTCACATCATTTTATAATTCATATATTGTTCGAAATATTCACAGGAGTCCAAAAGTTTTATTTGTTCATCATCATCTCAATATTGAATCAACATTGATTTATAATAAGGTAATTCTGCATACATTTGGAATAACGATGTAGGGTTTTCTATAAATAATTTCTCTAACTTTGCAAAATTTCATTCGTTTCATTCCTTTAGTTTCATTAATTTAGTTTCTTTATATTTCTCTGGATTTTTATCTCATTGATATGATGGATCACTTTCCATTATATAATTGATTGATGATTTTTCTAACAAATCTTCTATAATAGAAATTGCCTGATTTCACTTGTGTTTAGACCTATCAATCAATGGCTGATTTTTATCTAGGTAGTTTATTTTGAAGTAATTAAATCTTTTTTCTACTATTTCATCTACCTGTTGCTTAGCCTGTCTAATAGCTTCAACAAGTTCAGAATCTTTTACAACTTCTGGATCATTTAAATCTGCTCAAGCTAATGGATTTTTTTGTAGTTCTTCCATTTTTATTAATGCTTTAAGTGCTTCTGATTTCGTTTTTGGTGATCAGATTTGTTTTTTTGTTTCTGAACCAAATAAATTAATAGCATCAATCCATGTACGTGACAATCACTGATCCCAAGAATCTATTGAAGTTAATTCTTGTTTTGTTGCAGCTATTCATTTTGATAGAAAATCTGCTTGATTTTGTTTGAACTTCTCTATATCCTCATAGTATTTCTTTCATACTTCTATAGCTCACATAGATGTAGCCAATACTAGTCATGCTACCCATCAAGCTCATGGTATAAACATACAAACTCATGCAACAGCTCACAATCATCAAGTTCCTAATTCAAAATAAGCCTGATTTTCTTTTCGTTTTCATCTTTCTAGATTGTATTTTTTTACTTCTTGAGACTCATCTAATTGAGAATAAAAATTATAACCAACAAATACAAAATCTAATCCAACTAAAGCTTTTCATCAAACTCTTCATATTTGTTTTATCGCTGGGTTAGACATAAGTTTTTTTACTCACTGAATTGCTTTAAACTCTGCTCAATAATTAACAATATCTCTTATTTTATTAGCATTTCATGATTTAGCTATTTTCAAAAGAACGGCATCATCAATATGATTTACTACAATTCATTGTTGTCTTAAAATATCTTTTACATTGTCTATGTTTTTAGCTCATCTGAGAGCTTTAGATAAATCATTGGCTAGATCTACATCTCTTAACATATAACTTAACCTAGATAATTCATGCATTCATTCTGTACTAAGTTTTGCAAATGCTGATTCTTTACCAAGAATTGACATATTTTTCATAGCCTTCATTCAATTTGGAGTGATAGTTTTTGCAAACTCTTCTACCGCCTGAGCTCATTTTTTGATATTCTTGGCAAAAGGTTTAAATTTTGGATTATTAGCCATTTTTTTAAGATTGGATGACATTTTTGCACAATTTACTTTTGTAGATTCTGCTAATTTAGTCCATTTACTTGAATTTAATGCTAAATCATCAATTTTATCTATTGCAAATCCATTTTCTTTAATTTTTGAGAAATTTTTCATTGCATTACGTATGAATAAACTTCCATTTTCTCAGATTTTATTTGAGTTCCTTGCTTCAATAATAAACTTTTCAAAGGCTCTCATATCATTTGCATCAACTTTACCTGCATATTTAGCTAAATATTTTCAATATTGTTCAGCCTTCATAAACTTTCATGATTCTAAAAGTTTGACCATATCATCTCATACTCACATTTTAGCTAAATCTTCAGCCTGATCTATTGTTTTGATTGATTTCATCATCGACTGCATTACCGTTTTTTGTGTTCATACTGGCATATCATCAATTCTGATTGCTATATCTTCCAATCTTTTTAATGCACTTGGATCAATTTCGAATAATTTTTTACTACGATCCAAATGAAACCAATCACTTGGAGTTCTTCGAGAAGTATATTTGTTCCAATCATATTTATATTTCATCATTTGTTTATAAATATTTGGATTATCTCAAAAATTATCAATTATGTTCACTACCCTACTTGCTTCACCATCAGGCAAATTAAACATTCTTTTCACTAAATCTACACTATTATCTATAGTTGGAGCGTTAGGAACATGTGCAACCTTAAATCAATTTTTTTTGGCTATTTTTACTGCTCTATTCAGTGAAACATCTCACCTTGCTATAGCAATTCTCAATGTATCTTCTGTATAAAACCTTGCTGGGACAACTCATCACAAATTAGCTCTCATCACATTTCATGTTGCTCTTTCTACGACAAATGCACCAAATTTAGCGGATGGTTTTACCACTCCTTTATACAATACCTTTATTGTTGGACTAGTTGCTAATTTCCCATGTAATCATTGTGTCGCAAGCCTTATAGGATAAGTCAATAAATCAATAGAAACAGCACATCATAAAATTTTTCCTCATGCTTTTATTTTATCTCGAATATCTCATTTTACTAATACTTTTATTTCTCTTACTGTTTTTTCTCCACAATGATATAATGAATCCGCCCATCTTAAAACCACATTTCAATTTTCATCTCTTGATTCGGAAAGGTTCATACTTTGAGATAACAAAGATTTTTGGAACTTATAATAATCATTTATTGTATATTCGAATTTTTCAAGGTCATCTGCTGTTAATGTACCATTTTTAGCTTTTTCTCTAATATTTGCTAAATCTTCTTTATAAACACTTATTATATCATCATATCATCATGTAGATAAAATTTTATTTAGTGTATCTTTGTCCAAATCAAACATTTCCAATATTGGTAACAAATTACTCCACCGACTTTCACGTCCAAAATATTCCATTTCTTGTTCAAATCCATTACAGACATCTTCTAATTTTTTTTGATATTTATCTGGAAGTTTTCAATTACTTAATTCTGATTTCATATCTTCTAAAATAGACGTATCGTCATCATCTTCTATTCTCAATAAATCTTTTCTATTTTTTTCAATTTTATCCATTGCTAATTTTATAGATTTATCCAATTCTCAATTCAAAAGTCATTTTTCTTGTAAATATACTGTAGCCTCTTTTATGTTCATGTTCATGAATTTTGAAATTTCTGGTTTAATATGTTGTTCATACCATTCTTCATTTTGTAGATAGTCTGCGATTTCTTCAGCTTTTTCCTCATCTGATAGTCACATAAACTTAGGATTCTGTCTAATCAATTCCTGTTCTGCAAGATAATTTTCTAATGCTCATTTTCTACTTTGATAATAGGACATCACTGTAATTGATTTTCTGAATACCGTTCTTAATATTTGTTCTAGTCAATCTATTCATTTTAACTTTTCAATTAGATTATCTAATCAATCATCTAAATTAAGTATATCAAATGTTAATCCGTTAACTGCTCATACGAGTGGAGTTAAAATCTTTTTTAATCAATCTAGTCAAAGATTTTTTAATTTATCCCATGCGATATGTCATTCTGTACCAACAATTTCATAATATAAAGATGTTTCGGACAACATTTTATCTAGACTTGCGTATCTATTAGATAAAATAAATGGCACTAATCAGATTTTATTTTTATCAAATTCTGAATCTCACATTATATCTTCTACTATTTCTGATCACCCTTGGTCTCACATAATATTTCATTGATATTCATTTATGGCATTTGCACTAGATTCATATATTTTTTTATCTTCCTCTGATAATTTATCATAAGCCTTTTCACTACGTTCTATTTCTGATCCTGGCATGGTATTTGGTCCATCTTTTTTTTCTTTTGAAAATGGATTTCGTCAAAATATACTCCAATCTCAAGTAATTAGTCATTTCGCTACATAATACACTCATCATCAGATACCTGTTCGTTTTATGGCTTTTCCATACCATCTATCCCAAAATCATTTTTTTTCTCCACTCTCACTTTCGTTTTTTTCTTTTTTATTCTTCTTTTTTCAGAATGCCCAATTCCATAATCACTTTATTCACTTATATATAGCAACTCATGTTATTCAAAATCATATTGCACGTGCAATATTTTTTCAAGGTTCTTCTTTTCGTTTACTTCCACTAATCACATCGTTTCGCTGTTCTCACACCCATTCTTTTGCTTTAGTAAATCCATTTTTTTCTTTTTCTGAATTTTCTTTTTGTTGAGATTGCTTTTGTTCATTTTCAACTTTCTCTTTATCCACTGATGCAATAATTGTAGTATATAAACCTAATATTTCATTAAAACTATTCAAAAGTATTTCAGCTTCTTCTTTTTTCTTTTTTGATTCATCATCGGTTTTACTTTCTAATGAATGAATTTCTTTCTCGATTTTTTTCTTTGTTGTTTCAGCTTGTTTTTTTAGATTTTCGGCTTTATCTTTTCTTTCTTCCTCAGAAAGTGTAACATTATTTTTCAATTCATTTAAAGAATTCTTAATGTTATCAACCTCTATTTTAAGCTGATCGATGCTGTTGGCCATGAAAAATCATATAATAAATAAATACTATTATTGTCAATTAGTTCGATAAGATTGGCTATCAAATTCATTGCGCATTTGGTGAAGATATCTTATATAATATGAGTCATATCCTTTGGAATTTTTGTTATTGAATGCTTGTTCACGTAATTTATTCTGATTTGTCTTACAAAATTGTTTCTGAATATCATTGTAAATAGTTGGGAATTCTGTCGTTAAAGAATCATGAGATAATATTGCCTTTCATCAAATTCAAATAGTATCCATATCTAAAGCAAAAGGCATATTATATTTTCAATAAACAAAAGGAAAATCTTCTCATCAATTTCATGCATACTCATCATTTCATCTAATAAAATTGGTTAAATTTGCAGTTCTAATACATTCTTTTAATCATTCTTTATTATGAGGGAAATCAATATCTAATCAATTTCATCGATCAGATTCCCTGTATTTTCAAATTTTAATACCTTTAATTTTTGAATAATCTACGTGATTACTTCCGGTTTCTGTACATCATTCTAATGTTATAGGAACATTTTGATGATATGAAGAAATAATAAATAGTTCTGGGTTATTCTTATCTTGTTCAACCTTTAGATCTCTTCATCATTGTCATTCTCATCCTTGTGATTCAATTTCTTTAATAATCTCATTTAATTCTTTCTCTATTGGAGATGCATAATCAGGATTCACTTCTTGATGACTCTTTTTAGGCCACAAAGAATCTCATTTAGAATTTTTTTGTTCATTTAAACAATTTTTAAACCTCTTCAAATTTGCTCAAGATGCAACTGTTCATGAAGTATTTCATATTGAAGAGTCATTATCCAAATAATTTCATGCAGCAGCTCATCAAAGTCACAATGTAACTCAAAGTCAAACTGCTCATTTTACTCACAATATATAAGCTCAAAGAGCTGTTCAGATTGCACATCCTCAAGCTCAAAGAATTTTTGTCCATAAGCTAGAATCACTCGCACTAATCCATTCAGGCTTCTCTCAATTAGCTAAATGAACAACCAAATCTCCCCCTCATCAATCTGATATATCAAAAGGTTCCGAACTTTGACACTTCCCAGCGAAACTGCGTCTAGCAAAATTAATAATATTTGCAGCATGAACTAATTCTTCATAATTAGGGAATTTTACACCGTTTAATCATTCTATTCTTCTATGTTTAACATCAATAGTTGTTGTTTCTCAATATGATAATATTGTACCATCTGCCTCATTATAAGAGATTCATCATTCAAAATGCTGTCTAAATGGATTTTCTTTAATTTTTCAATTTCTAACTTCACTAGTTGCAGATTGTACAGCCTCCTGTATAGTTAATGGTTTTTCTCTTTCAAATATTTTTTTAATTTTATCTCGCATATTCTCTCAGAATTCTTTTATTTTGTCCCAATTTTTATATCAAAGAAATCAAGCTATTCAAATTCATACTGCAGCTAGTCCTGTCTTCCATCAAGACGATTTTTTTTTCTTTTTCTTTACTTCCCCATCATCTTCTTCATCATCTCAAAATGCCCAATCCCATAATTTTTTAATTCATTTTACGGTTAATGCAATTGCTCCTACTCATGTTGCAACAAATCATGCTGTACGAAGCAAATTTTTTCGTCATTCTGTTTCCCATTTTTCTTTATCCCAAACATCATTCCACTGCTCTTTTGTTCGATTCCATGCTTTTCAAAATATATTTTCACTTCCTTTTTCAGGATCTGATTCTTTTCATTCATTCTCTCATACTTTTTTTCATCATTCATCTCAAGTTTTTTCCAATTCTTTTTCTCAAGATTTACCATTTTTATCTGTTTTATTTTTACCTTCTATAATTTCATGTTGTAATTCTGCTATATTTTCCAACGATTCCAATAACTGCTTTGTTTCTTCTAATTCTTTTTTTGAATTATCATCTGTTTTTTCAGACAGCTCTGTAATTCTATTATTTATTTTTTGTTTTGTTTTTTCTACTTTATTTTTTAGTTCTTCTGTTTGTTTTTTCTTATCTACTTCGGATAAACTCCCAATATTTTTTTTGAGTTCATTTAATGAGGTTTCTATACCTTTTACCTCTTTTTTCAATTGTTCAATATTCATTTATTATTTTTATTAATATAAAGACATACCATAATTATACATACAAATATCAAAAAAAGCAAAAAAAATCGGACTTTTTTCTGTATTTTTACTTGATTTTCATACACAAAATAATATATAGTGTTATTGGTACTCGAAGTGGTATCCTTTTTTTCTATGAAACGAATGCAAAGATAGCATTTCAATAGGCTTTTGACCTAACAACAAAGCTCTTCCACTCAATACCTCAAATATGAAAAATACTATATGATAAATTTTTGTGAATAAATTTTTTGTGATTATTTAGCATTATAGACCATAATATATGAACGAAGAAAGAAAAAAGATCTATGAA
>JAEEGL014602698.1_pt1 | contig 11175 bp, 9 predicted proteins | sample 9134231 | NCBI WGS metagenome assembly JAEEGL01 (sample SAMN16246548, study PRJNA631951) | gut metagenome | biome: gut microbiome; feature: rumen; material: fiber-attached | host: Bos | place: Iran: Karaj | collected 2018-10
AGATATTCCTTGCTGTAGTCAGGAACATCGGAATGCTCTACCTTTCCGTCCTTGTTCCACTTTTTCCCGATCTTCTGGATAACGTTCACGTAGCCCGTGAACTCACCGTTTTCCCTGACGGGAAGGTGGAAGGGCGCGATCTTCTTTCCGTAGAGTGCCCTAAGATCCTCAACGACCTGCCTGTATGAAGCATCATCAATATCCATATCGGTAACAAAGAACATACGGGGCATATTGTACTTTTCACAGAGCTCCCATGCCCTCTTCGTTCCAGATTCCACACCGTTCTTTCCTGAGACGACGATGATCGCTGAATCAGCGGCGGTCATTGCTTCACTCACTTCACCAAGGAAATCGAGTGATCCGGGAGTATCGATTACATTGATCTTTGAATCTTCCCAGGGAATCGGAATCACGGAAGTCTGTATCGAGATCTTTCTCTTGATCTCCTGTTTGCCATAGTCGCTTATGGTATTCCCGGCATCAACCGTTCCGGCTCTTTTCGTAAGTCCGGCAAGGAAAGCCATGGACTCTGCGAGAGAAGTCTTTCCCGAGCCTGAATGACCAAGCAGTGCAACGTTTCTGATCTTGTCTGTTGTGTAAACTTTCATATGCGATCTAACCCCCTTTTTTGCCTTTTGATTCTGCTGTCATTTTCGGACAACAGTAACAGTTTACTAAATATGTTCGTCGAAAACAATCGATTGTTGTAAAAAATGACAAAAGAAAAACCGTTATACTTCTATCATGGAAAACAGATCTTACAAAAAAGCGGGTTTCCTTGGTCTCGGACTGATAGGAGGCTCTATAGCAAAGGCGATAAAAAAGTATCACCCGGACGTGAAGCTAATAGCAAATGCATCATCGGAAAGTACTATCTCTTTAGCCTTCTCGGATGGTGTTATTGAAAATGACACACTTTTGCCTTTGTCAGAGTTTTCTTCCTGTGACATAGTCTTCCTCTGTGCTCCCGTGGATGTGAATCAGAGATATATGAAGGAACTTAAGGAGGTTTTGAAGAAAGACACTCTTCTCACCGATGTCGGTTCTGTAAAGACTCCGATCACACAGGCCTTTGAAGAGTCAGGGCTTTCCTGCTCATTCATAGGCGGTCACCCCATGACCGGAAAGGAAAAGGGCGGATATGATAATTCCGATCCGCTCCTCCTTGAAAATGCATATTATGTGCTAACCCCCTCTTCACACTCTGATGAAGATTCTGTCAGCAGATTCTCATCTTTCATAAAAAGCCTCGGTTCAAATACTGTCGTTATGGATACAGCGAACCACGACCGTTCAGTCGCCGCGGTATCCCATGTTCCTCACATCATAGCCTCATCACTTGTCAGGCTTCTCATCAATAATGATGACACTGAGGAGCATATGAAGCTCATCGCGGCAGGCGGTTTTCGCGATATCACCCGTATAGCTTCGTCCGACCCTAATCTCTGGAAGTCGATCTTCCTTGAAAACAGGGATGCGGTGCTTTCGATCCTCGACCGCTTTTCCTTAGAGGTTTCCGAATACAGAAGGGCTCTTTTAGACAGCGATGGAGAAGCACTTCATGATATGTTCCTTGAAAGCCGCGATTACAGGGATTCAATGCAGATAATGAAAAAGGGCGCGCTTACTGAAAGTTATGAATTCTATGTTGATATTGAGGATGAGCCCGGCGCTCTCGCTACTATTGCCCTTATCCTTTCAAACCACGATATAAGCATCAAGAACATCGGTATCGTACATAACAGGGAGTTTGAGTCAGGCGTCCTTCGGATCGAGACCTATGACGACAATGCCATGGAGCTTGCCTCTTCGCTCCTTACTATGAAGGGCTACAATATCTACAGGAGGAAATGATATCCATGCGTTCTTTGAAGGGGGAAATAACTATTCCCGGGGACAAGTCCATATCACACCGCGCCGTGATGATAGGCTCTCTTGCAAAGGGGCCGACTCATATCCACGGTTTTTTGAACGGGGCGGACTGCCTTTCAACGATAGATTGCATGAGAAAGCTGGGTGTTGAGATAGATTATTCCAAAGACCATCCTTCTTTTGTCACAGTAAAGGGTGCGGGACTCTCTGGCTTAAAGGCACCGACAGAAACGCTTTACACGGGAAACAGCGGCACCACAACAAGGATAATCTCAGGGCTACTTTCAGCACAACCCTTTGAATCAAGGATAGACGGTGACTCATCCATCAGAAAACGCCCGATGAAGAGGATAATGGATCCCCTCTCACTCATGGGCGCAAATATAAGTTCAGAACAAAACAACGGCTGTGCTCCTCTTATCATAAGGCCGTCTGTGCTTCACGGGATAAGCTATGAATCCCCGGTCTCATCTGCCCAGGTCAAATCCGCGATCATAATGGCTGCATTATACGCTTCAGGAAAGACCGTGATAACAGAACCTTCAAGATCTAGAGACCATACAGAGCTCATGCTGTCTTCTTTCGGAGCAGACATAATATCCGAAGGAAATACCGTGACAGTCTCTCCCTGTAAGGAACTTTTCTCGCAAGAAATAACTATCCCCGGAGATATCTCAAGCGCCGCTTTTTTCCTGGTGGCGGCTGCCATCACAAAAAACAGCGAGATCCTTATCAAAAATGTTAATATCAACGAAACGAGAGCTGGAATACTCAAAGTACTTGAGGCCATGGGCGCTTCTCTTTCTATCCAAAACGAAAGACTTCTGTCGGGAGAAAAGACGGCTGATCTTTTGATAAAGTCATCAGAACTTCACTCAACTACGATCTCCGGCGATATCATCCCCACATTGATCGACGAACTTCCTGTGATAGCTGTCATGGCGGCATATGCTTTAGGAAAGACCGTGATAAAGGATGCCGCAGAGCTTCGTGTAAAGGAATCAGACAGGATACTGTCAATTTCCGAAAACTTAACAGCAATGGGCGCTGATGTGGAAGCGACACCTGACGGCATGGTAATAAACGGCGGAAAGCCTCTCCACTCTTCCCGTATAAGCACAAAAAAAGACCACCGCATAGCGATGGCCTTTTATACAGCTTCACTCCCTCTTGATGAGATGAACAGTCTTGATGATACGGATTGCGTAAATATATCCTATCCAGGCTTCTTTTCCGATATGGAGTCACTTTACTGACTTAATTTTATTCATTAAGCGACGCGATAGCCTGCCTCTCAGCTTCCTGATCCTTCTTCATACAGCAGTTCTTGTATTTCTTACCGGAGCCGCAGGGACAGGGATCATTTCGTCCTATCTTCTTTCCTTCTCTCCTTAAAGTATGAGATTTCTTTTCCTCGAGATAAAGCGCTTTCCTCGTTTCCTCATCAAAGATTGCATCCCACTCGGGAAGGTTATAGAGCCAATCTGCGCCGGCCTTTACCATATTCTTGTAAAGCTTCTTCGTATCGAAGCACAGAGAAACCTCCGTGTTCTCATCCATGGTCTCAATGGGATTTTTTTCCTTAAGGCTTTCGTTGATCCCGTCAAGAACCCCCGTCATTATGAAGACCGAGGTATCAAACTTGTCAGCAAGCTCCTTTACGGTTCCTTTTACCACCTTATTTGGCGTCTTTAGGATCGCTTCATAAATCTCCTTTTCCTTCGGGAAATATTCACCGTTCCAGAGGTTGTTAAGCTCCTCTTGAGTCGCATTCTCGTTATAGGCTTTTGCGGTCCATTCAGAAAGTAATGACATATTTCGTACCTCACTCTTCTATTTCTTTTGACACATGAAGCCTTTTAGGCCATAATGACTCTTTGTTTGAGACATTGCACACGGTTTTGCATATTACCATATAGCAGTATAAAAAGCAAAGGATTTCACAAAATGAAGGAAAAAGTAAGAAGAGTCGTAGCTCTCATTGGTATTTTCGTTCTCGTTGGGATGTATGTCTTCACTGTGATCGCGGCGATAATGGACAACCCCGCCACAATGAAGATCCTCGCGGTCTCTATCGCGCTTACGATAATCATTCCGATCATCCTCTATGTGCTCTCCATCTTCATCAGAGGCGGAAGGGAAGATGTCCTTACAGCGTCACTTCGTAACCACAGTGTTGAAGAGGGTTATGACAGAAATTCCACAAACGTTCCGGAAAATGATATCAGCAAAAAAGCGATGGCAGAGGTTCAGCCTGAGGCTGAGAACAGGGATTCATAATACTTCTTTACGATATCGAGTTCTTCCGCTGTCATTTCGTGAGGTGAGAAACGGGCCTTCATAACAACATTTAAGACATCATCCGGTATCTTGGTTTTTATTGTTATTACTCTTCTTCTCAGGATTATTGCCCTGTGATACTTTAAGATCCGCTTTTTTTCAGTGCCTGTCAGAAGGTTTCTTCTGAATATTATTCTTCCTAAAAAAAATCCGACGTGCAAAGAGAGGACAATTGACCCGAGCACAATGATAATGATCCAGGTCAATCTTGCCTTATTCGCCATTTTTTCAAGATATTCACTCTGACCGTTATCTTTAGCGGCTGATCCTCCATCTATCGCCGGATCTTTTTGGTCATCATCCTTATCGCCACCTTCGTCATCATCTTTCTCTTTATCTTCATCTTCATCGATATCATCAGGGTCTGAATCATCCACATCCCCTGAAGGATTCACATTCACTCCTCCTCTTTCAGAGTCTTGAGCGCCATACGCCGATGAAGCGCGTGAAGGGTCTGAAGGCGTAGCGTCAAGTATCTTCCAAAGATCTTCTACCGGATCATAATATTCGCACCAGGCATGAGCATCGTTTCCGGTGATCGCAATCTTTCCGTCAGTTCCTTCTGGCCGTGGAGTTACGAGGTATCCGGTCACAAAACGGGCCGGCACTCCCTGCATCCTAAGAAGCAGCGTTGCCGCTGTCGCGAAATGGATGCAATATCCCCTCTTTGATACATTCAGGAAATAGTCTGCTATATCGACATCAAGAGGCGGCTTTTCGATCCCCTTATCATAAACGGCGGCCCCTGATACATATTCCTTTACGACATCCTTTACGATATCAGTGGAGTAGAAGGTGTACAAGGAAGAAATATCCAGATCGATCAATTCGGGGATATCAATGATCGTATCGCTATCCGGATAAATGATGAATACCCCCTCTTCCTCCAGTTTCTGAGTTATCCGAAGACCGATCTCATATGATATGTCCTGAAGAGCCCTCCTTGTACTGTCAGGGACTAATTCATCCGAGCCACCGCTTTTAGACCAGCCCCTGCCGTCATAGTCGCTGTATTCATTTATCTTAATATAGGCAGGATATGTCTCCGGAGGCGCTATCCTTTCAACGGTCCGGTTGTTCCCAAGCAGTGAACCACCTGAGATGTCAGCATATTTTTCATCTTTTATCCAGGAATATTGATTTGATGAGGTATCCCCAAACCTTATATTTCCGGTATTAACATCAACGTAAAAGTGGGTGTGTTCCAAGATGAAATCCTCAAGGGAAAGACGAGCCCTCCTTACACCCTCACTCTGTTCATAAGAAAACGGCTTTATCACGGCATTTAATACTATCGAAAGTATCAAAAGGATCAATGCGGAGACGAGAGCACTCCTTGGCGCACCAGGTCCTGCAAAGATAAGGCCTCTTCTTGCTATCAAAAGGACTATGGAAGATGACACGAGCAGCATGAATGAAAAAGGGTCAATGAACTGCTCTGAAAAGAAAATTGAGACGACGACCACCGCAAAGGGAAACACTAATGAAAAGACCGACGGAAGATTAAAGACAATGACCGCAGATGTGATCAGTGATAAAAAGATCAAAAACACCGTAATGAAAAGAGCCGGGGAAGATGAAAAGGAATAAGTTCCTGTCAATCCGGGATCTTTCATATATGAGGCATAGAGGGGCAAAAATGTGCTTCCTGCGCTCTGATAGAGCGTTTTCCATGTGATGATGACAAAGATCACGAGGATTAAAAGAGAAAGCAGGAAAATAAGCCCCCTCTTTTTAAGATGAAAAAGAAAGGAAAATACAGCGGCCAAAATTATCGTGGCGGGAAGGAATGAAACCGGCTCTATATCCGGAAGAAAGCTCTTTACGTACGAAAAGATGACCCCTGATGTAATAAGCAGCGTAAAGAAAAGGGTAAGCAGAAAGGAAAAGAGGTGTTCCTTTGTCCCATTCTCATTATGAGACATGATAATGCCACCCCCTTCCTGAAAAATCATCTTCAGAAAGAGACTTTAAGTCTTTTTTATATGGCAGGGCTAGAATCGTACAAAAGAGTTCTTTTACGTCTTCCTCAGTCTGAACTCGCCGTTCTTTCTTTTCGTTTTCCGAATAATAAACACAGGTAGGAGCAAGTCCCTTCTCACAAAGATCACAAAGAAGCCACATAAGGTGCGAAAACATGAGATCCCTTTTGTCCCTGTCTCGCTCTATATCAAAGGTGATGATGATATCTTTGAGCGCCCTCTCCTGCGCTTCCTTTACCATAAGGGAATCATCCTTTGATTTTGCGGAGAGCTTCCAGTGTATGTCATTTACCGGATCGCCGGGCTGATAAGATCTGATCTCGTAAGCCTCAGCCGCCCCGCCTCCGGGCTTTTTCACAAAGGAGGAATTCATAACACCTGAAAGATCTATTTCTTCATCGATCGCCTTTTTTTTGGGGATCACATAGAAGTGTTCCGGTTCAAGCCTTTTCAGCGGCAGACGAAAGAAAGAAAGAGGATCTGATATACCGGGTTTTGATAGCATGACCTTATAAGCTCCGCAGTGCTCCGGAACATATTCCAAAAGGTCAGATCCTGATCTTATGAACTTAAGATCACCGTCCTTTGAAGACATCTCCGTAACCAAAAGCGTGCCGGAAAGGAATCGTGATACCTCGCCGCTTTGTTTTACAAGGACCTTGATCTGTTCTGTCTCACCGGGATAGAGAAAGGATCTGAACTGGAGATCAAAAGAGATCCTTTTTCTAAACGGAAGTATGGAAAAAAGGCTTATAAACGGAAGGGATATTGTGATGATAAAAAGAAAAAGAGAAAGCCAGCCCGGATATTCAAGATAAAGAACGAGCATCAGAATGATTATCGGAATATATATTATCCATCTGAAAAACATGAAAATCAGACCTTTGGTGCAGGGATCTTTTCAAATATGCTTTCGACTATCTTCCTGCCCGCCTTCATCCTGTCCTCGGAGGAATCGGGAAGGATTCTGTGAACGACTGCGGGAACGAGCACATTCTTGACATCGTAAGGGGTCACAAAATCACGCCCCATAATATAGGCAGCTGCCTTTGAAAGAGAGGTAACGGAAAGCGTGGCGCGGGGCGATGCTCCCCTGATGACGCTTTCGTGATTACGTGTCGCACGGATCAGCGAGATGATATATTCTGAGATATCGGGATGAACAAAGACCTTTGAGACTTCATTCTGCATAAGAACAATCGTATCTCTTGATACGACAGGATTTACATCATCGATCGGATTGCTCCCCTGCCTTCTCTTAAGGAGCTCTCTTTCCGCATCAAGTGAGGGATAACCTATGGTAAGACGGATCGCAAACCTGTCCACCTCGGAATCGGGGAGAAGCTGCGTTCCGGCGGCTCCGGTCGGATTTTGTGTAGCTATGACTATGAAAGGCGTGGGAAGCGGGTGTGTGATCCCGTCAACCGTGACCTGACCTTCTTCCATAGCTTCAAGCAATGCAGACTGGGTACGGGATGTGGCGCGGTTAAGCTCATCAGCAAGGAAGAGATTTGAAAATACTGCCCCTTCCGTGAACTCAAAGGAACCCGACTCTTTTTTGTAAACAGAAAAGCCCGTGATATCGGAAGGGAGTACGTCCGGATTAAACTGAACCCTCCCGTAATCAAGGGACATTGCCTTTGAAAAGGCAATAGCTATTGTAGTCTTCCCAACTCCGGGAATATCCTCTATCAGGATATGGCCGTTTGAAAGCATAGCTGTCAGACAAAGGAAAAGGACCTCATCCTTCCCTGAAACAGCCTTTTTTACCTCAAAGAGGATCTTTTCACAGGTGGGGTTCATATTTTTCACCTTAAGATGATGTCTTCCCTTCCGGGACCGTTTGAGATCATAGTAATGGGATAACCTAAATGATATTCTATGAATTTGATATACTTTCTGCAGTTTTCAGGAAGATCATCAAATTTCTTTATCCCGCGTATATCGCATTTCCATCCTGGAAGTGTCTCATATACGGGCTTTGCCTTGTGAAGTAAGGGCGTTACGGGAAAATTCTCTGTCTTTTCCCCGTCTATCTCGTAAGCGGTACATACAGGTATCTCGTCAAGGTAGCCTAAAACATCAAGAACTGTGAGCACTACCTCTGTCGCGCCCTGCAGACGGCAACCGTACTTTGAGGCTACGCAGTCATACCAGCCCATTCGCCTGGGCCGTCCCGTTGTCGCACCGTATTCGCCGCCGTCTCCGCCTCTTTTACGAAGCTCATCGGCGACATCCTCATCATCGATCTCGCTTACAAAATCCCCGGCACCGACGGCCGATGAATAAGCCTTTGTAACTGCTACTATCTCTTTGATCTCATAGGGCGGGATGCCGGCGCCGACAGCGCCATAGGCCGCAAGCGTGGAGGACGAGGTCACCATGGGATAGATTCCATGATCGGTATCCTTCATGGTTCCGAGCTGTCCTTCAAGCAGTATGTCCTTACCCTCGCGGAGAGCGTCATGGAGATAAAGAGCAACATCACCCACATAGGGCTTGACCATATCACGGTATTCGTGAAGGGTCGAAAGCAGTTCTTCTTTTTTCAGAAGAGGCTTTTTGTAGAGGTTTTGAAGGATCGAATTCTTGAGGACAAGGATCTTATCAAGCCTCTCATTAAGTACATCATCGTCAAAAAGCTCACAGACCTGGATACCTATCTTGGCATACTTGTCTGAATAAAAAGGCGCTATTCCGGATTTTGTAGAGCCAAATGAGGCTTTTCCGAGTCTCTCTTCCTCATATTCATCAAAGGCGATGTGATAAGGCATCACGACCTGCGCTCTGTCGGAGATCATGAGCTGCGGAGAGGGAACTCCCTTACCCTCGATATCCTTTATCTCTTTAAATAATTTCGGTATATCAAGAGCCATGCCGTTTCCGATGATATTCATTATGTTTTGATGGAATACTCCTGAGGGCAGAGTGTGTAGGGCGAACTTACCGTAATTGTTCACTATGGTGTGGCCGGCATTTGCACCGCCCTGAAAACGGATGACTATGTCCGCCTTTTCAGCGAGCATATCCGTGATCTTTCCCTTTCCTTCGTCTCCCCAGTTTGCTCCTACAACCGCTCTTACCATTTTTTATTCTCCTTAAAAAAACTACTGCTATCCACCTTAAGTCTCAGGCGGGGCACTCTCCTAACTCCGTGATAAAGCTCTTTGTAACTGTAATCGCCAGTGAGCCGGGGCCTATGTGACATGCGATGGAAAGAGCCAGGGGGTCGATCGTTATCGGCCTTTCGTAATTAAATCTCTTTTTTACCTCTTCCCTGAAGATCTCTGCTTCTTTTCTGTTTTGTGTATGCGCTATTGAAAGGACGCAGCCCACAGCTTCTTTATCTCCGAAATCCGAAAGATCCTTTTCGACCCTGTCCATCATAACTGATTTTGCCTGAGAAAGCGTTCTGACCTTCGCAAAGGAGTCAAGCTTATCTCCCTGGATCTGAAGCACAGGCTTTATATGAAACAGCGTTCCTATAGCAGCTACCGCGGGAGTGATCCTTCCTCCCCGCTTCAGATATGCAAGGGTATCCACCATTATATAGATATGGGACTCAGCCTGAGTCTTTTCCAGATATTCCTTAATCTCCTTCGCGCCTTTTCCTTCGTCCGCCATCCTCTTTGCCTCGTAGGCTGCAAGCTTCTGTGTGACCGAGATCCTCCTGTTGTTCACTACCTGCACCTTGTCATCAAAGTCCTCCGCCATGATCATAGCTGTCTCACAGGAACTGGAAAGACCTGAAGACATAGGAATATAGACTATTTCGTCATAGTCTTTGAGTATCCCGTTCCACTTATCTAGAACATCGCCTACAAGAGGCATTGAAGTTGTGATCTTTGCGTTTGAAGCCTGCTTTTCATAGAATTTGTCATGTGTCAGATTCACGCTTTCATAGAAAAGCTCGTCATCGATATAGAAGGGCATAGGCTGAATGAAGATCCCTGTCTTTTCGGATTCCTCCTTCAAAATGCCACGGTTTGTATCCACTACCACAGCTGTTTTTCCCATGTATGCCTCCAAATTATAATAAAAGCTAAAAAAGCAACGTTGTTATATTAGCATAAGGGACTAAATATGTAAAATTACTTAGATCACCTTACGATAAAGCCACTTTCCTGAATGGAAACGTATGATGAAACAGATACTCCTGAATATCCAGTCGATGAACATTCCGAGCCAGATACCGAGAAGCCCCATATTGAATACGAGCACGAAGATATAACTCAATATGACTCTGAAGGCCCACATGGATATCGTGCTCACTATCATTGTAAACTTCGCGTCCCCTCCTGCACGAAGAGCATTGGGGAGTGTAAATGAAAAGCCCCAGAAGCCTATGGAAAAGACATTAAACCACCTTATGACATTTATTGTTATCATTGCAGATTCGTTACTTAAGCCAAAGGCCGGAACTATATAAGGGATAGTGAAGAAAAGAGTTATATTTGTTATAAAAAGACCGACAAAGGCAATTCCCGTAAGCAGCTTTCCGTAATATTTTGCGGCATTTCTCTTTCCGGCACCGACCAGACGCCCCACGACGGGCATCATTGCAAGTGATATGGTGCTTCCCGGGATATTGGCGATCCCGGATATTGAGTTTGCCACAGCGTTTGCAGCTATTGAAACAGTTCCCAGCGAGGATACAAGACTCGAAAGTATGAGCTTTCCTATCTGAAACATTGAATTCTCAACCCCGGAAGGGATGCCTATCGCAAGTATCCTCTTTATCATCTGCTTTTCAGGCTTCAGATCCCTTATGTGTTTCACCGAAAGCTCTCCCTTGTTTCTTCTGAGACGAATGGAAACGAAAAGGGAGGCAACTATACGTCCTATAAGGGTCGCCAGCGCTGCTCCAATCACCTCCATATTGAAGACATAAATGAGGAGGGCATTCCCTACGACATTCATAATGTTCATAACAAGTCCGGCCTGCATAGAGACGATGGAATTGCCTTGAGCCCTGAAG
>JAEEGL016865183.1_pt1 | contig 11175 bp, 10 predicted proteins | sample 9134231 | NCBI WGS metagenome assembly JAEEGL01 (sample SAMN16246548, study PRJNA631951) | gut metagenome | biome: gut microbiome; feature: rumen; material: fiber-attached | host: Bos | place: Iran: Karaj | collected 2018-10
CATCGTCCCAACAGCCAATGCGGCCATTGACAACACAGTAATCATTCTTTTCATAAAACTGTAGTCATTAAAAGATTTATAAATACTGATTCAATACTTAAAGGCAAATATAACAAAGACTACAAAATTATAACTTAATCTAACTTTCAGCTAACGATATTGCAGAAAAACGACCCCTAAAAAGACAAAACCACTAAAAACGGTAGTTTGCAGAAAAAATATAGTCAAGTGGAAAACGGCAATAGCACTACCGTGACGCACGATAGTAGAGCACGGCTGCAATAATGATATAGACAAAGTTGGGAATCCACATCGCCACTCGGGGACTTGTATAACCCGAGACGGCAAACGTTGAAGTCACCGTCATGAACAAAATGTAAGAAAAACTGAGCAATAAGCCCAGACCGATGTTCAGGCCGATGCCGCCTCTTACCTTGCGTGACGAGAGCGACAGGCCAATGATTGTAAGGATAAATGCGGCTGCAGTCATGGCAATGCGCCGCTCGTATTCAATCTCGAAGTTCTTGATGTTAGCAACACCACGCGCCTTCTGCTTGTTGATATACTCCTTGAGTTCGGGCGAAGTCATGGTCTGCTCATCATTCTTGGAAATCAGGAAGTCACGCGGGTCAATGTTGAGCAGCGTGTCCATCACATTGCCCTTGGTCAGGGTTTCTTTCATACCCTTAAAATCACGAATAACATAATTGCGGATCGTCCATAAGCCTACCGAATCATACTTAATCGTCTCGGCAGTGAGACGCGACTTGAGTGTATTGCCCTCAAACTCCTCGAGCGAGAAGCGAAAACCGCTACGGGTTGTATTATCATAGCGTGACATGTAGGCCATCACACCTGGCTTCACTTGAAGCTGGATATTGTCACCATAAATGACCTCCTTGTTCTTGACCCACTTGTTGGTATAAGCGATACGTTCAGCATTGGCAGGCGGGATGATGTATGCAGCCAGGATGTAACTGCCCAGAGCGATAACCGCAGCCGAGAATATGTATGGAATGGTAAGCCGGTAGAAACTGATGCCATTGGAGAGCATGGCGATGATTTCACTGCGGTCGGCAAGCCTGGATGTAAAGAAAATTACCGCGATGAAAGTGAATAGCGGGCTAAACTGGCTGAGCACGAAAGGCAGGAAATTCATGAAATACTGGAAGACGGTCGCCTTCCAGGGAGCTGTGAGCACGGCATCAAGTTTCTCGTTGATGTCGAACATCACGACAATGGCGAACAGCAATAGGATGGAAAAGAAGAAGGTACCAAGGAATTTCTTGACGATGTAACGGTCAAAGCGCTTCACGTAGTACCACGGATAACGCTTGCGTGTATCAGGCAAAGGAGCCCCAGGAACCGTTTGGGTTTCAGCGACAGCTTGGGTTTCAACGGCTGCAGAGTCTTCTTGCTGCATGTCTATGTCCTTGAGTTCTTCTTCCATCACCGTATTATTAAAGGCGTTGCTGGACGTCGTGAAGCATCTGCTTCTTCCATGCGGGGAAGTCTCCGTCAATGATGTGCTTTCGAGCCTCGCCCACAAGCCATAAGTAGAAGGCCAGGTTGTGGATGCTGGCAATCTGCATCGCAAGGATTTCCTGTGCAATGAACAAGTGGCGCACGTAAGCCTTGCTGTATATATGGTCAACTATCGAGGGACCGTCCTCCTGCAAGGGCGAGAAATCGTCAGCCCATTTCTTGTTGCGCATGTTCATAATGCCATGGCGGGTGAAAAGCATACCGTTGCGGCCGTTGCGTGTAGGCATCACGCAGTCCATCATGTCTACTCCGCGGTCGATCGCTTCAAGCATATTAGCAGGAGTACCAACTCCCATCAAGTAGCGGGGACGATCCTGCGGCAGGATGTCGTTGACAATCTCAATCATCTCATACATCACCTCGGTGGGCTCACCTACGGCAAGTCCACCAATGGCGTTGCCATCGGCGCCAAGGTCAGAGACGAACTTGGACGACTCCTGTCGCAAGTCTTTATAAACACAACCTTGCACAATAGGGAAATAGGCTTGGCTGTGACCATAACGGGGCTGTGTATTCTTGAAATGCTTCCAGCCGCGGGCAAGCCAGTTATGAGTCAGCGTCAATGACTTACGGGCATAGTTATAGTCACTGGTTCCAGGAGGACACTCATCCAGTGCCATCATGATGTCACTGCCGATGCTACGCTCGATATCCACTACCTTCTCGGGGGTAAACAGGTGCTTGCTACCGTCAATGTGGCTACGGAAGGTAACACCCTCGTCGGTCAGCTTGCGATTCTCAGCCAACGAGAATACTTGGAAACCGCCACTGTCTGTCAAGATGGGGCGGTCCCAGCTGTTAAACTTGTGGAGACCCCCCGCCCGCTCGATGATATCCATGCCGGGACGCAGGTACAAGTGATACGTGTTACCGAGAATAATCTGCGCCTTGACGTCATCACGCAGTTCAGTCATGTGAACCGCCTTGACGGCACCCACCGTCCCCACTGGCATGAAGATAGGAGTCTCTATCTGGCCGTGGTCGGTCGTGATAAGTCCAGCGCGGGCATTTGTGCCGCTGGGAGTGGCTATGAGTTGATAATCCATTCAGTCTATATTCAAGAAAAATCATGCAAAGTTAATACTTAGTTTTCAGTTTTTAGCCTATTTGGGGAAAATTGCATTTGATTCAGCATTCTTTATAACTTTAATTAAGATATGGCGGAGTAACTTCAAAACTTCTTTGTACATTTGCATCTCAATAAGTTCAAGAATGCAACAAATCAAGAGCAACGAATATGTGAACATAGATGGTGACAGATTTGATGTACTCAAATTTGTATTAGCCATTTTTATTATCGGGATACACACCGATGTGTCTTATGCGCTCATGCCCATATTCCGATTAGCAGTGCCGCTGTTTTTTATCATGACCTCTTATTTTTTCTTCCACAAACAGAACATTTTAAGTTCTGAACAAGAGAAAAGAACAGCGTTGAAGAAATATTGCCTACGCATTCTGAAACTTTATCTGTTTTGGTTCATTTTGCTTTTGCCAATCATCATTTACCACAAAAAATGGTATGCCGGCGTAAGCATTTATTTTCCTGTCAGATTGCTCCAGTCTTTCCTGTTTGGCAGCACTTTCAAGGCATCATGGTTTTTGGCGGCAAGTTTGATAAACATTGCTGCAGTGTGGTACTTATCACGCAAGTTGAGTAACGGTGTACTGTTGATTTTAGGATTTATCCTATATGCATTCTGCTGTATGACATCCAGTTACTGTCACTTGACTGAGAGAATCCCATATTTTGCTGACTTTTATGACGGATACACGTCGATATTTGGTGGGCCATATAACAGTTTTCCGGTGGCTACGCTTTTTGTGGTGTTCGGAAAGTATCTGGCAGATCACCAAATCTATATATCAAATAAAAGCCTATGCTGGATTACGGTTTTGTCTTTCTTCCTGCTCTATCTGGAGTTCTATTTTGTTTGGAAGAACCGATTCATTTTATGCAATGACAGTCTGTTCGCATTGATACCATTGAGTCTGGGGATTTTCATGCTGATTGGCCAAAACCATGTCAAGATTCAGACAAGAACGAGCAACTTAAGAAAATACTCAACAATCATTTTCTGCGCTCATGCTTCAATAGCCTATGTCGTGTTACGCCTCATCAACCACTATTTCCCTGATTTCCAATTATTTTCTTATGAGGATGCCGAATATATCCTTAACTTTTTCATCACGTTAGCTATTTGCCTGGCCCTGTGCAAGTTTCTATTGTGGTTGGAAAAACACGAGCATTTCAAATGGGTTAAGTATTCCCATTAATGGATTTACATTTTCAGTCTACAAAAAGGCCAGTGATTCAACATCACTGACCTTCACCTTTTAATCCTTTAACTTATGAAAACAAATTACTCCTTGTAAGATGTGCTACAATAGAGTTCTTATTTGTATTTCTCCATTTCTTTTTTGGCCTTCTCAACATTTTCAACAGCCTTGTCGTAGTTCTTGATGGACTTCTCAAGGTTCTGCTGAGCCTTCACATTCTGCTTGGCGTGCTTCTCGTCGAGTTTCAGTTTCTCGCCATCTTGTTTCAGTCGCTTTTCGTCGGTAAGACCTTTGGATTCTGCCTTGGCAGGTTTTTCCTCGAGTTTGGTTTTTTCACGCATCTGCTTTTCGGGCATCTCGCTATAAACCTTCTGTGCCTCAGCTTTTTTCTTCTCAGCATCTTTCAATTTGTCAACCGCCTTGTTGTATTTCTCGGTTGCCTTTTGGCGCTTTTCAGCTTCTTTTTGAGCTTTTTTAGCCTCTTTCTCAGCCTTCTTGGCTTCCTTTTCCTGTTTCTCGGCAGCCTTCTTGGCTTCCTTTACCTTCTTTTCCTGATCCTTATAGGCTTCCTTCTGCTTCTTGGCAGCCTCGGCTTGCTTCTTGGCAGCCTCAGCATCCTTAGCATACTGCTCCTGTTGCTGTTGAACCTGCTTTTTCTGGAACTCCTGTTGTTGCGTTTGAGGTGTCTCATAAGTTTGAGCCTGAGCGGTGGGAGCCAAAGCAAAGCAGCAAAGCGCTGCCATCAAAATTAATTTCTTCATAATCGTCTTATTTTTTTAAGTTCATGTTGTTTACTATAGCGCAAAGATACAACTAAGACATGAATCAACCAAAAAAGTTTAAAAAATAAGTCAAATCTCAAGCATGCACCTACGTACTGTGTCGCCTATAGGTGAATTCGTCAAAGTGGATGACACCGAGGGAACTAAGGTATTGACGACTGCGACAGACGTCTTCATCAGTATTAAAATCAGGAATATGGGGCAGTCGCACGATGATACGGTCGGTCATCCCGTCATGACTCAAAAGCCATTGCAGATTGTCGATGGCACGCTGATTGTCTTGAGTCGTGTAATGTTTGTAAATATCAGGATTCACGTCCTTGATATCGATATAATAATCATGGATGAATGGCAAGAGGCGCTCCAAGTGCAGTCGGTCAACATTGAGAGCAGTTTCAATCGTGAAGTGCCACTCGGGCGGCGCCAGACGGCAAAAGGCGGCAATGAATTCGCTACGGATAGCCGGTTCACCTCCGCCGAAAGTGATACCTCCGCCCGTTGCCAGGAAATATAGGTTGTCCACCATCACCTCATCCAGCAAGTCATCGGGAGTGATGGTTCGCCAAATGCCTTCAGGATGCAGACATTGGGCATTCAGGCAGTACCGGCAACGCAGGGTGCAGCCGTGGAAAGCAACCAGCGTAGTCACTCCTTGTCCATCCACAGACAAACGATGCCGTGCCACTGCTATCAGTGGCGCTGTGTGTTCAACCCCACCCGCCATCCTATCAATGATTATTCAGAAGACTTGAAATCCCTGGCATCAAACAACAGATAATACTGGGATTCAATGACAGAGCCATCATGGTCCTGAGCAGGTTCAAATTTTGGTAACAATTGTATTACACGCAATGCCTCTTCATTAATTGCAGAATCGGCGCTGATGATAATTTGAGGATTCAGTACTCGTCCCTCTTGATCAATGGTGACTTCAAATGTGGCAAGAGGTTTCTCAAATTTACCTTCAGGGCACACAAAATGCTGCTTGATGAACCGTTGAAGCGCGCCTTTACCACCAGGGAAGACAGCTTTAGGCAGGCTCGTCGAATCGTTCCATGCGAACCGACTGTCACTCATCGTGGTGAACATGTAAGCGAACGCAGAATCCTGCTCAAAGGGATCTGCCGCAACCTCACCTTGCAACGGTTCATCAATATGTCCACCGGAATGAATGATGGACCGTATGGTTGAATTCACATTGTCGCATGATACCGAGGTAAAGCTGAAGAGACCGAGACTCACACCAGCTACAATGGCAGCCTTGCCTAACGAACGTTTGCGGGCTATCTCTCTTTCCAAGAATCGCACCTCACTCTCGCATGCCGGACAGGTTCCTGCACACTCGCCCTCGTGGTGACACTCGCGGGGAGCGTACTCGATGCCGTTGGCGCGCGCAATATCAAGACGGATCGCCTTGAGCGTATTACATATGTGCTTGCCGTGTTTCATATCATTTATTCTAACGTTTCTGTTTCATCATCACCTTCCAACTTGAATGAAACAGGTATCACTATCCATGAGATAACAGGTCTATCAACAATGCGGCCTGGAGTGAAGTCGGGCAACGATTTGCAGACACGAATAGCCTCTTCATCAAGAAGTTTGTCCACAGATCCTACCACAACGGCTTCAGTGACCTTTCCGTCAGTATCTACCTGGAGGTTGACAAGAACTTTACCCTCAATGTGTTGTTGAATTGCCTCGGGAGGATATTGTATGTTCTCACTGATATACTTTATCAGTGCGTCATATCCACCGGGGAATACCGGCATCGGTTCAGGAGGACGTCCAAAGACCTCAGGCCGCACGCCTGGATTTTCCTTCGTTTTTTTAACAGGTACCATCTTGCCATTCAATTCATCTTGATCATCAGCAGAGGGTATCTTATTGGTTTGTGCGTAACAAGGAGAGGCCGCAAGGCTTGAAAGCCCAAGGCTTACACCAGCGACAAGCGCAGCCTTACCAAGGGAACGCCTGCGTGCGATTTCCCGCTCCAGGAAACGCACCTCGCTCTCACATGCGGGGCAGGTGCCCGCACACTCGCCCTCGTGGTGGCATTCGGCGGGGGCATACTCAATTCCATTGGCTCGTGCAATGTCAAGCCTTATCTGCCTGAGCGTATTGCATATATACTTACCGTGTTTCATATCACAACTGTTTAATTGATGCAAAAATAAACAATAATTACAAAAAAACAAAATAATATTCTCTTTTTTGACAGACTCTCAATCGGACGGCAATTGGGAATTTCCTTCTTCGACTGCGAGTTACTGCGTGGTAGCTCATCAACATATACTCAAGTCATTATTGCCCTAGGTTGCCCTTTGTCAAGTTAGTAAAAACGGATTGACTCCCGGTTGCAAAATTACAATCGATTTTTGAAATAGGGCTATCATTATATGGTCATTTTTCAAAAGATAAAAGCCTGAATATCACAATTTTATAAAAGAAAAAGGTCATTTCATGGTAATTAACCTTTTCGTGGTTCAAAAAAGCTCAAAAAAAAAGCTTATTTTTGCAGCTGAAACACTAAATGAGCACTATATGAAAAACTGTAAACATATCGTTTGCATGGTGACCATGGTGATCCTTTTCGCTGTGATGTGCGGTTGTGGTCGCAGTGCTGACAACAGCCAACTCACCCTCGTGGATTCGCTGCTCGCCCAGAATCAAAACGAGGATGCCTTGCAAATGCTTCGAGTCCTGAATACGACATCTTTAAATCATAACGACAAGGCCTATTATGCCTTACTGAATACCCAAGCCAATCACGCCTGTCACATCACAGCGACCAGCGATAGTGAAATTAACGATGCCGTAAAATATTTCAAGGCCCACAACGACAAGGAGAAACTCGCCCGAGCCTTGCTCTATCAAGGTAGTGTTAACAATGACCTAGGCCATCCCGAGAAAGCCATAGCATGCCTGCGTGAAGCCGAGGACGCTGCCACTGTCGAGGATTTGAAAAACCGCGCTATGGCCAAGATGATGATGGGTGAGCTTTATCAGAGTCAAGTCATCGGAGCCAAAACAATCGGAGCCAACAAATACCGTGAGGCGCTCGCTCTATTCGAGAAACTGGGTGATAAACATCACCAGATCATCTGTCTGAGTGAATTGGGAGGCCTGTACCGACTCAAAAAAGACAAACAGGACAGTGCCCTATATTACATTAACGCCGCCATCGACCTTGCAATACAGGAAATCGAGGTGAAGTTTGTGGTGGCAAACCTGTTCAGCCGAGCCGAGTACCAGGCTTCACGGGGAGATTACCGTCGAGCAAAAGATGATGCCGTCGAAGCCATCAGCTGGAGCGGTAAGCTCAAGATGCATCCCCGAATCCACTACACTGCCGCATTGGCTTACCTGCATCTGGGCAATGTGGATTCGGCCCGTTACTACATGCAGCACGCTCCGTCAATGACGACCGCTGCCGACAGCATCATGCACTATCAACTGCTTACCGATTTTGCCCGCCGTGAGAACAAGGTAGAAGACGCCATCAACTACCTGAACAAGACCCATAACCTCGCCGACTCGGTGGCAATGAGCAGCATGAACGACCAACTGCTGGAAGTCGAGAAGAAATATGACTCGCAACAGGCTGCACTGGAAAACGCCCTCTTGAGTTCACGATTGAAAGGAACGCTCTTGGGACTTGCTTTGCTGGCACTCGCCGTACTGGCATTGGCTTTTCTGTTGTGGCGCAACCGAAGCCGACTTAAAATCCAGCAGACTGAATATGAGTTACAGAAAGCCGACCTTGACCAGTCCATTGATAGCCTCAAACACATGCAGGAAACCATCAATGACTATGAGCAGAGTCTCAAAACCGCCCAAGCTGAGTATCGAGGCAATGAGGCCCGCTTGAGTAACGAAATCGCTGCACTCGAAGCTAAGAAACGCCAATCCGATGAGTTGAGAACCATCGTGGACAACCAGATGCAGGTAGTACATCAGCTGCTGCAATGGTCATACGAGTGCAATGAAACCACTTTTGCACGTCGCTTCAACAAGCTGATGACGATGCGAGGGCCCGACGAGGTAGGCGCCTCCTATTGGGACAATCTGCAATCGCTGGCCAACGACCTGTATGACAACGTGCTGGTCAAGGCGCAAGATGCAGCCAACGGTACCTTGCGTGAAGACGAAATCAATCTGATTGCCTTGACGTGCCACGGTTTTTCGAGGACCGTCATCATGATATGCATGCGGTACAGAAACCTGAGAACCGTCTCGAACAAGAAGATCCAGATTGCTCACAAACTGAACACCAACACGCTCGACGAATTCTTGCGTCCATTTTTAAGAGATCGAAATGAAGAATGAGCAGACGATACGGTTTGTGCAGCAGCACCGTGAGGACGATGTGAGGGCACTGGCATTGCAGACGCGACGTGACAGCGACGTGGACCTGCCTTGGGCCCTGGACCAGATTCAAGGCTGGCAGACGGCACGGCGCAAACTGCCATCGTGGGCTGCCATCAACGGCATCGTCTATCCGCCTCATCTGTCTATGGAACAGTGCAGCAGCGAGCAAACGGCACTTTACAAATGTGACATCATGAAGCAGTTGCCTCAGTCATGTCGCGAGACCTTGATAGACCTTACGGGGGGCTTCGGGGTGGATTTTTCATTTATGGCACAAGGATTTGAAAGAGCTGTGTATGTTGAGCAGCAAGAGCACCTTTGTGAAACGGCCAGGCACAATTTTGAATTGCTGTCACTGAATCATGCCACGGTCATCCATGCCTTAGCCGAAGAAGTGCTGTACGTTCTTGATACCCTACCCGCTTCAACCGTCATCTATCTGGATCCCGCACGGCGAGACAGCAACAGCGCCCGCACCTATGCCATCGCTGACTGCACTCCTGACGTTCTCGAATTGAAAGACAAGTTATTGTCATGTGCCCATCATGTCCTCATCAAACTATCGCCCATGCTTGACTGGCACAAAGCGGTAAGTGACCTGGGCAAACGGGTTGCCGAGGTGCACATCGTGAGTGTGGGCAACGAATGCAAAGAACTGCTTATCCTCATGACTGCTGAAAATGAAGGTGAGCCCATCATCCACTGCGTTAACGATGACCAACGTCTAACCTACAAGCCATCGGAGGTGGAAGACCGACCAGTCATAACAACCATCGAACAGGCTACCTATCTCTACGAGCCCAATGCCTCGATCATGAAGGCAGGCTGTTTTGGATTGATTACCAGCCGTTTCCCCTTGAAGGCCATGTCGGCTGACAGCCACCTGTTTCTGTCAGACGGTGTTATCTCTGACTTTCCCGGGCGCCGATTTGCTGTCACGGCAATATCATCAATGAACAAAAAGGAATTGGCACGAGCCTTGAAAGGCATCACCCGCGCCAATGTCGCCACCCGCAATTTCCCGATGAACGCCCAGCAGCTGCGTAGCCGCCTCCATCTCCAAGACGGAGGCGACAACTTCATCTTCGGCACCACTACGGCCAACGGCGACCACCGCATATACCTCTGCCAAAAACTAAATCAATAACTTACTCTCGCATGAATGAATTGCTGGGGACGCCATTTAGTACCCAGTCAATCAGCCTTGTGACATCACCTACATCCACATAGCCGTCACCATTCAAGTCATACTCATCATCAGTTTCTCCATTAAGAACAATCCAAATCAGCCTGGTCACATCTCCCACATCGACAATCCCGTCGCCGTTCACGTCACCCATAAGGCTTTTTGACACAGTACACTGCTCGTCAGCGAAGGCAATTTCTGTTCCTGCCGTCGTGGTGAACAAGGTGTTCTTTAACTCGATAGTAACAGGAGCCGTGAAATCAGCTGCCGCAATCACGTTAAAGGTAATAAGGGCACCGCTATTGCCACTGTATGCCTTGATGCTTGGAGAATAGGACATCACGCGGATAGCACCATCGACTTGCAATTGCGAGGCGATGTTGTGGTCACGCGCCTTGCGGCTGGTCAAGTCAAAGATGTAGTCTCCGTCCTCCTGCTCTATGGTCAAGCCATCAGGAAGGTAGATATCGGTTTGAAAGGCCGTATAGGTCCCTTCATTCTCCAACATGATGCTCACGGTGCAGGTCTCTCCAGGCGTTATCGTGAAATCGTCAATATAGAACCTGTCGGCGGCAGCACCCAGTGCCACCATCCACATCACTGCAAATAATATACTCTTCTTCATTTTTTCGGTCGTTTTTTGACCGCCTGTAAACAGGCGGGAAATTAAACAAAAATTTTATGATAATTTGATAAATTTCCCGCCCGCATGGCGGTAATAGTGTTGTCAGCGTTGGATGAGTTTGGTGGTGGAGCGGATGCCGTCGGTGTATGTGGTGACAACAAGTGTCACACCACTATCGGGACGGTCTATCTGCTGGCCAGCTAAGTTAAAGTACTCGACTTTGGCAACGGCCTTTCCTGCAGCCAACTCATTAACGGCAGTTGCATTGTTCACGCCAATGGCGAAGGCATCAAGCAGCACAGTCTGGCATGCAGTGGTCACCAGTTCAATACCATCGACGGTGATATCTCCCTGTACGTCACCTGTTGCGGTTACATCAAAGGTCA
>JAEEGL017146793.1_pt1 | contig 11175 bp, 11 predicted proteins | sample 9134231 | NCBI WGS metagenome assembly JAEEGL01 (sample SAMN16246548, study PRJNA631951) | gut metagenome | biome: gut microbiome; feature: rumen; material: fiber-attached | host: Bos | place: Iran: Karaj | collected 2018-10
AGGGTAACTTCGGTGATTAGAGAGGAGGAGTAACAGATGGATGGAATGCTGTCGCAGGACGAGATAAACGCCCTCCTAAGCGGTATGGATCTGTCTGGGGATGAAGCTCCGGATATGTCCGGCATCGAAATGCCGGTAGCTGAGGATAAACCGCCTACGGATCCTTATCTCATCAATACGCAGCCTGTGACGGGCGGTGATGAACTTCTTTCCGAAGTCGAGAGAGATGCCATCGGTGAAGTTGCCAATATCAGTATGGGCTCTTCCGCAACAACGCTTTATTCCCTCGTTAACAGGAAGGTTAATATCACCACACCTGTTGTAACTCTCTGTAGTTGGCAAAACCTTCTTGATGAATTTGAGAGACCCTGCGTTTTTATCAGGATCAAATATACCAAGGGACTTGACGGAACAGATATACTTGTTCTTAAAGAGAACGATGTTAAAGTAATTACCGACCTGATGATGGGCGGTGACGGAACCAACACCGAAGGTGAACTCGGAGAGCTGCATTTGTCGGCAATATCCGAGGCTATGAACCAGATGATGGGTTCATCCGCAACATCACTTTCCACCATGCTCGGTACGATGATCGATATATCACCGCCGGAGAGCTCACTTCTCAATCTTCAGAATTTTGAGGATGGCTCGGAGATATCTCCTTTCCTCGGCGGAACCTTCTGCAGGATCACATTCAGAATGCAGATAGGTGACGATCTTGTGGATTCGACTATCATGCAGCTCTATCCCATAGAGTTTGCCAAGAAGATAGTTGAGACTTTCATGGGAACCCAGATGGGAGGCGGAGAAGAAGCACCTGCTCCCGACCCTGCGCCTGCTCCTGCACCTACTCCGGCACCCGCACCCGGCCCTGCGCCCGGTCCTATGCCCGGCATGGGACAGCCCGCACCGGATATGTCACAGATGGGATACGGACAGCCGATGCCCGGCATGCAGATGGGATACGGACAGCCGATGCCCGGCATGCAGATGGGATACGGACAACCGATGCCCGGTATGCAGATGGGTTATGCACCCGTACAGCCTATGAATATACAGCCCGCTTCTTTCCAGAGCTTCAGCGGAGACTTATCCGGAGTTCAGGGCGGAGAGAATATCGGACTGATCATGGATGTTCCTCTTGAGGTAACCGTAGAACTCGGACGTACAACAAAGTCTATTTCAGACATACTGAACTTCGCACCCGGCACCATCATAGAGCTTGACAGAATTGCCGGAGAACCTATAGATGTTCTTGTAAACGGTAAGTTTGTTGCCAAAGGCGAAGTTGTTGTAATCGAAGAGAATTTCGGTATCAGAGTAACAGAAATCATTAAACAGTAATTTGGCCCACACATTATCAAATTTTCGGAGGTTAAAAAATGGCAAAGAATATCCTGATATGTGATGACGCTGCATTCATGAGGATGATGATCAAAGATATCCTCAGCAAGAACGGTTATAATGTAGCCGGTGAAGCAGAGAATGGTGCTAAAGCCGTTGAGAAGTACAAGGAAGTTAATCCTGATCTTGTACTCATGGATATCACCATGCCCGAGATGGATGGAATCCAGGCTCTTAAGGCAATCAAGGCTGCTGATTCAGGCGCTAAAGTCATCATGTGTTCCGCAATGGGACAGCAGGCAATGGTTATTGAATCCATTCAGGCCGGAGCTAAGGATTTCATAGTTAAGCCTTTCCAGGCAGACAGAGTATTGGAAGCTGTCAAGAAGGTTATAGGCTGATGATATGATTCTTTTATCATCTTCCCGGGGATCCGATATTGCCCAGCTCCTGACGATGCTGATCATATTCGTTGTTGTACTCGCAGCCAGTGTGTGGGTTACAAAATGGATAGGAAATTATCAGAAGAATCAGTATGCCTCAGGCAATATCGAGGTTATTGAGAGTGCAAGAGTCGCACCTAATAAGTGGGTGGAGATTGTGCGCGTAGGTAATAAGTACAAGGTTCTCGCAGTATGCAAAGATACGGTTACTTACCTCGGGGATATTGATGAAAGTGAGCTTAAGAGACAGGAAACTTCGGATAAGAAGTCTTTTTCCGATGTGCTCTCAAAAGCTTTTTCCGATAAAGAAGAATGATTCCGGGGGAAGGCAAGTTTATGTTGAAAAAGGCTTTAACTGCCGGAAAAAACATCATAAGAATCATATCGTTTGCATTATCAGTGCTAATAATGGTCTTTATGTTCAGCGGCAGTGTATATGCCCAGAACATCACCGAGCAGACCGGAGAGACCGATGTTTCCACTACCATAGATCCCGCAGGTACTCATGATGAGCCTGAGGATCTTGATACTCTGAATACTTTAAACAGATTAACTATCACATATAACGACGATAACGGGTCTCTTAATTCCTCACTGAGGATTTTGATCACCCTTACTCTTATCGCCATTGCACCGCTTTTGCTGATGGTGATGACTTCCTTTACCAGGATACTCATCGTCCTTCACTTCACCAGAGCGGCGCTCAACACTCAGAACGCACCGCCTAACCAGGTTCTAATTGCGCTGTCGCTCATTCTGACCTTTTTTGTCATGCAGCCGACTTTTGAGGAGATTAATGTTAATGCCGTCGTTCCTTTCGAAGCAGGAGCGATAGATCAGGATGAATTCCTGGAAAAGGCAAGGTCTCCTCGGAGGGAGTTTATGATGCCGCAGACTCAGGTTAAGGATGTGCGGCTTTTTTATGATATAGCGGGCAGAGAGTGGGACGGCACTTTGGAGTCCATTCCCAATTCGATTTTGATCCCTGCTTTCGTTATATCCGAACTCAGAATATCCTTCTGGATCGGATTTATGATCTACATTCCGTTTATTGTCATCGACATGGTTGTCGCCTCGACACTTATGAGTATGGGTATGATGATGCTGCCGCCTACGACGATTTCCATGCCGTTTAAGATTTTGCTTTTTGTACTTGCGGACGGCTGGTCACTTGTTATCGGACAGCTTGTACGAACGTTCTATTAGCACGATTTGAAATGGAGGTTTGCAAATGACATCTGAAGCTGCAGTTGAAATGATCAGAGACGGTCTGTTCCTGATCCTGAAGTGCGCGCTTCCTGTCCTTTTGGTCTCCACGGTCATAGGTCTTATTGTCAGTATTTTACAGACCATTACCTCCATTCAGGAACAGACACTTACTGTTGTTCCCAAGATCATCGGCATATTCCTGACTTTGATGTTCCTCGGAAACTGGATGATTACCAATATTGTCGATTACACGACAAAGCTTTGGAGCACATTCGTATACTACGTACATAAGTAGCTTAAAGCAGATGATAGATTATGCTTTTTCAATTTATGAACTTGAATATTTCCTCCTGATACTTGTCAGGGTTTCGTGTTTTGTATATATATGTCCTTTTTTTAATATGAATAATACGCCTCGCCGTGTGAGAGTAGCTCTGAGTATTTTTATCTCCGCACTTTTGTATGAGGCACTTCAGCCCATAGAGCCGGTCATATATACATCCGTCGTCACGTACGCCATCATTGTTTTTAAAGAAGCGGCTGCGGGACTGCTTATCGGATTATCTGCGAATATTTGCAGCACGGTGTTTTCTTTTGCCGGATCGGTATCGGATATGGAAACCGGATTATCAATGGTAACTTTATGGGATCCGGCTACGAGAAATCAGATCAGCATTACGGGAAGTATATTTAACTACACCTTTTCGATGATACTGATCGCCAGCGGTATGTACAGATATTTGCTTGGTGCACTGGCTGATACTTACAAGCTCATTCCGGTGAACCACGTGAATTTCAATATGGATGGATTGCTTACGACTGTTGTTACTTTTCTCGGGGACTACATACTCCTCGGATTCAGGATAATCCTTCCCATATTTGCGACCATGATGCTCCTTAATGCAATACTGGGTATTCTGGCCAAGGTTTCGCCACAGATGAATATGTTCGCCGTAGGAATCCAGCTTAAAGTCATAACCGGTCTTGCAATACTTATACTTATGACCGGTCTTATGCCTTCGGCTTGCGACATGATCTTCGAGGAAATGAAGAAGATCATGGTTTCGGTTGTTTCGAATCTTATGTGATGATGCGGAGGATTCAAGGTGCTTGAATTTAATCTGCAATTCTTTGCAGAAGGAAGCGACAAGACAGAAGAACCTACCCAAAAAAAATTAGACGATGCCCGAAAAGAAGGACAGGTTGCAAAGAGTAAGGAAATCGGTAATTGTTTGGGTCTTTTCGTGTTCTTTCTGGTCCTCAGATTCATGGCCGGAAGCATCGCAAACAGGTTTATGGATCTGTTCGGAACCGTATACGGATCAATGCATTCCGTAACCGTGTATCCTTCCGGGGAGATGCCTATACGGGCAACTGATCAGCTTTTCCGAAACAGTTTGATCACCATACTCATCATAATTTTGCCGATGATGATCATAGGCTTTACCGTAGCTTTTGTGGGTGATCTTGTACAGGTTAAGTGGAAACCTACCGGCAAACCGCTTCAGCCCAAATTATCGAAGATCAATCCCTTAAAGGGACTTAAAAGAATCTTTTCGCTGAACTCGGTAATGGAGCTGATTAAATCGCTGCTTAAGATCGGACTGGCCGTTCCCATTATTTATTTCTACATCAGGGATAAGGTGGGACTTATCTATTCGTTTTATGAGATGCCTTTGATACAGGCGATCATATTGATCGGAACTACGATCATAGATCTTGGGATAAGGATTTCCGCGGTTTATATCATTATCGCAGCCGCTGACTTCGGATATCAGAAGTGGAAATTCCACAAGGATATGATGATGTCCAAACAGGAAGTTAAGGACGAGTATAAAAACTCCGAAGGAGATCCTCAGGTTAAGGGTAAGATCAAACGTAAGATGATGGAAGCGTCTAGAAGGCGTATGATGCAGAAACTGCCGGAAGCGGATGTCGTCATCACAAACCCTACCCATTATGCGGTTGCAATCAAGTATGAACCTGCGGAAAGAGATGCACCCTATGTTATAGCCAAGGGTGAAGCTTATCTGGCTCAGAAGATCAAAGAGGTTGCCAAAGAGCACGGCGTTGAGATAGTTGAAAACAAACCTGTTGCCCGAGCTCTTTATCACAATGTTGAGATAGGCGAATCCGTGCCCCCCGAATTGTATCAGGCTGTTGCGGAAATCCTTGCATTTGTATATCACCTGCAGGGTAGGATCTGAAAATATAAATGAGGAAAGGAGGATGGCATGTTCAAATCGATAGGTAAATTCGATGTATTTGTAGCACTTTACCTTGCCATCGCCGTAGTCCTATTTATTATTCCCATCCCCGCAGTATTACTTGATGTACTTCTGGCGTTCAACATCTCGCTTGCGATGACCATTATGTTCGGTGCTCTTTTTTGCAAAGAAGTTCTGGACATGAGCTTTTTCCCGACACTCCTTTTGTTTACGACTTTGTTCCGAATCTCCATGAATACGTCATCCACAAGACTTATTCTCAGAGACGGATATGCGGGAAATGTTGTAGCAACCTTCGGTAATTTCGTAGGCGGCGGAGACCTTATTATCGGTGCCATTATTTTCATAATCCTGTTGATCATTCAGTTCATGGTCATCAACAAGGGTTCCGAAAGAGTATCCGAAGTTACCGCAAGATTTACATTGGATGCAATGCCCGGTAAGCAGATGGCTATCGATGCCGACCTTAACACCGGTGCCATCGATGATGAAGAAGCTAAGCGCAGAAGAGAGAAGATTCAGAAAGAATCCGCCTTCTACGGTTCCATGGACGGTGCAGTTAAATACGTTAAAGGAGATGCTGTAGCCGGACTTCTCATTACTGCCATAAACCTCATCGGCGGAATAGCTCTTGCCGTTCTGAGAAGAGGAATGAGCGTGGGCGATGCCCTCAGCTCTTTTGCGATACTTACCATAGGTGACGGTCTTGTTTCCCAGATACCTTCCCTTATGATCTCTTTGTCCACAGGTATTCTTGTCACCAAGGGATCATCCGACAAGGATCTTGGTGAAACCATAGTCAAGCAACTTTTCGGACTTCCCAAAGTCCTTATGATAGTAGGCGGCATGATGTGTATTCTCGGTTTGTTTACCGATCTGAATACCATACTGTTTGTCGGTATAGGTATTATTTTCCTGGTCAGCGGAAGCATGGTCAGCAGAAAGCTTCAGACTTCCAGCATTGAAATGGAAGTTTCCAAAGAGGAAACCGAAGCTGAGGAAATCAGACAGCCGGAGAACGTCAATTCGCTCCTTTCTGTCGATCCCATTGAGCTTGAATTCGGATACGGTATCATTCCCCTTGCGGATGTTAATCAGGGCGGAGACTTGCTGGACCGTGTCGTTATGATAAGAAGACAGATTGCTCTTGAACTTGGTACTGTTGTTCCCATAATCAGATTAAGAGATAATATCCAGCTTAATCCCAACCAGTACATCATTAAGATCAAGGGTATTCAGATAAGTGAAGGCGAGATACTTTTCGATCATTACATGGCAATGAATCCCGGATATGTTCAGGAAGAGATAACCGGTATTCCCACATTTGAGCCTTCATTCCATCTCCCTGCCATATGGATCACCGAAGGACAGAGAGAAAAAGCCGAAACACTCGGTTATACGGTTGTAGATCCTCCTTCGATCATAGCAACCCATCTTACCGAGATAATAAGACAGAATATCGATGAGCTTCTTACCAGACAGGATGTACAGAATCTCATCAACAATGTAAAAGAAAACAATCCGAACCTCGTGGACGAGCTTGTGCCTAAGCTTCTCGGTCTTGGCGAAGTTCAGAAGGTACTCCAGAATCTCCTTCGTGAAGGCGTATCAATAAGGGATCTGCTTACCATACTTGAGACATTGGCAGATTTTGCCCCCACCACAAGAGATACGGATATACTTACCGAGTATGTAAGACAGGCACTTAAGCGTGCGATATCCGCAAGGTATTTTGCACAGAATGATACAAACTCTGTGGTCACCCTCGATCCCAAGATCGAGCAGGAGATCATGAGCTGCGTCAAACAAACCGAAAACGGATCCTTTATCAATATGGATCCTGCCAGAACCCATGCGATACTTGATTCCGTAAAGGTTGAGATGCAGAAGCTCGAAAATCTCGGCAAGACTCCGATTATAGTCACCTCGCCGATAGTAAGGATTTACTTCAGAAAACTTACGGAGGATTACTACAAAGACCTGATCGTCGTTTCATACAATGAGGTTGATTCAAGTGTCAATCTGACATCGGTCGGAATGGTTACCGCTTAAAATGATCATTAAAAAATTCGTAGGAAAAAATGAAGAAGAAGCAACAAGTCTTGCCAAGAAAGATCTGGGCGAGAATCTTGTTATCATGAATGTGCGCAAGGTTAAGGCTAAGCCTCCTTTTGCATTCCTCAAGAGCAAAAGAGTTGAAGTAACCGCAGCGATTGAGGAAGAAGATCCTGCCATGGTCAGGATCAGAAAGATCGCAAGAGCGCAGGATTCCGCTCAGTCCAAACCGGTTACTGCACCGGAATCCGTTACCGCAAAGCCTTCCACGGAAAATCCCGCTGCTTCATCGCCTGCTTCCGTAACCGCAGCCGCTCCACTTACATCAGCCCTTGTTTCTCCTGATGTAAAGAGTAAGAGCATTGAGGAAAAGCTTGATAATCTTCAGAACATGCTGGAGAAAAAACTGGGAACCGGAGAAGAGGTTAAACCCTCCGGAAAGCCGGAGACTGCTCCTGCAGTAAAGCCTGTCCCGGAAAAAGCAGCAGCGCAGCCTCAGGAACCCGACAGGGAAACATCAAGATTTTTAAGACTTCTCTATAACACTATGATCGATAATGACATAGACGAGAAGTATGTTAATGAACTTGTCAGCAATGCCGATAAAGCCGGAAAACCCGGGGCCAAGCTGGATCACTATCTGAGCGCCGTTTATCAGAAAATGATCCTCAGATTTGGTAAAGCTGACGGCATATCAGAACCTGCAGGTAAGGGTCCTGTTGTTATCTTTTTCATAGGACCCACAGGTGTAGGTAAGACTACTACCATAGCCAAGGTTGCAAGTTCCTTGTCGGTAAATGACAAGAAAAAAGTTGCACTCCTTACCACGGATACATACAGGATCGCCGCTGCTGATCAGCTCAGAACATATGCAAGTATTCTCGAAGTTCCCTTCAGAGTTATTTACTCGGAAGATGAACTTCTGATAGCGTGTGATGATTTCAGGGATTGTGACTACATCCTGGTTGATACCGCCGGTCATTCCCATAAGAGTGAAGAGCTTCTTGCTAGGCAGAAAGCCTACATGGCATGCCTTCCCGAAACCTTTACCAAGCAGTGCTTTCTTGTGGTCAGTGCCACAACGAAATATAAGGATCTTAAGAAAATTGTCGACAATTATAAGACAGTTTCGGAATTTCAGCTCATTTTTACAAAACTTGACGAGACATCAACCCTCGGAAGCTTGTATAATATAAGGTGCTATTCCGAATCGCCTATAGCGTTCGTTACATGCGGACAAAATGTTCCGGATGATATAGAGACTTTTAATGCACAGCGTATCGTTAAGCAGCTGCTGGGAGGAGAGTAAGGCATGGATCAGGCTGAATCACTCCGTATCATAAAAGCCAGCAGACAGGCAAGACCTCTTGCAAGGGTCATAACGGTCACCAGTGGCAAGGGCGGAGTCGGAAAATCTAATACGGCGATCAATCTTGCCATATGGCTTAAAAAGCTGGGCAAGAGAGTAATTATCCTGGATGCGGATTTCGGACTTGCGAATATCGAGATAATGTTCGGAACGGTTCCCAAACATAATCTCTGTGATCTGATATATCAGGGTAAAAACATAAAAGACATCATAACCTGGGGACCCGGAGAAGTCGGTTTCATATCCGGCGGAAGTGGTATCGCGGGGATGTCCAATCTGAGTAACGACTATCTGAACTATATTATTCAGAATCTTTCGGAGCTTGACTCAATTGCTGATATAATAATAGTCGATACCGGAGCGGGAATATCGGATGCGGTTTTGGAATTCCTTGTGGCAAGCGGTGAGATACTTCTGATAACTACTCACGAACCCACCAGCATAACCGATTCATATTCACTGCTTAAAGCACTTGCCAGACATCCGAGGTATAATCCTCAGGAGACTACGGTCAGAATGATAGCTAACCGTGTGAGCAAGGAAGCTGACGGACAGACACTTTATAAAAAGCTGAATTCGGTAGTACAGAGATTTCTGAAACTGCCGCTTACATATCTGGGATGTGTACCGTATGATTCGCAATTATCCGATGCGGTCATGCAGCAGATGCCGGTATCGCTTAAGAATCCGGCGGCCAAATCTTCTCAGGCATATGAGAGGATAGCGAGAAGTCTGCTTGATGAAAAAGAAACCGGCGCATCCAAGGCCAGAGGTATGGCGGCGTTTTTCTCACATATAGTTACCAGAAGATGATTAAGGGAGAGGATTTATTATGCTTAACAATTTTATTTCACCGGGAGACAGGGTTGAGCTCACTGCGGTGGATCGTAAATTGAACGGTTCGGATAAAAACGATAATTCCAAGTTTTACGAAACCAAGATAGTTGACATCGTCTCGGAAGATTCCATCGAGGTACAGATGCCTATCGAGCAGACAAAGCTGATACTCCTTCCCGTTGACGCCGAGTTCAATATGATCGTATATACAGGGGCAGGTCTTTATCAGTGTTTTGTAAGAGTTGTTGACAGATACAAATCCAACAACATCTACGTTCTGGTCCTTGAACTTACCAGTAACCTGAGAAAATATCAGAGAAGAGAGTACTACAGATTCAGCTGTGCTCTTGAGATGTGCTCCAGAAATCTGGTTGAGGAAGAAGTAAATGCGGTTGCGAACAAGAGCCCTCTTTATCTGCAGCCCAATCTTCCCATTAAGAGAAGCGTAATAGTAGACATCTCCGGAGGCGGACTCAGATTCATGTCCAATCAGAAATATGAGCCCGGAAGCATGCTCTACATCAGCTATAATCTTCTCATCGGAGGAGAACGCAAGAAATACGAGCTTATCGGCAAAGTTCTTCTGGTCAAAGAACTTGAGAACAGAGCCGGAACATATGAGCACAGAGTTCAGTATGTAAATATGGAACGCGGTGCGAGAGAAGAGATTATAAGATTTATTTTCGAAGAAGAAAGAAAGAACCTAAAGAGGTAAAAGTTCTGTTATAATAAGAGTTATAAATCAAACAATTCAAGGCGGTAAATGCATATGAAGAAAAAAGTTTTGGTTGTTGACGACTCTGCACTTATGAGAAGAGTGCTCTGTGATATAATCAATTCAGATGATGGTTTCGAAGTAACCGGAAGGGCAATAAACGGCCTAGAAGCTTTGGAACTCGTCAAGAAAACTACATATGATGTCATTGTCTTGGATGTTAATATGCCCAAGATGAACGGTCTTCAATTTCTCTCGGAGCTGAAGAAAGCAAACCTTCCCCAGAGAGTAATGATGGCCAGCACGGACACCATGGAAGGCGCTCAGACCACCATGGATGCTCTTGAACTCGGCGCACTTGATTTCGTGCACAAACCGGATCAGGCTAATGCCTGCCGCGAGGCTGATTTCACCCGTCCGTTTATGCAGACGCTCCGCGGTGTAGCCTCTTCGAGAATGCCCGTTTTCGAAGATAAAGCCAAAGAGAGGGTTAAGAAAGAGAAGTCAGAACAGTTTATCAATCTATTATCCAAATCCTCAGGTAAGATTACCGGTTCCAAGATAGTGGCTATTGCAAGTTCGACGGGAGGCCCAAAAGCTCTTGCTTCTGTTATTCCTTTACTTCCCGCGAACCTCGATGCACCTGTTGTACTTGTACAGCATATGCCTAAAGGTTTCACCGCAACGCTTGCACAGAGACTTAATTCGACTTCAAAGATTGCCGTTTGTGAGGCAGCTGAAGGTCAAGTTCTTGAAAAAGGACATGTTTATATCTCTGCCGGCGGTATGCATATGAACGTTAAGGCTCAGGGTGCAGGTAAGTATGTCATTCACTACAGTGATGAACCTACCAGAGAGGGTGTTAAGCCCTGTGCCAATTATATGTATGAGTCCCTGATAGATTCCAAGTTCGATCACATCGTGTGCTGCGTTTTAACCGGGATGGGTGCTGACGGAACTGAAGGTATCAAAAAT
>JAEEGL010803836.1_pt1 | contig 11174 bp, 9 predicted proteins | sample 9134231 | NCBI WGS metagenome assembly JAEEGL01 (sample SAMN16246548, study PRJNA631951) | gut metagenome | biome: gut microbiome; feature: rumen; material: fiber-attached | host: Bos | place: Iran: Karaj | collected 2018-10
GATATTTTTTTGTATTTGATAATGGTTTACATGATGATTCAAATAGTACAATTTTTGGACATGATAATGCTGCTCAGCAGAGTATGGCTAGGATAGGTAGTAAGTATAATATAATTGGATTAGAAGATACCAAATATACTCGGTCAAATTGGAATTAAAATTTTTGGTGAAAAGTTTAGATTCGAAGCAGGAGGAGTTATTGGCGGAGCCAATGAGGCGGATGCAGCAAAGTTTATTGAAGAATATGTATATCCTGTTGAATATCAAGTCTATCTAAATGGTTCTAATGCAGCATGTGGTGGGGCTGGCGTTGCTGGAGGTGAAAGTCAGGTTGATTTGAATGTAGATTATAGCAAAAAATCATTATTCTTTGATGAAACAGCAACTAATATTATTTATGAAGTTTCACTTAGATCTTTACTAGATAGATTTTTACCAAATGCTTCGCTTCTTTCTTCATGGAGACTGTTAACTAATGATGGTAGTGAAAGTGCCGAAACAGGAAGCGTTGCCGAAGACTTGGTAAATGATATTATTACTGTTTATGATGATGCAAGCTTAAATGGTGAAGACCAAGAAATGAAGTTATATTTATTAAAAGATGTTGGAAAAATGACTGAAAATGTCGATGAAGATACAACTGCATCGGGATTTATTGAAGATGTTTCTATTGGTACAGAAGATCCTATAGAAAGTTATTATGATCCTAGCATAAAAATGGAAAAACAATTTGAATCTTATGCTCCAAAGTTTGATACAAGAGACATATCTGGATATGTTAGCTTGTTAAGTCAAACAGCTGAAAAAGCAACTGATCAAAATTTTACCGGAAGCTTTGCAGATGATGTTATTGATGATGTTAAGCTTGCTATATCACATTATATTACTTATTCAAACAATCAATTAACTACTGAACAAGTTTCAGAGATTAATAGTGCTTTAAGTAGCGCTTTAAGTGGAATAGATACTCCATCAGAAGATACAGATCCAGTAGAAGATATAACTATTTATTTAAATGGATATTATGAGTGTACGGACCCTTCACATTATGATATTCCTGCATCTGCATCTAGCCAAGATGTAGAAGTAACGAGTGCGATTATGCCAGTAAAGCATACTGTAGTAAAAGTAAATGGTTCGGAAATTGCACATAAATCTGGTAGTTATGATGGCTGTAGAAAACCTTTCTTAAAGATTTCTTACAAAATTGATAAAGGAATTAAATCAACTGGTGTAATCTTACATGGTGGAGACATGTATTTTGCATATTTAATAAAGGGAAGAGAATTATTAACATATGATAAGTACACCAATAAATATGCATTTGCTCATTTAGAAAGCGGCAATTTAAAATCGACAACATTTAAACATTGGGAATTTGCATGGCAAGCTAAAAATCAACCAGAAGATAGTTATGAGACATGGTTTGTAGAAGATGCGTTTGAAGGAATAGACTACGAGATAGATACATCTAATGTAGATGTTAAATTTAAAATAAATGATTGGTCAAAAGGAACAGAAACGTGGTCAAATCATGATATCTCTGATTATTCGCCTAATGGTGCAATTGATATACAAACTATTATAGATGGTCTTGATATTAAGCCAGAAGAAATATATCAATTATTGTTTGATGATCCTAGTATTAATGCGAGCATGATATTCCCTGAAGATTCTTTTGCCATTGTAAGAGATGTTAAAACTGTTTCTGGAGGTGGTGCAGTACCATCGAGAGTTGAAAATGAATTCCAAAATAATCCAGAATTAGCCAAAATGCCTGAAAATGCATATTTAAAAATAGGAGATCCTTCGCTTGTTAATCTTGGTAGAAATGCTGAAGCACAATGTTCTTATACGGATCAACCTGGAGAAACAATTTTAACACAAACAGCTTATTTAAATTTAAAAAATGCTAATAAGAGATCAGATCAAGAACTATATTTAAACGTCTCTGCGGTTGAAGGTTTTATACTTGGGAAAATAAGAGAAGCACTTAATAGCCAAGTATCAGGAAAAGAAATTATTCAAAACTATATGTTCAAAAATAAATTAGGACCAGATAGTGGTTCGTATGGTTCTACTTCTATTCCGACATATAGACAAGTTAATAATGAGGAATGTAAAACAACTTCTGAAGATTTTGAATGGAGCTATACAGGTGGCTCATTTGATTTAGGTAGTGTATCAGTAAAAATTAACTTCCATGTAGTATTTCCAACTAGAGTTTCAGTTGAACCTATTTCTCAAAGAGTAATAGATAAAGAAATGCCTGCATACTTCGTAAAATATGCAAATTATTGGGCTGCTGAAAAAGATTTCCATAATGTTCTAAAGATTCAAGGTGAATTTAAAGATCATGGAGATTGGCATTATCTAGTAACAAATAACTCAGATGCTCAAGGTATTAAAGATATTATTTCTGAATATAAGAGCATCAAATGGAGATGTGATTTATTTGCACCAATATTTGGTAGTGTAAGAAAAGATAACTCTGGAAGAGAAGCAGATATAAAATTAATTCTTTCTGAATGGGAAAAGGTTGCACAAACAGGTGTAGGTGCTGCTGACCACGCAATAAGAGATCTATATGCATTAATAATGTATTCAAAAGGAATAAGAGATACTGGTACTTCAAACCAATATGATAAATCTAATATATCTTTTGTTCCAGGATTTGAACCTAAAAAGAGATCAAATGGTGAACCTATGATTAATGAAAATTCGTATAGTTATTTATATATTCCTTATGAAATTTTAGGTTATGATCCATTAAACTCAGAAAAAGCTTTCTGGCTTGATAGAATTATTTGTACACCAAATGATGCAATCTATGATAAAACAATATCAGTTTCTGGTTCAAAGCAAACAAATGAAGCAAAATTAAGAAGCAGAACACCAATCTTTACTTGGCAAGTAGTAGATTATGACTTATATGATGAAACAGAAATTATTGATTCATCTGGACAACATACTGGTCAACATGCGGTTTATGCTTTGTGGTTATTTGGAGATCAAACATCTCGAATGCTTTATGCAATTTCTGCTAATGCTAGCGAGGATGAGAATAAGAAAATAGGTATGTGGGGTGGAACAACAACTGCTCACGCTGCTGCAGACCTTTATGGTAGAACAGAAACAGAAAGAATATATGGCGCTGTCTTTGAAGGTAAGAGGTCTATTCAATCTTCTAGAAGAACCATGGTTAACCAGTTCTATGGCTATGGATATTTTCCATATGGTGGAGTAACTTCAAAACTTAAAGCAAGATATGTTCCATCAATGGGTGATGTTTTATTATTTGAAGGCGATAAAGAAATTAGAGAAGGAGAGACAATTAATATTGGCGGATATGATTTCTCACTGGACTCTGATGCTTCTTTATTAGAAGATGTTGATTGGGATAATATTGATTCTTCATATAATCCATCTAGTACTGGTGGAACAGGATTGTATTTTAATGATACACCGGTTACATTAAAGCTAGGAAAGAGAACTTATACATTTAATGGTACTGCTGCTGCTTGTTATGCATATGAGTTATATAGACAAGCTTTGGTATTAAAAGATACAAGTGGTAGTGCTGCTGAGAAGATAGTAAAGAATAAACTAGAAAAAGAAATGAAATGGCAAGAAGTTAGAGCTGTTGCACCAGGTGTTGTAGATGCTATCGGTGGTGACGCAGTAAGTGGCTTCTGGGTTAAAATTGTTCATAGCGGTGCTACTAAAGTTGGTAGTGCTGCATCTAAAGCAAGCGATGCACCACAAGTAACGACTTCATATTGTCATATGAAACGTTATCCTGTTGTACAAGTTGGACAATATGTTGGTGCTGGTACAGTAATAGGATATGAAGGAACAACTGGTAAGAGTGGCGGATTCCACTGTCATATGAATGTTAGGGTTGGCGGAACAGAAGCTATGCCAGTTAAATACATGTATCCATTCTTTACGCCATTCTGGTATGCGGATAAAGCCGCACAAGTTTTAGGTGCTGGTATTAATGATGAAATAGATGAAGAAATAATGGCAAATTATCAAGATCAAGCATTAAATGGAAACGATGCATTCTTAGATAGTGATTATTTCTCATCTGCTAGAACAGTATTTCCATTTGGACAAAAGCCAGGAACAAGCAATTTAAATACAGGAATTCAATCTGTTACTGATGGTAGTAGAGCTGAGATTCCTTCAACAACTCCAATGAAACAAGCAGAAACTACAAGTGATGGATATCTTAAGATTAAAAACTATACTCCTCAATATGCTCTTGTTTCGAGTGTCTCTTATCTAAAACAAGAAGAAGATGGAACTGATTTTTCAGCATTATCTACTGAATCTAATGTTTCTACAGATTTAGGTAAACCAGAGTATGATGGAGAAACATTGCATACAAATCCAAAATTCTCAGATGTAGATTTTATGAAAAAAGTTATGCGTAATATGGGAAGAATTCATGGAAGCTATCCTGGTTTGATGCAAGCATTTAGTTTTTCAGGTGGAAATGTTGATAAAGTTGCTATTTGGAATGAATTAATGCTTATTATTGGAAATCCATATGGTGTTGCAGGTATGATGGGCAATATCCAATCTGAATCTAGCTTTGTATCAAATAACCTAAATACAAAGAAGCCTAAATTGCCAGCACAATATGCTGATGTAGATGGTGCTAAATATACAGAAATGATTGATAGTGGTACTTGTCCACAAGAAATATATACTACAAATGCATATGGCTTATGCCAATGGTTAGATGGAAGACAACGATTACTTATTGAGTATTCAAAACAGTTTGGAGTATCTGTTTCAGATGCAGGATTACAATTAAATTACTTAATTTCTGAATTAGAAGGCAAGAATTTCGGAGATTATGGTTCTGATAGATTTGATAATTATCCAGATAGTATAAAGAGCCTAAAAGGAAAAAGGACAATTCTTGAAATGCTTCAAGATGAAAACTTGCTTTTAGAACTTGGTACGCATTTATATGAAACGGCTACATCAAGACCTTCTAATGATATTGGGGTAAGTTCAACTAATTTCTTTGATACAGTAATGAAATTTAAAATAAGTGAATTAAGTGGCGAGGATAAAGTCGCAGCTCTTAAAACAATAGGTGCTACTACAATTGGTTTATATAATTATGAACGTCCAGGTTCATATGGACCTGCAACGGAAGCTGCTAGATCATCAAATGCGCTAAATATTCTTGCTGAAATGACAGATTTTGGAAACTAATATTAAAAAAGAGAATTCTCAAATAGAAATTTAATTATTTTTATTTGAGAATTTCTCTATAAAAAGAGAGGTTATTTCTATGAGTGATAAAACCATTTTAAGAATTATGATAGGAATTATTGCATTTGTCGTACTTTTCTTTATTATCTCTTCAATAATTAAAAGTATTAATAAAGGAAAAAACAATGTAGTTTATTACGATGAAATTGTTCAAAAGAAAGTTGAAGCTATTAACGATGGTGAAGTGTCAGGCAAGTATAGTTCTACGGATTATACGCCAGAATATTTAAATCTTAACCAAGAAGGAAGAAATGATGTAGATGCTACAATTGACTACATTTTAGGACTAATACAAAACAAAGATATTGAAAGCTTAGATAAAATGCTTAGTTCTAAATATAGATATGCTCGTTTTAGAAAAGAAGGCTCTTTGAAAAAATATATAGAAGAAAAATATGGTGGAGACAAAACACTAATAGTAAAAGATTTTGTTGTAGTATATGGAAGATTAACATTTAATATATATACAAGTGAAGGCTACTATGTTGATACTATTAAATGTGACAATTATAGAAATAAAGATAATCGCAACATATATTTTGGTGACTATGATTATGAAGAAAAAATAGGTTTTGCTTTTAGTTCTAATTCAAAAGTTCATATTAGTTGCCAAACATCTTTTAAATATAAAGATGGAGATTCAATTATTTTTTACATATATAACTACGAATCTTCTAAGGCAACTATTGATTTTTCTGGTACAAAGTTGTATACAACTAATAATAAAAATGAAGGATTTAATATTATTTCAAATCCAAAAATTGAAGTTGAACCAGGTACTTATGAACAATTCGAATTAAAATTTGAGCCTGTTGATGGCCGTTTACAAAGAATAGGTATGAAAGTATCTGTTAATGGAAAAGTAGTTGAAAGTGATAGTATTATTTCATATAAGTCAGATGATGATGATGAATAATAAAAGGAGTTAGTAATCATGTTTATAGATTATGCAAAAATTTTCATTAGCTCTGGTAATGGTGGAAATGGTGCAATATCTTTTAGAAGAGAAAAATATATTGCAAATGGTGGACCAGATGGCGGAGATGGTGGAAAAGGTGGAAGTGTATATTTTCAAGTAGATCTTGGCCTAAATACATTGATGGATTTTAGGTATAAGAAAAAGTTTTCTGCTGGTAATGGTGAAAATGGAAGCGGATCTAGATGCAATGGAAAAAAAGGTGCAGATATTTATATAAAAGTTCCTCAGGGAACAGTTATAAAAGATGAAGAAACTGGAAAAATAATTGCAGATTTAAGTAAAGAAGATCAAGTTGAATGTATTCTTCAAGGCGGAAAAGGTGGAAAAGGAAATTGTCATTTTGCCACAGCTACAAGGCAAATACCTAATTTTGCAGAAACAGGTGAGCCTGGAAAAGAACTAACTATTATTTTAGAGCTTAAGTTAATTGCTGATGTTGGTCTTTTAGGATATCCAAATGTTGGAAAATCAACACTGTTATCTAGGATGACAGAGAACAAACCTAAAATTGCTAATTATCATTTTACAACTATTGATCCTAATTTGGGTGTAGTTAGATTAGATGATAATAGAAGTTTTGTTTTAGCAGACATTCCAGGATTGATAGAAGGAGCAAGTGAGGGAGTAGGACTAGGCCTTAAGTTTTTAAGACATGTTGAAAGAACAAGACTATTAATTCATGTTGTTGATATTGCAGGTACTGAAGGTAGAGATCCGGTTGATGACTTTAATAAAATAAATGAAGAACTTTTAAAATATGATGAAAATTTAGCAAATAAATTACAAATTGTAGCTGCTAATAAAATAGATGTTCTAGAAGATGAAGAAAACTTTGAAAGACTTAAGAAATTAGCAAAAGAAAAAGGATATGAGATTTATAAAATATCTGCAGTTACTGGTGAAGGATTAGACGAATTATTTAATAGAGTTTATGATGTATTACAAACTATACCAAAAACAGAGTTTGAAGTTACTGAAGAAACAGCTTATTATACTCTAGAAGATGAGGAAGAAGATGGATTTGAAGTAAGTAGAAAAGATGGCAAGTTTATAGTAACTGGAAAGCAGGTTGAAAAATTAATGAGGAGAATTAATTTCTCGGACTATGAGTCACTAGCATATTTCCATCTTAACCTTAGAAAAATAGGGGTAGATAGTGAGCTTAAAAGGCAGGGTATAAAAAATGGAGATATTGTTCAAATTTTCGATTGGGAGTTTGAATATGAAGAATAATGTGGTATATTATTCTTAGATATTTTTAAGGAGGGAATTAAAATGATTCAATCAATTGTTGTATTTGCTATAGCATTGGCAGTAGTTTTACTTGTTTTAAAATTAGTTGGAAAATCAGTTAAGTTTTTAGTAGGAATATTAATCAATGCTTTAATTGGCTTTATAGTTTTAACTGTATTAAAATATATTGGCTTAGGAGTAGCTGTTAACTGGTTATCTGCTTTAATAGTAGGTTTCTTAGGTGTTCCAGGCTTAATCATAGTTTTAGTTTTACAATTAGCATTTGGATTATTATTGTTTTAATAGTAGCGGTGATAAAACATCACCTTATTGTTAGTTTTGTTTCGAAGGGAAATTAATATGAAAATATTAATGGCTACTATGAGCATGGGGATAGGCGGTGCCGAGACCCATATTCTAGAGCTTTCAAAAGAGCTGAAAAAAAGAGGAAATGAAGTATGGGTTGTTTCTAATGGCGGTAAGTATAACGAAGAGTTAGAAGCTTCTGGAATTCATACTGTTTGGGCTCCTCTTCATAATAAGAATCCTAAAAACATGTTAAAATCCGTTAAGATTTTAAAAGAGTTGATTAAAAATGAAAAAATCGACTTGGTTCATTCTCATACAAGAATCAGTTCGTTTCTTTTAGGAAAATTACAAAGACGAATGCACTTTCCATATGTTACTTCTGCTCACTGGACCTTTAAAGTTACTCCCTTACTTAAATTAATGACTAACTGGGGAGAAGGCACAGTTGCTGTCAGTGAAGATATTAAAGAATATCTTATTAAGAATTATGGGGTTAGTGAAAGCCAGATTGTAGTGACTGTTAATGGAATTGATACAGAAAAATTTAGCAAAAATATAGACTATAAAGATATCGAAAAAGAGTTTAGTTTAAATGAAAATGCTAATAGAATCGTCTATATTAGTCGACTTGATGAAAGTAGAGCTTTAGTTGCTAAACAATTAGTAAATATTTCTGAAAATTTAGATTCTAAAATAGATAATTTAGAAATAATTATTGTTGGTGGCGGAGATAGCTTTGATGAAATTAAACAAAAATCAGATGAGATTAATGAAAAATTAGGAAAAAAATTAATAGTTTTAACAGGAGCTCGTACAGATATTAATAAATTTGCATCTATGGGAAAGGTTTTTATAGGTGTTAGTAGATCTGCTCTAGAGGCCATGGCGGCAGAAAAACCTACTATTGTAGCTGGAAATGAGGGTTATATAGGTATTTTTGATGAAACAAAGCTAGAAAAAGGAATAGAAACTAACTTTTGTTGTAGAGGGTTAGAACAATCTTCGGAAAAAAGATTAGAAGAAGATATACTAGAATTGATGCAAAAAGATGCCAAAAGCCTTGAAAGACAAGGCGCTTATAACAGAACAGTGGTTGAAAAATACTACTCTGTTGAAAAGATGACAAATGATTGTGAAAAGGTATATAAAATTGTGCTTGAAAAGCATAAAAAAGCTTAAAAAACAATTGACAAGAACCTATGCGGGTATTATAATGATTACGCAAACCGCATGAGGTTCTTTTTTTATGGTCAGATTTCTTAAGATATGTGAAGTCTTAAGGGTGCTTCTATGTCTGCCTAAATACAAGATTCTCTAAGGCTTATACCTATACGGAGGTGTTAAAAAATGAGAGATAAAATTACTCTTGCTTGCACAGAATGCAATCAAAGAAATTACGACAAGAAAAAGAATAAAAAGAATGATCCAGACAGACTTGAAATGAAAAAGTATTGCAAATTCTGCAAGAAACATACAGTTCATAAGGAAACAAAATAATTTTTTTAAAAAGGTGTGATTAATATGTCAGATAAACCTGAAGCAAATGTAAAAAAAGGTTCTTTTTTCTCTAATATGTTCACAGAACTTAAAAAGGTTATTTGGCCAACTGGAGAACAAACAGTTAAAAGCACAGGTACAGTTATATTATTCGTTTTAATTATTACTGCTATCTTAGTAATTCTTAACTTAGCTTTCCAATGGTTAAATGGTCAATATTGGAATCTTATTAAATAATAAATAAAATCTAATTCTAATATAAAGGAGGAGTAACTAAATGCCTCAAGATGGTTCAAACAATGAAGAACAAGCAAAATGGTACGTTGCACATACTTATTCGGGCTATGAGAACAAAGTAAAAGATACTTTGGAAAGAGCTGTTGAGAATAGACATATGCAAGACGTCATTCAAGAAATAGTTGTTCCAATGGAAGAAAGAATTGAGATTAAAGATGGTAAAAAGAAAACTACACTTGGAAAAGTTTTCCCAGGATATGTTTTGGTGAAGATGATTCTTACTGAGGAGACATGGTACGTTGTAAGAAACGTAAGAGGTGTCACAGGATTCGTAGGTGCTGGTGGAAAGCCAGAACCACTTACTGAAGAAGAAATCAGAAAGATGGGATTCGAAACAGCTCCTGTTGAGATTGATTTTGAAGCTGGAGATACAGTTAAGGTAATTTCTGGTCCATTAGAATCATTCGTTGGTGTAGTAGAATCTATAAATATGGAAAAGGCTAAAGTAAAAGTATTAGTTTCAATGTTTGGTAGAGAGACACCAGTTGAGCTAGACTTTGGCCAAGTCCAAAAGATGTAAATTTTTAGGAGGGGTAATAAATGGCAGCTAAAGGCGCAGAAAATGAAGTAAAAATTATAAAATTACAAATTCCTGCTGGTAAAGCTACTCCAGCTCCACCAGTTGGACCAGCATTAGGTGGTAGTGGTAGCAACATAATGCAATTTGTTAAGGAATTTAATGATAGAACTGCTGATATGGCAGGAATGACTATCCCAGTTGTTATTACAGTTAACAAAGATAAGTCTTTCACATTTATCACAAAAGTTCCACCAGTTGCAGACTTACTACTTAAAGCAGCTAAAATTGAAAAAGGTAGTGCAAAACCAAATAAGGATAAAGTAGCTACAATTTCAAAAGAAACTTGCGAACAAATCGCAAAACAAAAAATGCCAGATCTTAATGCAGCATCATTAGAAGCAGCTATGAGTATGGTTAAAGGTACTGCAAGATCAATGGGTATCATTGTTGCTGAATAATTTACGTAGTGGACAAAAACTAGTCCATGGCGATCGATAATCGCCACTACGAAATTATATATTTATGGGAGATTGTCTAAGACAGTCGCTACAACCAAAGGAGGAAAATTAAATGAAACAAAGAAGTAAAAAGTATCAAGACAGCGTTAAGATGATTGATAAAGAAGCATCTTACGACGCAAAAGCAGCTATTGAATTAGTTGAAAAAATGCCAAAAGCAAAATTTGATGAGACTATTGAAGCTCATTTCAAACTAGGTGTTGATTCTAAACATGCTGATCAACAAGTTAGAGGAGTTATCGTACTTCCTCATGGAACAGGTAAAACTCAAAGAGTTTTAGTATTTGCAAGAGGAGCTAAAGCTGATGAAGCTACAGCTGCTGGTGCAGACTTTGTTGGAGCAGAAGATTTAATACCAAGAATAGAAAAAGAAAACTGGTTCGATTATGATGTTATCGTTGCTACACCAGATATGATGGGTATCATTGGTAGACTAGGTAAAGTATTAGGACCAAAAGGATTAATGCCAAACCCAAAATCTGGAACAGTTACAATGGATGTTGCTAAAGCAGTTCAAGAAATTAAA
>JAEEGL011689511.1_pt1 | contig 11174 bp, 9 predicted proteins | sample 9134231 | NCBI WGS metagenome assembly JAEEGL01 (sample SAMN16246548, study PRJNA631951) | gut metagenome | biome: gut microbiome; feature: rumen; material: fiber-attached | host: Bos | place: Iran: Karaj | collected 2018-10
GTAAGCTTTTCGATCATTGCTACGTCTTCTTTATTTCCGCATTCTTCAAGGTACTCTGCTTTTTCTGCAAGGTCCAAAGCTCCTATGGCTCTTGCAGAGCTCTTAAGGCCGTGTACATATATTGTATAGTTCTTATAGTTCTTTTCGTTAAAGTATTTTTCAATAAGACCAGATCTTTCGTCTATGGCAAGTCTAAAGTCCTTCATTACCTCTTTTGCTACCTCAGGAGAGCCGCACCTGGAAATAGCAGTTTCGATGTCGATGCCATTTATCTTGAGGATATCCTGCATTGCCTCTTTTTCTGCTTCCTGCTTTGGCACTGAATCTTCTACATAATCCTTGTCACCAGGCTTTGAAATCTTGTAAGAAGGCAGATAGCTCATGATCATTTCTTCAAGCTTCATTGGTTCTACAGGCTTGGACATATAGTTAGTAAAGCCTTCCTTATAGTACATTTCTCTTGAGCCAGACACTGCATTTGCAGTAAGTGCGATGACTGGAACCTTTTTGTTTAGGTTCTCCTGCATCTCTTCCATTGCGTGGAAGGTCTGGATTCCGTCCATTTCAGGCATTCTGTGATCAAGGAAGATTATGTCGTACTTGTTCTTTTTAACAAGATCAAGAGCTTCCATTCCGCTGGTGGCCGTATCTACAACTATCTGAGTCTGCTTTAAGAGTCCCTCTACAACGGTGAGGTTTGTTCTGGTATCGTCTACTACCAGTATCCTTGCATCTGGTGCATGGAAGGTCTCATGATATTCATGCGCACTCTTTGCTGCATCCTCAAAGGCCTTAACAATATCGCCAACTGGCTCTGCATCCACTACTGTCTGTATTATGGTAAAAGAAAACTCGGAGCCCGCGCCATATTCGCTCTTGACCGAAAGCTTTGAATCCATAAGGTTAAGAAGGCTGTTAACAATGTTTATTCCAAGTCCGGTACCTTCAATTGTTCTATTTCTCTTTTCATCGATTCTCTCAAAGGCCTGATCGAGCTTTTCTATATCCTCTTCTCTGATTCCTATACCGGTATCTGTAACGCTTACAGCAAGGGCTATCTTCTCTTCATAAGAGTCTTCAGGATTTTCTTCTAATACTCTTTCGTATTTCATGTCTAAAGTAACGGAGCCGCGCTCTGTGTACTTGATAGCGTTAGTTATGAGGTTTAGGATGCACTGCTTGATTCTGACTTCATCGCCAAACAGGATGTGAGGAATATTTTCATCAACAAGAAGCTTAAGTTCAAGGTGCTTTTCACTTGCTTTGATGCTGGCCATATTGATGATATCGTTGATAAGTGACCTTACATCATACTCTACAGGTATGATCTCCATCTTGCCTGCTTCAATCTTGGAAAAATCAAGGATATCGTTTATAAGTGCCAAAAGAGTCTTACCAGAACTCTGAATGTCATTGGCATATTCAAGAACCTTTTCATTTGTGGTCTCTCTAAGGATCATCTCATCAAAGCCAAGAACTGCGTTGATAGGCGTTCTGATCTCATGGGAAATGTTAGAGAGAAATCTTGATTTAGCCTCGTTTGCACTCTTTTCCATATTGAGCTGGTCCTCAATACTCTGCCTTGTCTTAACTAGCTCGATATATTCCATAAGTCTGTAAAACGTCAGGTCCACTGCGTGATACAAGTCTTCTATCTCATCATTTGTATCAACCTGAAGTTCATGTACTTCACGCACTTTTTGGTCAATATCTATCTCTTTTGAATTATAAATATCCGAAACTGCCTTAGATAGCGCTCTTATAGGCCTTGCTATTCGCCTCTGGGCATATCCGTTAAAGAATACCGCAAGTGGTATAACGATAATGGATATGAGCATAGCAAGCTTGACGCTAAATTCCGAGCTAAGAACCTGGTAATTAACGCTACCTCCTAGTTGTTCTACAAAGCCATCAGAGTCAGCAGTACCGCCTTCTAAGACCTCGATACTAACTAAGCTTTCAAGCTTTTCAGCGTTCGTAGCATGTTCCCATGACCTTTGTTCCAAAGAATTGTTAGTGCTGGAATTAGCCACTTTCATTGTAGGAATAAGTGTATTAGAAGCAAGCTCAGCTGAGATTCCAAGAATGATAGCTTCAAAAACAATGATCTGCATCACTACTGCTCCGATCTTGGACCTTCGCTCAACTTCGTATCTTTCATCTTCACTTAAAAATTCCGGATCAACATAAAACTTTCCATTTCCCAATAGGAGCTTCTTTTCCGGAGTAAGCTTTTTAAATACCAAATAGACAATAAAGCAACCAATAAGACAACCTGGTGCCTCATTAAAAAAATATGTTACATAGTATTGGAATGGGACTGACGACACATCTATTCCTGCTAAAAGAAACAGGAGGATGCCCCAGAAATCTCCACTGATGAGCTGCAAGATAACAGACACCAATAGAGTTTTGTATACACTTGAAAAGAATTTTTTCCTGGCCATAAAATCTACAACACAGGCCAGAATAAGATAAACGAACACAAGATATGAAAAGCTACTGTATACAATAGATCTGTACAAAAAGACCAGTAGCACGCTGACCATTCCGGGAACAGCTCCGCCTAGAGCTGTCACCGTTATGATCGGTATGTATTTGAAAGCATAGAATATACCAGCAAAGGCCTGGTTCATGTCCTCTACATGAAAAATGTGCTTACTATAAAAGATAGTAAGAATAGACGAGATACCTATCATGCATAACTGAACATAAACCGATAATGGTAATTTTTTCATTCTTCTCATTTAATGTCCATCCCTGTGCATTGAAAACTTGTCCATTGGGTAATTTTTCAGGTTATCTAATACTTTTCTTTCATCCGCCTTGGCAAGAAGTGTTTCTCTCGCCTTATTTATTTCTGAAATATGCTTATGTTTTGACGGTCCTCCTACACATCCTCCTGGGCAAACCATACCTTCTATGAAGTCTTCAGGTAATTTGCCAACTTTTAATAATGTGAGTGCTTTCTTACACTCTGCTCCTCCCGCTGCACGAAGGAGCTTTATTCCGGAAGTATCTTCCCCTCGCTCCTGCATGCATTCGATCACTGCATTTGCAACGCCGCCGCTTGTGGCAAAGCGCTTACCCCATATAGATGATTCCTGATATTCATCAGTGATCGGTTCAAAAGAGATATCTTTTGACCTCATCAGGGCTCTAAGTTCGCCGTAAGTCACAACGTAGTCTGCATTTCCCGGAACTGATTTATCCTGAGCCTCTGACTTTTTGGCTATACATGGTCCAACAAATACTGTGACACATCCTGGCCTTGTAGCCTTTAGATATCTTGAAATAGCACACATTGGCGAAACTGTCGTCGACATGTTATCCCTGTACTGCTCTGGAAAATGCTTTTTTAACATATTGATAAATGCCGGGCAGCAGGATGTTGTCATCTTGCGGCCGCTGTTGTATGCTTCGCTCCACTCTTCAGATTCATAAGCAGCCGTCATATCTCCGCCAAGTCCAACCTCGACCATATCAGCAAAGCCTAGCTTTTGAAGTCCTACTTTTATGGAAGCCATGGAGATATCTTCACCAAATTGGCCTTCCGTAGCAGGGGCGCACATTGCGATCACTTCTTTGCCTGCCTTTATCTCTTTTATAATGTCAACCAGGAAGGTCTTACTTCCGATGGCTGCGAATGGACAACTGTGAATGCAGTGACCACATTGAATACATTTTTCTTCGTCTATCTTACAGTAACCATATTCGTCGTAAGTAATAGCTCCAACTGGACAAGCTTTCTTGCATGGCCTCTCCAAATGAACGATAGCGCTGTAAGGACAAGCATTGGCACACATTCCACATTCCTTGCACTTAGCTGGATCAATATGCATGTGGGTATCACCCGGAGTAATAGCTCCAAACTTACAGGAGTTAAGACAAGCCTTACCCATACAGAATCTGCAGTTATCAGTAACTGAATATGCTGCGATAGGACATTCATCACAAGCTGGATCTATAACCTGAACTATGTTAGTAGAATCCGGATTATAGGACGGGCTTTTTGCCATTGCCAGCCTGATCCTCTGCCTTACGATCTCTCTTTCTTTGTAGATACAGCATCTGTATGATGGCTTGGGTCCTGGAATTATCTTTAAGATAAGTTCCTCGATGTGCTCTGGATCATTTTTACCTTCCCACTCCAATCTGCACACCTGCTCCATGATATTATGCTTGAACCTGTTCATACTTACGTCATTGGTTACCATAAGAAATCTCCCCTTGTTTTCTTACAAATTAACTACTCTGCCAAAATCAAAACCTTCGCCGCTATGTGACGTAATAACCAAAGGGCCAGAGCCCTGTTTATCTCTTATATATCTGATGGCCTCTTCTTTACTCTTTTCATCAAGTCCTGTAAGCGGCTCATCCATTATCAATATGTCATTTGGAATACAGCAAGCCCTTACAATGGCAACTTTCCTTCTTTGCCCCCCAGAAAGTTCTCTTACTGGCTTGTCCAAAACCTCTGCCGGTAGAAGTTTTTCAAGCTCTTCTCTTGCTGTTTCCTTAAATATCTTGTGACTTACCATTGTCACATTCTCAACTGCCGTAAAATCATCGCAAAGTCTGTCTTCCTGGAACACTGTTCCTGAGACAATATACGGATATTTGTAATCGCCAAGGAGCTTCACGCTTCCTTCATCTGGCTTCTCAAGTCCAAGGATTATCCTAATAAGTGTTGTCTTGCCACAACCTGAAGGACCTGCAATGATGTAGCTGTGCTCTGATTCAATATCTAAGCTAAAGTTATCCAAGACCTTCCTGTCATCGAAGGTCTTCGTAACGTCTTTTACCTCAATAGTCATGCCTTACGCCCTCCCACAACATGTAATAGCAGTAACAGTATCTTTTCACAGCTACAAGAAATAACTACTATCGCAATGGTCCAGGCGAAGAGCTCCCCTGTTTCAAGGTATATCTTGGCGTTGTATAGCCCATTTCCTATGGTTTCAAGGGGCTGTCCGATGACTTCAGCGGCAATTCCGCTTTTGAACGCCATTCCTATTGCCAGTTTAAAAGAGCTCTTAAAAAACGGTATGAGCTGTGGCAAATAGATGTATCTTATAACATTTCCCTCAGGCATTCTGAAGGTATGTGCCATCTCAAGTAACTTGTAGTCTGTTGCATCAAATCCCTCAAGCGTGCTGACATAGATGATAGGAAAGACCACCATAGCACTTATACATATCGAAATATTGCTGCTTCCAAGCCATATGAGAAGTAGTATCACAAAGCTTGCTACAGGTACTGTCTTAAGAAGTCCTACAATTGGTCTTACAAAGTCTCTTACAAGCTCTTCTTTGTATGCAAGGAATGCAAAGACTATTCCAAGAACTGTTCCTATTACAAATCCCAGTAATATGTGGCCAAGGCTGCTGCCTATAGATGCCCAAAAGCTCTCATTTCCTGAAAGTTCTAGTAATTTCTGCAACGTCTCGATGGGACCTGCCATAAGGATCTTATTATGTATGATAATTGCCACAAGCTGCCAGATAACGATCCAGAATAATACTGGCAAAGCCTTTTTGATTAGTTTTTTCACCCTGATGTACTCGTTTCTTTTGTTATGTTTTATATTTCTAGCCTTATTGGCTCCAGTTCTTACTTATGGTTGATCATGCTAGCAAGATATCCGGCACCGAAGCCGTTATCAATGTTCACCACGCTTACTCCACTTGCACAGGAATTAAGCATTGATAAAAGAGCTGCTAGCCCCCCAAAAGCTGCGCCATAGCCTACACTTGTTGGTACAGCAATAACTGGGCAATCTGCAAGTCCGCCGATCACACTTGCAAGAGCTCCTTCCATTCCCGCAATGGCTACGATCACATTTGCACTCATGATCTCATCCATAGCTTCTTTATTGATAAGTCTATGAATACCTGCCACACCAACGTCATAGAGCCTGACTACTTTATTTCCCAAAAACTCAGCTGTCTTGGCCGCCTCTTCTGCAACAGGGATATCACTTGTTCCACCTGTAGCTACAACTATCTTACCGACACCTTCAGCTGCATCTATTTTTCCTGCAATTCCAATCTTACTAAGCTCGTCATATGAGAAGTCTTCTATTTCACTTGTCATATTCTCTTTAAAATATTCAAAAGCTTCCTTACTCATGCGTGTGATCAACACTTTTTCCTGACCATGAGCTAAGAGCTTCTTGGTTATCTCTAGTATCTGCTCATTTGTTTTGCCCTGGCCATAGACTACTTCTCCATGTCCCTGACGAAGACTCCTGTGAAAATCTGGTCTTGCAAATCCCATATCCTCAAATGGAGCTTCTTTTAACTTAAGAACTGCTTCCTCTATGCTAGTTTCTCCATTCTTTACTTCACATAATAGCTGCTCAATATCTTTTTCTATCATCAAATAATTTCCTTTTTATCGCAAAGTTTCCACTAATAATATTTTATCATAATAGAGTACACAAAAACATCCACATTATTGTTATTTTGCGGTGTGCTTCCTTGGTGTTTCCTCCCTTGTTTCCTCCCTTGTTTTCTCTCACGGCATGTCATTTTCCGTATTTCCACATTTAGACATGCCATTATCTTGCTTTTTTCTTCTTGTCGGCATGTCTTATCCTCATATTTCACAAATACACATGCTTTCTTTTCTTCAAACGTCAATTTTGGGCATGCCTTTTTTCTACTTTTAACCCTATAAGCATGCCGGCAGCCCCGTCTCCGAGTTTCTTTTTCCTCTCTGCACACCTTTATTACCTGCACTCCCTCATAATACTTGCTTGCAGGTAACAACTACCACCACTCCACCACTCCCCAGTACTCTTTCTTTACCTGCACTCCTTTATAAAACTTGTTTGCAGGTAACCCGTGCCCTAAAATTCCCTCTCTACCCCTCGGCAGAGTGCCTCCTTGTTCTGCTTAACTACTGCATATCAGCCGGAAGGAGCTTGTCAGCCCCGAAGCCGCGAAGCGGTGCGCCTAGCGCAGGGTTGACTAGCACCGGAGGGCTGATAAAGTAGTTGACGCAGAACAAGGACAACCGCGAAGCCAATTCACTTCCGCCCTCATGCCACAACAAAAAGCCCCCTGCGCGCTAGCACAAGGGGCTTCAATCAGCTCAACCGCTATCTTTAATTCAAATGAAATACATGCTTTCCAAGGAACTTACCTACTACTGAAATGATAGGTCCAAGGAACAGTGCCATAAGTATGATTCCAATATTTGGTGCTCCGCCAAATATAATACCAATAACAATCACAAGGAAATCATAAACAATTCTGATGATGAAGTACGGCACTTTAGTAAGTACACGATCAGAAATGATCTGTGGCATGGCATCGTAAGGAGATACTCCCATGTCAGCATTGATATAAAAGGAAACAGAAATGATGAATAAAAACAGTGCCAGGGCAAAGATCACTGCTCTTGAAGGAAATTCTGTAAAATAGTGCTCTGGTATAGTCTTATCCCAAAGCCATCCAAAAAAGTCGGCGATATATCCGATAAATACCATGTTTGCAATGGTTCCAAATCCGATACATTTTTTACCAAAAAGAATAACTATAACAAATAAAACTGCATTTAATGCAAGCTGCCATGTTCCAAACAAGATTCCAAGCTTTCTTGAAATAGTAAGATTCATGAAAGTACAAGGATCTGTTCCAAGGTCAACCTTAATAAGGAATGAAAGAAAGAATCCCATAAGAAAAACGCCTATAAGCATAACAACAAGACGTTTCATGAAATCAGGAGTCTCAAAATACTCACGCAAAAATTTTTTAACTTTGTTCATATAACCTCTACTTAATAATTTATGATCAATTACTCTGCTAAATGCAGTGCCCAGTAATTGTTTTTGTAATTGATGAGGACTGGAGCATTTACAAAAGCTTCATCGCCAATATAACATCTGTCAGCTTCTTTATCGAAGGTGTATCTCCTGCCTTCGCTATCATGCTCATTGATATATTCAAGTGCCTGATCAAGTGTCTCATCACCTTTACATAAATGAATGTTCATAACATTTCCTTTCTTGCTTTCTTTGACAAAGAGTTAGTATACCATAAATATCGCAAAAGAATAGACCATTTTTTTATCCAAAAAACTGCAAAAAAAGCTGTTAAAGAATAAAATCCTTAACAGCTTAGTATCCATATTCAGTTGTAGTTTTTATCTCATACTCTTACCTTGACAAAGGCAACAGCTTTCTTTTCTTCAGTTTGCTCTTTTCTGCGTACCAGATCAGTTGTATGAACTGTGTACTCTGACTGATACTCGTCATCACGCAGGCCATCAGCTCCGAGCAAATCAAGAGCTTTAAATTTGCCGTATGATAAGTTCTGCTCCTTTGCCTTGATAGCATCAGTCATGATCTCTATGCAGCTCTGACTCATGCCTGTTTTAGTCTTTGCGGAACGTCTCATTATTAAATTCCTCCATCTCATAAGAAATATTTTTTCATTAAATGGACTGACGAATCAGGAACAATTTAAAACGGCCCCTCAACCTATTGTGTCCTGAAACCAAAAATTCATTTAATGGGTACATTATATACCTATCCCCTATGAAATGGTAGATACTTCATCGAGTTAAATTATTAAATTTTTATTAATTGGTTTATTGAAAATTAATTTCTAATTGTCTATTTTTGCACTTTAATTCGCTCATCTCCAGCAAGATAGTTTAAGAGTGCCTGTCTTGCATGTTCTTTGTCTGTCGCCTCAACGCTAACGGTAAATTGATAGGTATGTTTCTTGTGACCGCCAGCCTGTTCAAGCCTTTCAGCCTCTGCAATAGACTTATCCCTAGTATCTTCGCTTGTCATCTCCATAATGTCTTCGATAGCAAATTTAGTGAACATCTCTTTGTGCCTCTCATCCTTAAGATATTCACCTATCAGTGCAAGCGTGTTTCCAAGATTCAGATACTCTCTGTGAAGGAAGGTCTCAAAATCAAGCATTTCTTCGTTTGCTTCAGCATCATCATCCTTCCATTCCATTTCCCTACTCATCATCTCCTGGCTCTTTTCAGGGTTCTTTTGCTGCCAGTCCATAATGTACCATTTCCAGATCTGCAAGCGCTTCCTGTTGGTCTCTTCATCGCTAAGCTCAGCCATCTTCTGAATAGCATGTCTGACGCCTCTTGACACTAGCGCATCTGTAGTATTCTTGACTTCGTAATTGCGGCTTTCAACTACGATCTTCTTGGCTGTATTTTCGATAGTAAGTCCCAATGTGTCATGAGACAAGCTTCTCAAATACAGGGGGTAATCTCCATGGCGCGCAATAACAACAGGCCTTTCAGAAAGAATAGAATCTCTAAACTCTTTGAAAGACTTAAGCACGTCATCATTCTGAATGTAGCGAAATGTCCTGCTCATTACTTAAGATACTTCTCCATAAATTCTTGTATTCTACAAGGCCTGCCAAAGTAATATCCCATCACATCTGATATTGGATATCCACTGGCCATCTTCTCTGTCTCTTCATCCTCAATTCCAGAAAAGCAGGTTCTGATGTTAAGCCTGTGAGTGAAACCTGTAATAGTCTCTACCATGTATTTAGTGGTAGGATTATCCTCCATTCCTCCTGTAAGGGAAGGTGCAATGTTTATCAGGTCAATAGGCAAATGCCTTACAAGATCAAGAGTTCCAAAATCCGAGACATCCAGACCAATCCTAAGTCCGCAGGACTTCAAAAATTCTACCTGGCTCTTTAAATGCTCCATTCCAAGCTGCCTGCAGCTCTGAGTCAACTGCAGATATAGGCCAGTAGCTGGATATCCTATTTTTCTCAATATGTCTATCAGAGTTGTTCTAAACTCTGACTTTTCAAGCTGCATGAAGGCCAAATTGACACTTAGGAAAAATTCTCTTTTTCCTCGTCTTATCTCAAGCGCGTCCTTAAGGGCATTTTCTAGTATCCAGTTCCCAAGCAAAAAGAACACCGGGTCCTGCTCAAGCCATGGCACAAATTCTGAAGGTGCCACCTCTCCAAAAGGCTCTTTTTCCCATCTGACAAAAACTTCCATGCCTACAAGGTTCTTGCCTACAGCTGAAAAGATAGGCTGATATTCAAGAAAGAACCCTTCAAAGCCGTTGATCACACTATTTCTGATAGCATCAACAAGTTCTATATTGCCCCTGTTAGTATCGAGCTGGTCATTGTTGTAAATGATCAGATTGCCATGCTTTTGGGTCTTGGAACGGTCCAACGCATATTTAGCACTGGTATATATGGCATGTTCATCAATGGCAGAATCTGTGACACAGATAATTCCGCCTCCAATCTCAGCTCCAACCTTCTTGCCTTTTATCATCAGAGATTCTCTGGTAAAAGATCTCATTTTGCCGTAGAGCTTTTTTAACTCCTCAAGGTCCATTTGCCTTGTGATATACGCAATTATGGTACCTTCGCCTCTGTAAGCCTTACCACGTCCATTTCCTTCCTGCGTAAGCTTGGTAGCCATGGCTCTGAGGATACTGTTACCTATCATGTAACCATATCGTCTGTTAACATCACTAAAGTCTATAAAATTGATGAGAAGAACAAAATAAGGTGTTCCTGCTGCCTTATACTGCCTCATCTCATTTAGCATTTCATATTGATTAGGTAAAAGAGTAATTGGATCATTATTGTCCACGATACCCTTATTGATTATCGAGCATGCATAAAAAACCGGCTTACCCGCATAATCCTTGATAACAACGCCTCTGCAGGAACAGATCACATACTCGCCATTTTTGTTCTTGGCTCTGTACTCAATATTTGGATCTGTCTTAACCCCTGCATAGAATTCTTTTATATACTCAGCATACTTGTCTCTGTCATCAGGATGAATCCTATTCTCCCATACAGAAGCAGCATTATATATATATTCTCCAGTAAGTCCAAAGTAGTCCACTGCGTTTTGTGACCATCTGGAAATATTCTTTTCCATATCAAAAACGTAGACATATCTACTTCTTGAAGTTACAGCAAAGGTATCAAAGATTCTGTTGATGGTTTCATAGGTTCCGCCCATTAGCTGCCCCATTTCTTGATGCTTTTATAAGACGTTTGTTGTTGTACATAGCATCATCAGCTTTTTTCACTACATCCTCAAACTTTGTTCCATCCTCTGGACAGCGGGCATAACCTGCACTTATGGAACCTCGAAGTGTAATATCCCCTATTACTACATTTCTTGACACA
>JAEEGL011846309.1_pt1 | contig 11174 bp, 7 predicted proteins | sample 9134231 | NCBI WGS metagenome assembly JAEEGL01 (sample SAMN16246548, study PRJNA631951) | gut metagenome | biome: gut microbiome; feature: rumen; material: fiber-attached | host: Bos | place: Iran: Karaj | collected 2018-10
GAAGGAGGATCAGGAAAAGAACCACACAAACCACTCACCATGGGCCATTTTTAAAAACGATTATCACGATTTTGATTATTATCTTGAGCATTTGGAGCTTACTAATCCCAGAGATGGCCTGGTTCCTGACTCAACCTTTTTCCTGCTTGATGACGAGAAAGATAGACTTCTTGGGGCAGTAAATATCCGCCACTATCTAAATGATGGCCTATTAAAAAGCGGCGGACATATTGGAGATGGGATCAGACCGTCAGAAAGGCGTAAGGGTTACGCTACAAAGATGATTGGTCTGGCCCTCGAAGAGTGCAAAAAGCTTGGTATTGATAGGGCACTAATCTGCTGTGACAAAGATAATATTGGTTCAGCCAAGTCAATCCAGAACAACGGCGGTGTATTGGAAAATGAGCTTGTAACTGATGATGGCGAAATAGTGCAGAGATACTGGATTTCAATAAAATGATGTAGGTGTCAAAAATATGTGTGACCTGATAGGCGGCGATAACAAAGTGGCGTTATTGCGCACATTTTTTACTGCTGTAAAACAAGTTCTTGAAATCTAGCAGTAGCCCTCTTTTTTCACTACTGCTAGATTTAGGAAATTGAAATTTTTCTAGTAGCCTCATGGATAATCAGCCAGATTTTTAATGGATGAGTTTATATTTCTTACATCTCTTTTTTATTTATTTATCAAAAAGGATGATAATTGTCAGATTCTTCATGAAAATGTTCAGAAATTCTATGCAATAAAAATCGCAGCACTACTATAAATACTTGAAAAATGGATATGCAGCAGTAATGAAAAATTTGCCCTACTGCTGATTTATAAAAAAGTCAAAAACACTCGTAAAAGATATAGAATAAAGAGTAGGAAATGGCATGAAAAAGAGAAGGGACAAATTTATGATCAAGAGTAAAACGAAATATGAAGCTTCAATTGAAGAAATAAGGGAACTTTTCTCATTTCATAAACTTGGAAATGTGAAAACCATTGCCCCACTTGGGAATGGAGAGTTTAATTCTGCATATAAAGTAATACTTGATGATGGAAAGAGTTTTGCCCTTAAGATAGCACCTCCAGAGGGCGCTACAGTTCTTTCGTACGAGAAAAACATGATGGAATCAGAAGTGTTCTGGTATAAGATGATGCATGAAAACACGGATATTCTTTGTCCGGAAGTATATGTTTCAGATTTTTCAAAAGATATAGTAAAAAGCAATTGTTTTATCATGCAGATGATGGAAGGAGAGCCCTTGTGGGCTGTAAACTTCTCGGACAATGAATATGAAAATGTTCAAAAGCAGAAAATTGAAATGCTCACCAAGATACACAGGATCAAAAATGGCAGGTTTGGCTACAGGCAGGCAGGACTCCACGACACATGGTATGATGCCCTAAAGTCCATGGCAGGTAATCTTGTTAAGGATTGTAATGCGCTTGGATACAAGACACCTGATGGTGAGAAGTTTATTTCATATATTGATAAACATGCAAAGCTCCTTCAGAGCGTACCTTGTCGAATGGTAAATTTTGATCTGTGGGACAGTAATGTTCTTTATCATGATGGTAAGATCTGCTGGATTGATCCAGAGCGCGGCTTTTGGGGTGATCCGGTAGCCGATTTCATTACCCTTGGAACCGGGCAAAAAACTCCACTGTCAGCAAAAGAGAAGGAATTAGAGATTTATAATGAAACTGCTCAGGAAAAGATAGTTCTTTCCCGCGAGACTGAAATAAGATATGCATTAGCAGTTTGTTACCTGGCCCTTATTGAGGAAGTTGAAAAATATGTCAGATATGAGCCTGATGAGCCCAATTACATCAGAAACACTGTTGATTCGAGAGAAATGTACGACATGGCCTTTGCCATACTTTAACTCCGGATCAGATATGAAATGAATGAGAGTAATTTAGCGAGAGATCTGTGCTTATAAAAAGAAAGCATCAGTATGTAATTACTGAAAGGATAGAGAAGATTTATTGATGGATTAAAAATCGAAACAGCAACTACGAGTTGCGTGTATTTAGAATCACTTCGTACTAGAATATTATTAGAGGAGGGATTCGCATGAATACAAAAGATGTTTTACTTGAGCTTAGAACAAAGAATAATATGTCTCAGGATGATCTGGCTGAAAAGGTCTTTGTGACTCGTCAGGCAGTTTCACGTTGGGAAACTGGTGAAACAGTCCCAAACACTGAGACCTTAAAGCTGTTGTCAAACCTTTATAATGTTTCGATAAACACATTGCTTGGTTCACCGCATAAGCTGATATGTCAGTGCTGTGGCATGCCTCTGGATGATTCAATTATTGGCAGAAACAAAGACGGCTCTCTTAATGAGGATTACTGTAAATGGTGCTATGCTGATGGGACCTACACATACAGCGATATGGATAACCTTATTGAAGTATGCATTCCTAACATGGTTAACGAAAATTTTACTGAAGATCAGGCTCGTGAATATCTGAAACAGGAGCTCCCCAAACTGGAGTATTGGAAAAGATATGAAGAGCTTAGCGATGATGGGCAGTTTGAAGCTTTTAAGAAAAAGTTGATAGATGAGATCAATGACCTTCATATTGAAGGTTTGCCAAGGGTAGAAAAACTTAATGCGCTAGTAGGAAGCTACGTTAATCTTGAATATCCATTACCCAACGGATTAAAGGTGAAATTCCTGGACGATAATGTAACATATCTCGGTAACCAGCTTGAGTCTGTGTTTGGCGGAGACAGATGTTTCGGAATTCTAGCAAATATGGACTTCATAATGGTATGCACATATGAGGCAGAGGGTGCAAATCCAGAACTTGTCCTATATAAGAAAAGATAAATCCAAATGATGGTATATGAATGAACGTCACTAATAAGCACACTAGTGTTATTGTCATCTTCTTTTTCTGCTATCAGACATTGACAAATGAAAGTGTGCTGATACAATACAAATATTATGAAGCAGAATACTAAAATCTACACACTTACACATACAATGATGCTACTTGTAGCATCATTTTTTTGGGGAACTACCTTTGTAGCCCAGAGCCTTGGCGCAGAATACGTAGGCGCGGGAACTTACCTGGCTCTCAGAACCTACATTGGAATAATCTTCCTGTTACCCTTTGCATTATACAGAGATAAAAAAGATATCAAAAATTCAGGCCTCGGACCGCAAGAACTGCAGGATAAACGCAGCAGAGAGAAACAGGCCTTTATAAAGGGCGGCATGCTGGCAGGACTCTTTATCTTCCTTGCAAGCTTTGCGCAGCAATACGGAATCGCCTATACTTCAGTGGCCAAGGCAGGCTTTCTTACAACACTTTACGTTGTATTTGTGCCGATAATATCATTACTTTTTGGGCGCAGATTTGATAACAAGCTCTGGATCAGTATTACGCTCTCTGTGATAGGCATGTATTTGTTGTGCATGAAGGGGAGCTTCTATCTGGAAACAGGAGATGCCCTGATGATTTTATCTGCCCTTGGCTTCTCAATTCAGATTCTGGCAGTTTCCAGGTATTCCAAGAGAATTGATCCGGTTAAACTGACACTTGCTCAGTTCATTATAGAAGCACTACTTGCCACAATAGTAATGCTCGTAATAGAGAAACCAGACCTGTCCTCTATCCATAACGCTCTGCCTGCAATACTTTATGCAGGAATATTCAGTAGCGGAATAGCATATACACTTCAATCCCTTGGGCAAAAGAACTTAAATCCTGCCATAGCTTCAATTGCAATGTGTCTTGAGAGTGTATTTGGAACCCTATCCGGCTGGATTGTACTGGGCCAGAAGCTCTCGCTTCGCGAAGCCGCCGGATGTATCCTGATGTTTGTAGCAATCGTTTTGACCCAGTTCCTTGGAAATCAGGACTAACAACTGATAGGAAAAGAAAATATAGATATAAAATGGCTAAAGCGTAGCTCTATTGGCGTTGATAACAACACAACGTTATTGCGTATAGAATTTACTGTTGTAAAACAAGTCCCGACAATTTAGCAGTAGCCCTCTTTTTTCCCTACTGCTAGAATCAGGAAAATGAAATTTTTCTAGTAGCCTCATGGATAATCAGCTATATTTTAAACGGATGTGCTTAAATATTTTACGTCTCTTTTTGAGTTATTCACCAAAAAGGATGATAATTGTCAGATTTTTTAAGAAACTGTTTAGAAATCCTTAGCAATAAAAATCACAGCACTACTAAAAATTCTTGAAAAATGGATATGTAGCAGTAATGAAAAAATTGTCCTACTGCTGATTTATAAAAAAACCGAAAACGCTCTTAAAAGATGTATAAAATACTAACCAAAGGTTAATGTTTTTTCATTTGGCTCCATCCTATAATTTAAAGTGATGAAGAGTGCTCTTTTTTGTAAAAAGAACTCTCATTAGAGCTTAACTATAGGAGGAAACAAAATGAAAAAAAGAAATGCATTGCTACTGTCGACTTGTCTTATGATCATCATGGTGCTGTCCGCCTGTGGAAGCAGCTCCAGCTCTAGCTCTAGCCAGGGTTATAGAGATATCATCACTTCTGTCAAATATGGCGATGATACAACATATGTCATAGGCCATAAAAGCCCAGACTCTGATACTGTTGGATCCGCCATTGCCTATGCATATCTGCTCAATCAGCTTGGAATAAAGGCTGAAGCTGCTATAAGCGAAGAGATAAATGGTGAGACCAAATATGCTCTCGATTATTTTGGTATTGCGGTACCAGCAGAAATCAAGGACGCTACCGGCAAACAGTTTGTCCTGGTAGATCATAGCACTTACTCACAGACTATTGATGGAATGGATTCTGCAAAAATAGTGGGAATAATCGACCATCACGGAATTGGTGAAATAGAAGTAAGCGATCTGATCAATGTACGTAGTGCTCCTGTAGGTGCAGCAGCAACTCTTGTATATCAGTCATATAAAGAGTGCGGTGTGGATATTCCTAAGGATATGGCACAGGTCATGTTGATGGCACTTCTATCAGATACAAGAAATATGAAACGCGATGTTACAGGACTTGACCAGGCAGCTTATGATGAGCTGGTTAAAATTGCCAAGATAGGAGATATAAACGCATTCTACCAGAAAATGGCTGAAGCCATTGCTGATTACGGCGATATGACAGATGAAGAAATCTTCTATTCTGATTACAAAGAGTACACAGTAGGAGAGTATTCTTACGGAATTGCTGATGTTATCGCTTTTGGCGAAGATAATACAAGAGCAATGGCAGATCGCATGTATGAAGTCGCAGCTGCCAAATATGCCGATTCAGGACTTGATTATCTATATGCCAAGGTTAAGAATCATGGCGATGACGATTCAGAGAACAAAATGTATACTATTGCTTACGGAGACGGAGCCGTAGAAGTGCTTGAGGAAGCCATAGGCGGCTATGATGGAACCAAGTATTTTATTCATAAGGAATCACAGTCCCGAAAGAAGGTAATGGTCCCAGCAATTGATAAGGTTCTGGAAAAGAAATAAAGATATGTTATTAGAACAAAAATCTCATCAAACAGATAGTTTGATGAGATTTTTATGTTATCCTAGATATACTGATTTTCAGCAGCAATAATGTTAGTTTTTGGTTTTGGAGGAGATTATGAAAAAGAATGTAGTGATAATGCTGGCATTATGCAGCATTATAGGAACGACAGGTTGCGGGATTAATTCAAATGAAGGCGCAGTAAATACAAGCTCGGAGAGCACATTATTTGAGTCATTAAGTGAGGGTGAGTCCGAGGTAAAAGAAAAAACTGACACCGAAACAGATAACAACATCGCAAGTGTAGAGGCAAGCACAGGAAATGAGCAAACTGAAGTAGCTTCTAACAGTTCATCAGAAAATGAGGCTTCATCGGAAGATAGCTACGATGCATACCAGAAATATATGGATTATATTTCACCAAAGGACAAAGCTACTGTAAAGCTTGCCCCAGAGTCTGAGAAACTATATCAGGCATTCATAGATGGCACAGAGTCAGCGCAGTACGACATTGACGGAGATATTGCTAAGTACATATGCCTATCTGAAGTTTTGGAAAATGGTAAGAGCTATACACTAAATGAGATAAAAGAAAAACTTTCATCAGAGGGCCAGTATGGCGAAGGCTGGTTGTATGAGATTCAAAGTGAAGGATATATAGATATTGGCCTTGATGAGAGCTATGAGCTATGCATGGATATTGGTGCGTCAGAGTTTAATCTTACTCTCGTTGTAAAAAATATTGATGGCAAGCTAAAGATTTGCTTTGCAGGTGATTCCTGGAGCAGAAATATGACGGTTGTAAAATACTCCGGATATGTTGAGTCTTATGGTTCAGGCGGAGCAAACTATCACGGCGGTCAAACAGGATATATTGATGCAAACGGCAAGTACCACTTCTGGTATAGGTCAACTGAAGAGGGTATACTTCCAGATGATGATGGCAAGCTTACTTATAATGATCAGCTTATCGGAGAAAATATCGGAATGTATCTTGAGAGTTTCTCCTTTGAAAGATCCTATGAGGGCAAGGAATATCAGCACGTCTACATAGTAGATTCTGAAGGCAGAGAAGACGTGGAGGTTGACCTTTCACAACCAGGTAACGCTTACGAAATGGCACAGAAAGCTATAGAGTCAAGTGGCAATACCTATGTTTCTGACACCGAAGCGAAGGCCCTTATGGACGAGCAGAGGAAAACCATAGGTCTTTCCGATGAAATCTATAAGTATGGAGATGAACTATATCCTTACTAAAAAAGAATAGATAGGAAAACTAATGAAAAGCAAACAAAAGAAGTCAGGAAAACTTGGAAAGCTAATAATAGGAATTCTTGCTGTATTAGGCATATTGTTTCTGATCCTCATGCTTATTCCAGATGATGAAACTGATGAGTCTTATACAGAAGAAATAAATGAAGAAAACACAGTAGTAGAACAGCATGAAAAGCCGGTACAGCAGGCTTTCGGTACAGCAGATACTGTTGAACCGGTATCCGTTGGTACAGATGCTCAGTCAGCTACTGTCATGATCTATATGAATGGGTCCGATCTTGAAACTAATGCAGGAGAAGCAACTACTGATATTGAAGAAATGATATCCTCCGGCATTGGCGAAAAAGTAAATGTTATTATCCAGACAATGGGAACCAAGGAATGGCAGGATTATGGTATATCATCAAAATCAGCCCAGACCTATAAGATAGAAAAAGGAGGCCTTTCCCTTGTGCGGGACAATCTGGGGCAGCTTGACTGCACAGCAGAGGACACCTTATCTGAATTTATAGGATTTTGTAAGAACAATTATCCTGCTGACAGATACATCATTGTGTTCTGGGATCATGGTGGAGGCCCTGTTTATGGGTTTGGCTATGATGAGTGGCAGGATGAAGAAGAAGCTGGTCTGACAATCAGCGAAATGGCAAGCGCTTTTTCGAAGAACAGCGATATCCATTTTGACATTATCGGTATGGACTGCTGCATCATGGCAAGCATGGAAACCTGCTATGCCCTTGAACCTTTTTGCAAATATGCATTGTTGTCTGAGGATTTCGAATCAGGATTGGGCTGGAGTTACAAGGGATGGATGAATGCCTTAGAAAAAGATCCCGGAATATCGACACCGCTTCTTGGTAAATATATAGTTGATGATATCATTACAGATAATGAAAACAACTTTGGAGGCGACTCTGCCTGTATAGGTTTATTTAATGTTTCTACCGCCAAAGATCTTTTTAATGCATGGAAAGCTTATGCTTACAAAAATGAAGATTTCCTTTTAAATACAAATTACAGCAGGAAACACAAAGCCAAAGGCAGAAGCCAGAACTTTTGGAGCATCTGGGGCTTGGATGAAAGTGATGTAACTCTTTCTGATTACTATATCAGTGACATTCTGGCACTTATGGAAAGCATAGATAACACAAGTAAAGAGGCACAAAACCTCACATCTGCACTGAAAGCTGCTGTGGCATACTATGGTCATACATCTGATAAGAATGAGCTGACAGGACTTGCGGTATCACTGCCTTATGGTGATCCTGACTTTTATGATAAGCTGAAGAATGTGTACAAAGACATTGGCTTTGACGATGAATATATCCACTGGCTAAGCGGTTTTACGTCGAGCTATGGGTACGAGGATTACTACGATTTCGGTGATTTCGATAACAGCTGGGGCGGATGGGAATCATATGAAGAAGAATATGGCAGCAACATAAGTGACGGCAGTTCCTGCGAATATGGCTATGGCTATGACTATGAGAACGAAGATTACAATGATGGCTGGATCTATGATTTTGAGGAAAAGATCTGGTACATGTATGAGGACGATATTCTCTATCTGTATGATGATGAGACAGGCACCACGTTCTATTATGATGAACAGGACGACAAAATCTATTATTATGATGAAGAAATTGACGACTGGCGCGAAGTAGAAGAATGAAAGAAAGCTTTTAGTCTGAATTTATGTTATTATAGAAAAGGGGCAAAGGTGCTGATTATGTAGGCGTCTTTGTCTCTTTTTCTTTGAAAAATTTGCAGTAGATGTATCTGGAAGGGGGAGTTTGTGGTGTATGGTTACGCTAAATGACTATCTTTACAATGGAGATACTGTACTAAAGATAATACAGATGTATTCCAGGGACTTAAAAGAATCCTCGCTAAAGACCGGGAATACAGTAGATATGCTTCATAGCAACTTCCTTCTACGTATGGAGGAATTGCTTGTTCACAACGACTTCCTGACCTCTCAGTCTCAGAGAATAAGGGAACTTTATAAATATATGACCAGGCAGTATCCGCAGCTTGCTTTCACCTTCAAGGGACGGATCAAGTCGCTGATTAGAGCTGAAGAGAAGTTTAATGCATATATAGTTGAAACAATCTACAATTACTATAAGAAAAACGGATCTTTTCCTGAGCCTACACTGGTTAAGAGTAAAATTGAGCATTTCAGGGATCTTATCGCTTATAGGATTGTAATTTCTATGCCTAAATGCCATGTGAATAACACTGATGAGAGAAAAGAGATAGAGCTTCAGTATCTTTATGAGATAGCCAATATAATCCCTGATTTCCTGGAACAGCGAGGGTTCAGCCCGGAAATATCAGCTATTGATAATGCAGTTTCATCAAATATGCTAAAAGAATCTGTTCGTCCTTATTTTAGAGACTATATCAGCAATCCAAGTTCCTATGGCTACGAGTCTCTTCACATAACGCTTTATGACAATGAATCCCGCAGTTATGTCGAGGTGCAGCTTCGTACAAAGGATATGGATGATTACGCGGAGATAGGACCTGCTAATCATTTGGGATATGAAAAGAGGCAGTTAAAAGAAAGGACTCGAAGGAATAAGATTCCAAAAGGGGAAAGTATTTATTTCGATGAAGCCTTTGAGAGAGGAATGCTTCTTCAGCAGCTTGAACTGTCAAATGTCGATGTAAATATGTTTGGTGCTATTGATAACAGTCTGATAAATGACGGCTGTGGACTGTACAGAGGTCGTTTAATTCTTCCCTTTGAGCACTTGTCCAGATTTCAAAACGATAAAATTGATTAAACTTGATTTCAATTTTTAAATAAGCTAGAATCACCTTATTGAAAAAAATGTTAGTTCATCGGAGGGTGAGTTGTTCTAGAAATGACGAGCTGGATAAGATGGCTGGTTGAGATGCCGGTTTCTTATCCGGCTTTTTTTGGAGGTAATATACGTGGCAGAACAAAAGAATTTTACAGAAGGAAAAATACTAGCTCCGCTCCTTAAGTTTGCAATTCCTGTACTTTTTGCATTATTTTTGCAATCTCTTTATGGCGCTGTTGATCTTATGATTGTAGGAAAATTTGCAGAACCTGCAGATGTATCCGGAGTATCAACAGGGTCACAGATCATGATGACACTTACAAACCTTGTAAGTTCTCTATCTATAGGCATGACAGTGTTTTTAGGACAGAAAATAGGTGAAAGAAAAGCATCTGAAGGAGGAGCAATTGTAGCAAATGGAATAATGCTGTTTATGTCGATAGGTGTTTTCCTTACACTATTCATATCTTTATTTGCCGGAAATCTTGCCGGTATTATGAACGCGCCAGTAGAAGCTTATGATCTAACAGTTACTTATATAAGGATATGTGGAGCCGGAGCAGTTGTCATAATATCTTACAACCTGATAGGAAGTATTTTCAGAGGTCTTGGAGATTCCATCACTCCGCTTGTAACTGTGCTTATAGCGTGTTTATGCAACATCATAGGTGACTTAATTCTAGTCGCTGGCTTTGATATGGGAACAAAAGGTGCTGCCATAGCAACGGTAGCAGCACAGCTTATTAGTGTTTTGATATCCTTGTTGCTGATCAGTAAAAAAGAACTGCCATTTAAACTCGACAGGGCAAGCTTTAAAATGGAAAAAGGAATCATTAAAAAGATAGTCTTTATCGGAGCTCCTGTTGCATTACAGGACTTTCTTGTAGGCATTTCTTTTTTGGTTATTCTGGCTATTGTTAATTCCCTTGGCGTAATTGCCTCTGCAGGAGTTGGCGTTGCTGAAAAGGTTTGTGCTTTCATTATGCTTATACCATCAGCATTTGCACAGTCAATGTCAGCATTTGTTTCGCAGAATAGAGGAGCAGGCAAGTATAGCAGAGCATTCAAGGGACTTAGATATGCCATAGGTGTATCTTTCATATTTGCTGTATTCATGTTTTATATTGCCTTTTTCCATGGTGATTTTTTGTCCAGCATATTCGCGAAAGATCCAGCAGTTGTCGATGCTTCATGGGATTATCTCAAGGCATATGCTATTGATTGCCTGTTTACGTGCTTTCTTTTCTGCTTCATAGGTTTTTTTAACGGAATGGAGTATACAAGATTTGTCATGATACAGGGTATAATTGGAGCTTTCCTAGTGAGGATTCCGGTGTCATATATCATGAGTAAGCAAGAGCCTGTATCGCTTTTTCATATAGGACTTGCAACACCGTGCTCCACAGTTACTCAGATTTTAATGTGCTTTGTCTGTCTTTATTCTTTTTTGAAACCAAAACTTGCGTCAGGTGGCCCTTATTGTGACTGTGGATATAAAAAGAAAGCATCAACCAGTTCTGTAGCCTATGATAAAGAAAACAAAAGGCCTGTAATTAAAGCAAGTATCTGCAATGGTGAGATGGTGGCAGGCTTTCAAGA
>JAEEGL014000794.1_pt1 | contig 11174 bp, 8 predicted proteins | sample 9134231 | NCBI WGS metagenome assembly JAEEGL01 (sample SAMN16246548, study PRJNA631951) | gut metagenome | biome: gut microbiome; feature: rumen; material: fiber-attached | host: Bos | place: Iran: Karaj | collected 2018-10
TAATATGACTGGTTTGAAAACTATTGGAAGATGTGCTTTCGGTACCGGAACTGGAAATACTTGCTCGAGTTCTTTTGCTGGATCAACAGGTAGGCCGTTTGTTATTCCTTATGGGGTTGAAACTATTGGAATAAGAGCCTTTACATCAATGGCGGATAATAAAAATTCAGAATTAATAATTCCGGGAACTGTAAAAACGATTGATAAGTATGCATTTAATTCTTATGACGGTGAATACTTAGAATTAAATGAAGGTATTGAAACGATAGGAGATTATGCGTTTCGAGGTTATACAGGTGATTCAATGTCAGTATTAACAATCCCAGCGGGAGTAGATTCAATTGGATCAGGTGCATTTTATTCTTATAATGGGCCAAAATTAATAATAAACAGTGGATTAGAAAGTATAGGAGCTAGTGCATTTAGGACATATGAAGGAGCAGATGATACTTTGACTCTTCCTTCTACTTTAAACACTTTAGGAAATTTTGCTTTTAGTAACTTTAATGGAAAAGGATTATATTTGCCTAATCATCTCCAATCAATTGGAGGATCTGCTTTCGTTAATTATATGGGAGAGGGAACAGATTTGACTATTCCTGGTTCGGTTACGACAATTTCCGGTAGTGCTTTTAGAGCATTTGATGGGGATAGCTTAACAATAGAAAATGGTGTTACTAGTATTGGAGGATCTGCTTTTTTGACTTACAACGGTAGTGACATAGTTATACCTTCTAGCGTAACATCTATCGGTGCCAGTGCTTTTAAATCTATGGATTCTTCTAAAACAATAACGATAAAAAGGGCAGATAGAACAGGTATGACGCTTAACGGTACGGGATCAACCTTATGGAGTGGTCAAGCTAACGTTGTATTTGATCCAAGTTAATAGATGGTGATTATAATGGAAAGAAAAAGGATAACAATAAAAATAATTAGTTTAGTAGTTATCGGTGTAGCTTTAATTGCTGCTTCTTTTGCTTTGTGGCAAAGAACTAGGAAACAAAGCGATAAAAACTATATGGGTATTGCTTGCCTAGATGTTGAGCTAAAGTCAGAAAGCAACGATATATCTCTAGTTGAAGTGTGGCCAATAACTGATGCCGAGGGAGCACAACTTACACCATATACGATTACCATAAAAAACAAATGTAAAAACCAAGTTAATTATTCTTTAGTATTAGAAAAAATAAAGAGTTCTTCATATCCTAATGATAGTGATTATTTAAAATCCAATTACGTTAAAGTTCAAGTGGATAATAATGCCCCAGTAATATATGGTTCTTTGCCATCAATTCAAAATGCCACTGGAGAACCATATACTATTATAGAAACAAGAAAATTAAACAATTATACAATAGAAGCTAAAGAACAAAAAACTTTTAATATTAGATTGTGGTTAGATAATGATGCTCCAGCTAAAGATAGTGACGGAAGCAACTCTTATAAACGTTTCAATGCTAAATTAAAAATCATAACAGGCCAAGGTTTTTCTAAAGATAATTATATAGCTACTGATGAATCTTGTTTTACGTTTGATAGCAGTACAGGCATTATATCTGGCTATGATAGTTCGTGTGATAAAAACATAGTTTTACCTAGAACTATTAACGGAACTCCGATTAAGGGCATAGGTGAAGCTTTCGCTTACTCTTATCCGGGTAATGATTTAGTTTTGGAATTTGCTACTGATCTTGAAACAATTGGAATTAATTCTTTTAACGGCTATGTTGGAACTAATAGGGATCTTATTATTCCTGATAGTGTTACGGAGATTGGGTTAGGGGCTTTTTATTATTTTAAAGGAAATTATTTGAAACTTGGAGCTAATCTACAACGGATTGGAAATAACGCTTTTAGGTATTATGAGGGCAATAATCAGCCTTTGATTATTCCTGATAGCGTAACAAACATTGAAAGCTATGCTTTTTACTCATATAAGGGGGATGGTTTAATAATAGGCAATTCAGTTGAAACTATTGGCAATAGTGCTTTTCAGATGTATTATGGGATTGGTAATACCTTAAATATCCCTGGAAGTGTTAAAACAATTGGTTCTGGTGCTTTTTATAATTTTCAAGGCGATGCTATCATCTTTAATGAGGGATTGGAAACTATAGATACATCTCAGATGAATAAATATACAGGAGCTCCAATTACTATTCCATCTACGGTAACTTATATAGGAGCAAATGCTTTTACTGGTAATGCTGGAGTAACAATAAACGTTAACAGAACTAGAGCTGATTTTGAAGAGAATGTTCAAGCTGGTAATAACTGGAGTGGTAATGCTACAGTATATTATTTAGATAGTTAAAAAGAAGCAATTAATTTGCTTCTTTTTTTGTTTTTTTGATATACTATTATTAGGTGGTTTAAGATGAAAAAAATAGTATTAGTTGATGGTAACAATTTAATATTTCGAAGTTATTATGCAACGGCATATTCTGGTAATACTTTAAAAAATTCTAAAGGATTTCCGACTAATGCTATTTATGGTTTTTTATCAATGATTAATAAAATAATTGCTGAAGAAAAACCTGCATATATGGCTGTAGCTTTTGATATTGGTAAAAACTTTAGATGGGAAAAATATAAGGATTATAAAGCAGGAAGAATGGCTACCCCCGAAGAACTTAAAATGCAAATGCCGGTTGCTAAAGAATTATTAAAAGCGATGGGAATAATGCCTTTAGAAAAAGAAATGTATGAAGCAGATGATATTATTGGAACAATTGCTAAGATGAGTGAATCTGATCCTGATTTTGCTTCTTTAATAGTTTCATCTGATAAGGATTTATTACAATTAATAACCGATGAAACAGAAATGAAATTATTAAAAATGAAAGACTATGTTAGATATAATCATGATTCTTTTAAAAAAGAATGGGGTATTGAACCAATTAGGATAATTGATTTAAAAGCAATAGCTGGAGATCATTCCGATAATATTCCTGGTGTCAACGGAATAGGTGATAAAGGAGCTTTAAAATTATTAACAGAGTATGGATCATTAGAAGGGGTATATAATAATATCGATAAAATAACTGGTAAAACTAAAGAAAAATTAATAAATGATAAAGAAAATGCTTTCTTTAGTAAGGAATTAGCCACCATCTATAAAGATGTTCCTTTAGATATATCGTTAGATGATTTAAAGATTAAGGAAAAAGATCTTGTTAAAATAAAAGAAATATATGAAGATTTAGAATTTTATTCTCTATTATCTTCTTTAGATATCAAAGAAGATAATAAGAAAAATGAGATATCTTATGAAGAGTTAAAAGATGTATCAATTCTTAAAGAAGATAAATATGCTTTATATATAGAAATAGATAATGATAATTATCATGAAGCTAATATTTTAAAAATCTGCTTATCAGATAAAGAACATAATTACCTAGTTTCTAATGATTTATTAGATGAGGTTATTAAAGTAATTAAGGATAAAGAAGTTTATACATATGATGCTAAAAAACATTATGTGCTATTAAATAAATTAGGATTAAATATTAATTTTAGTTTTGACTTAATGATAGCATCATATCTTTTAGAAGAAAACATTAAGGATGATATTAGTTATTTAATGCTTAATCATGGAATAGATATTGCTTTATATGATGATATAAAAAAGAAAAAATTTGAAGTAAATTTAGATGAAATAGATGCTTTAAAAGCCAGATTTATCTATGATATTAAAGAAGAATATATTGAGAAGCTTAAAAAGGAAGAAATGTTAAGTTTATATAATGATATTGAACTTCCTTTAGCCCATGTTTTATCTTCTATGGAAATAGCTGGTATTAAAGTTAATATTGATACTTTAGAAGAAATGAAAAAGGATATTAAGGGAAGGATAGATTCCTTAACCGAAGAAATATATGCTTTAGCTGGTGAAGAGTTTAATATTAATAGTCCTCGTCAACTAGGAGATATACTATTTGAGAAGCTTAATTTGACTCATGGAAAAAGTAATAAAACGGGATATAAAACGGATGCGGCTAGTTTGCAAAAGATAGTGGATGAACACGAAATTGTTCCAAAGATTCTTTTATATCGTAATCTAAACAAGTTATATACAACTTATTTAGAAGGATTAGAACCATATATTAAAGATGATGGAAAGATTCACACTATATATAAACAGACATTAACTAGAACTGGAAGATTATCTTCGGTAGAACCAAACCTTCAAAATATTCCGACTAGACAGGAAGAAGGAAAGAAGATAAGAAAAGCTTTTGTTCCTTCTAACGATATTTTTGTAAGCATTGATTATTCCCAAATAGAATTAAGGCTTTTAGCCCATATAGCGGATGCTAAGGAATTAATCAAGGCTTTTAAAGAAGGGGTAGATATTCATACTAAGGTGGCAGCGGATATCAATGGTAAAGATATCAAAGATGTTACTAAAAAAGAAAGAAGTTATGCAAAAGCGGTTATCTTTGGAATTATTTATGGAATCAGTGGTTTTGGATTGGGAGAAAATTTACATATTACTCCTAAAGAAGCTAAGACTTTTATTGATAAGTATTATGAACTTTATCCAAGCGTTAAAGTATATATGGATAATATTATAAAACAAGCACATGAAAACAATGTAGTTAGGACAATGTTTAATCGCAAAAGAACGATAGATGAATTAAAAAATAAGAATTTTATGATTAGACAAGCTGGAGAAAGAATAGCTCTTAATACTCCAATTCAGGGTACTTGTGCTGATATTCTAAAGTTAGCCATGGTAAAAATAGCTAAAGAATTTGACTCTCGAAAATTAAAGAGTAAAATGATTCTTCAAATTCATGATGAATTAGTATTTGATTGCTTAAATGAAGAGAAAGACACTGTGATTCAAATAGCTACAGATATAATGGAACATGTAATTCAATTAAATGTTCCATTAAAAGCTGAAAGTTCTTGTGGAACAGATTGGTATGAGGCTAAATAATGCCAGAGATAGCGGAAGTAGAAACTGTAAGAAGAACTCTTCTTACTAAGATTTTGAATAAGAAAATAAAAAAAGTGGATGTTTTATATAAAAATATTATTTCTCCTAATTCACTAGATATGGATAAATTAATAGATGAATCTTTTATAGATATTGATAGAGTTGGAAAATGGTTAATTTTTAAGACTGAAAACTATGGATTGTTATCTCATCTTCGAATGGAAGGAAAATATTTTATAAAAGATAAGAAAGAAAAAGTAGAGAAGCATGAACATGTTATATTTACTTTTGAAGATAATACAGATTTAAGATATCACGATACTAGGAAGTTTGGTAGGATGATATTATGCCTTAAAAAAGACATCTATAATCTTGCAGAAGTAAAAAAGCAAGGGCCTGAACCAACAAGTAAAGATTTAACTAAAGAGTATTTATTCAATAAAATCAATAAATTGCATATACCTATTAAGACAATTTTGTTGGATCAAACTATTATCAGTGGTCTTGGAAATATCTATGTTAATGAAGTGTTATTTGCAGCTAGAATAAACCCGTTTAAAAAAGGCAATGAAATAACTGTTGGTGAATGTCAAAGAATAATAGATTCAGCTAATAAGATTATTCCGGAAGCTATAGAGATGGGTGGAACTACTATTAAGAGTTATACATCCAGTTTAGGAGTAACAGGAAGATTTCAACAAAAATTAAAAGTGCATAAAAAGGATGGACAAAAGTGTGAGCGTTGTAGTAATATAATCACCAAGGAAAAAATTGGAGGCCGAAGTACATATTATTGTAAAAAGTGTCAAGGTTGACACTTTTTTGTAAACATGATATAATTTAACTAGTGGTAGGGGGTTATTTTTATGAAAAAAATTACTGTTGTTGATGCAACAAGATTAACAAAATATATCGATGGAGTATCATTTGATAATTTAAGTGTTGGAGCAATGATAAATATCATTAATTCAGGGAAATACAAATATGATCCCGATGCTTTATTATCATATTTAATAACTTATGTATACGACAAACTAAATAATAAAGCAAATATTTCTAATAATAAATTAGAAAAGTTTTTGTATGCTGTAACGTATATATTACTAGTGTATAATGAACATAAAATATATATTGGCGATGATTTAATCGAAAAAGCTTCTAATTGTCAGATAGCATATATTAATAATCGAAGTGATACTGGATTAGATGGTTCAAATAATATAATTGATCTTTTTGCTAAATTAGATAATTTGCTTGAAAAAAATCAAGAGTTTAAAAAAGAAGAAAAAGAAGAAAAAAAAGAAGAACCAACTATTGAAGAAAAAATAGATGGCTTAAAGCATGCAAAAGAGGAGTCTGCTTTAAAACAACCAGAACCTGAGATAGAAGAAACTGAAGAAGAAAAAACATCTCGTGAAGCAGAAAATTTAATTGCTAAATTAAATGCTAGGGTAGATGCTTTACAAATTGATTTGATTAATCAAAAAAATGCTTTTGATGGATTAATGAGCCAGAGTGTAAAAGATCAAAATAAAATAACGGATTTAAATAAAAAAATAGATGCTAGTAAGCAAAAATTGCAAGAAGCGCGTAAAGAAACTAAAAGAGTAAAAAAAGAATTAGAAAATTATGAAAAGAACGCTGAAAAGAAAATAAAAAAATTAGAAGAATATAAAGAACTTGCTTTACAAAGAGAAACCCAATTATTGAGTTTATCAAAAGAAATAGATACTTTAGAATCAAGAGTAGCATCCTTAGAAGCAGAATTAAATGCTGTTAAATCAGATAATGTTAGTTTACGCGATGAATTAGATGCTAAAAATTCTGAAATATTGGTTTTAAATTCTAGACTTGCAGGAATGACTACTGGAGTTAGTGTTCTAGATGAGTTCATAATGGATTTATTGTTTGAAAAAAGTTTAAACATTAATCAAATAATGGATATCTTAGAAAAAAATAAATATAGTGTTTCTAAGGATGAGGTTTTAGAATCACTTCAAAGAATCAATAAAAGATTATGTGTAATGCCTATTACATGTTGGGAAAAGAAATATGGTATTACTAGTCCAGCAATTAGAACAAATCAAAAGATTAATGTTCCTAATGATGGTAAAGTTGTTGATATAATGCTTCTTGCGGATTATCATTTATCTGGTGAAGATAACGAAGATTTCATAAAAGCTAAATTGGATTCAGTATATAATTATTGTGCCGGTAATGGTATTGGAATTATTTGTACATTAGGAGATTTATTAGACAATAAGAATATTCCGATGGGAGTTAATAAAGAAGCATATGCAGAAGCTAGAAAATTATTAGAGCAATTAGATGATACAATCCCGATGGATGTTAATATTAAGCATTTTATCCTAGGTGGTAATCATGATAGGGGAATGTTAAAATATGGATTTGATCCTATAGAAGAACTAATCTATAATCGTGATGACTTAATTAGTTTAGGATATGATAACGCATTTATGTTCTTTGGAGGATCAGATGTAATAGGACTTCATCATGAAGGAGTTCCTAGAGAAGAACGAGTACCTAATATTATTAATTCTTCAGAGTGTACTGTTAATAATATAAGAAGATCTTATGATAATGGTCATATTAATTTTGAAAATAGATATTTTGATTTATTAGGACATTTTCATAGTTCTAGATTTAATCCATATGAAAAGTTTGGAGTTGTGCCATCACTTAATACAGATAGAAATTCTGATGGAGCTTGGCATATAAGAATATTTAGAGATGGTTCTGGAAGGATAGAATATATAATTATTAATATGTTAGTGTTTGGTAAAGGATCTGTACTTCGTAAAGCAAATGAATCTGTATATCAAAAAGAAAGAAAAAAATAAACCTAATTAATAGGTTTATTTTTTATTTCGTACGCATAAGTATTAGTGTTATTAATTAAATCATATATTAAGCTAGATTTTATTTCATAATCTTTTATTTTTGAAACCATTTTATTATTATATAAAGGAAGTTTAATATCTTTCTTGATGCTATTTAAATATTCTTTACCTTTTTCATTAAAACCCAGTATTCTTAAGTAATCAACATTTAAATTGGCATCTTCTTTTTTTATGTTTAATAGAATATGAGTAAGCATTCTATTTATTTTGTTATATGTATATCTTTTTGATTTAATATTAATTATTAAATCATCCAAATTAGATGATGTGTTTAAATGTTTTAGTATATTATTGTCTAATCCTTCATCCACATCTAATATTTCGTCTAATTTAGTATTTAATATACATAACTTTAAGTGTTTTAAATAATCGTTATAATAATAATTGTTTGTTATGGGAACAAAAGAAGATATATCTTTGTTATGAATTATTTTATTTCTAATGTTATTAGCACTAATAATTCCATCATTTTTATTTAAGTCATGATATTCATTAGTCCTTTTAATACTAATAGGTTCTATATTATAATTATGTTTTTTTATAGTTTTGATATAACTTATAGCTAGTAAATCGTTTGGGTTATTATAATCAAACTCTATATCTAAAGCTTTTTTTAAAGCAGTAGGATAATTAATTCCTTCATTTAAATGCTTCTTAACTTGTAAATCAAAGGAATCATCTAATTGCTTTTCAGCTATTTTATTTAATTTGCGTAAATCGTTAGATTCACTTCCAAAACAAAGTTTATTTACATGTAGTTCATTTAATAATTCAATCGATTTGGAAGCGAATGTATCAGCAGATTGAGTGGCAAATAATACCGGAAGTTCAATAACTATATCTACGTTATTAGCTAGACTATCTTTAACTTTATCTTCTTTAGTGATAATAGACATATTTCCTCTTTGGCAAAAATAACCATCTATAATTGCAATTATGATAGAATCAGGATACATTTTTTTAATTTCTTTTATTTGATATAAATGTCCATTATGAAATGGATTATATTCTGCAATAATACCGATAATATCCATAAAATCACCGCCCTTAATATAACATAAAGTATTGAGAAATAAAAGAAAATAATATATAATTTTGGTGGTGGTAATATGATAGATTTGAGCAAATTAGTTGTTAAAGATTTGAGTGTTGATGAAGATATATCTTTTGATGAGGAATCCAAGATAAATGGATTAAAGGAAATAAAAAATGCTCATTATAGTGGAACAATTAAACTTAACATAGATAACGAAATTGAATTAGACTTATTACTAAAAGGAGAAATGGTTTTAATTGATTCTTTAACGTTAGAGGAGTTTATAAAGCCATTTAATATCAAAATTGAAGACACTTTAAGCGAAAATGATGAAAATATGGCTGAATATTTTGATAAAATGCAAAATACACTTGATATTAAAGAGATTTTATGGCAAAATATTGTACTGGAAGTTCCAATTCGGATCCGAAAAGATGATCAAGATATCACTTTAGAAGGGGAAGGCTGGGGACTGAATCAAGAAGAAAAAGAAGAAATTGATCCTAGGTTAGCAAAGCTTGCTGAACTCTATGATCATGAAGGGAGAGAATAAACATGGCAGTTCCTTTTAGAAGAACAAGTAAAACAAAAAAGAATATGCGTCGTACACATTTAAAAAAAGAAGTTGGTGCATTAACCAAATGTTCTAAATGTGGTGCAACTATAAGACCACATAGAGCATGTACTAAATGTGGTAACTACAAAAATAACGAAGTTATTAAAGTAGAAGAAGAAAAATAATACAAAGCAATTTGTATTTTTTTGTTTTGGGGGTTTAAAATGGAATCTAATAATAAATATTTAGATCATTTTGTTGATGGCATAAGAAATAATATAGATGCAGATAATTTATCCAACATGAATCGCAATTTAGCTACTTTGGATTACCGGGTAAGAAAAATTAATCCGTATATTTCCTTTAATTCAGTTGTTTCGGGAGTTTACGATTCTAAAAAGAATAGAATTGATATTTTTGAAGAAAACGAGGCAATTATTTATCATGAACTTCTTCATATGGCTAGTTCTATTTATAAGAATAAGAAAAGATATGAAGGATTATGCGATATGTCTTTAGACATAGATAACCGAATAATTGGTATTGCTTTAAATGAGGGATATACTGAGGTCTTAGCTAGAAGACTATTTAATATTAATAGTACTGTATGTAACGGATATGAATATGCGGTTTATATTGCTCAACTACTTGAAATAATAATTGGCAAAGATAATATGGAAAGATATTATTTTAATGCTAATTTACCTGGCTTAATAGATGATTTGAGTAAATATAATTCTTTAAATCAAGTTATTGATTTTATCGAGGCTTGTGATTTTGTATTAGGATCATTAGATAAGTCATTTATAAAATTTAGAAGAGAAGCTGTATGGACAAAACTAGGGGAAATAAATAAATTTCTTTCTACTACTTATGCTCGTAAAATGTATAACTTATATAAGCAAAAGTCAATTTCTAAAGAAGTATTAATTAAAGAGATGTTTAAATATAATAGTTTGTTAGTAGATGATAGGTATGAAATTACAACCCAAGAGGATATTAATGGTTATCTAAGAGAGTTATTTGGTTTAAGCGATAAATCAATTCTTAAGGAGTATAAACTGATCAGGGTAAAAGATAATTAATAATAAAAGTGTAAAGTAATTAAAAAGCAGTTATTATTTTTGTCAATAATGACTGTTTTTATTATATACTATTATTAGAAAATAGAAGAGATTCTATTTCTTAGAAAAAGGGATGAAAAAAATGACATGTAGTAAATGTGGAAATCAAATAGAACCAGGAACAACGGTATGTCCGTTTTGTAGGAGCACTATAGAAGCTGTAGCTCCTGCACCAACACCAATGCCAGCAACTCCTGAACCTGCACCAACTCCAACACCAATGCCAGCAACTCCTGCGCCTGCACCAGCGCCAACACCAATGCCAGCAACTCCTGCACCAACGCCTGTAGCAGAGCCAACTCCAGTAGCTGCACCTACAGAACCTGCTGCACCAGTTCCAAGTGGGGACAAAAGCACTTTAATAATAGTAGCAATATTATTAATAGTGATGGTAGGAGTTATAGTATTCTTTGTTATGAGAGACAAAAATGATGGAGACAAAGAAGAAAAAATCCAAACCAAAGATGTTAAAAAAGGTAAAACTGAAAAGAAATATGGTACCTCATTATATTTACCTAATAGTTGTAAATTGGGTGAAGACAGAGAATCTGGTGACATGGCAACAGTAACTTATTATTGTGATGAAGGA
>JAEEGL014194501.1_pt1 | contig 11174 bp, 5 predicted proteins | sample 9134231 | NCBI WGS metagenome assembly JAEEGL01 (sample SAMN16246548, study PRJNA631951) | gut metagenome | biome: gut microbiome; feature: rumen; material: fiber-attached | host: Bos | place: Iran: Karaj | collected 2018-10
GAGGAGCATCTCAAGCGTGCATACGAGCATATGTTGGAGAAGTATGCCGAGGGTGGGTATCTCCGTCTGTGGATGCATTCCGAGAGAAACGAGCGTGGTCTTACCGAACTCCGCCGCATCATCCACGACAAACCTCTCATCTCTCGGATTTTCTCCGACCTCTACGACAAAGAAACCGGTCTCTCCTGAGCACCGGTTTTTTTTATTCCCCTTGCATTCATATTAATTTTTGTGCGACAATGCGACAAAATCCCCCCCCCTAACCCCTAACCTCTAACCCCTAACCCCTAACCTCTAACCCCTAACCTCTAACCCCTAACCTCTAACCTCTAACCTCTAACCCCTCGCATCGGATTATTGCGATGAAGGTTTTTATTATTTTCGGATTTTATGATGAAAGAAGCATCGCTTATGGTTATAAGCGGTATGCTGCATTATAAAGTTCTTTAATAATCAGCATACAGCGTTAATAACAAGTGTGAAACACCTTCATCATGAAATCTGTTTTTAATGTTTTTTTCTAATAATCAAATCTGCGTTTTCTGCGCGTATGTGATATAGTCAATAAAAAGGGTAGGTATTGGGATACATGTAGATTCACGACATACACGTCTTCCCTCGATCCGCATGGCTCCCCTCTCTCCTTGGGAGAGAGTCGGAGAGAGGTGTAACCATCTATCAATCACGTGCTTCCGTGCGCGCGTGAATTTTTTCTTCATAAAACGTAGTTTTATTGTTGTAGATGTGGAAAGTTTTCCTTAACTTTGCATGCTCAAAAAAATCCACCTCTTTAGATCTAATACCTAGTCTATGATATCTGTTTTCTCCCTGTTAGAGTAGATTGTTGGGATGATGTTTCTGAGTGCGGAAGCGTCTGGGAATATGAGAATGCCTTTGTGGTGTTCCGCTTGTTGTTTTACGGAAATGTTGCTTTTTGTATGTGTTCTGACAAATTGTCACTATTTCGCTCATTTCCTTTACAAAACGATAACCGAGAGGTAGCCGATTTCAAGCCATAACCAAGCCGAGTGTTAGCCATCTCGACCATTTAGACAAAATGTCACCTCTGAAGCCGGCGAAACTTACATTTTGATAAAGACGTGTATTACGTTAATTAACGTTAGTAATAAAAACCATTTAGTTGCATAGTATTTAGTGTTTTTGTAAATATACATGTAAATACACGTGATAAACGTCTAAAAAGATAGATAATTCGCGAAAATTCGCGTTCCAAGTAATTCTATCCGCATGGTAATTAGCGTGTCTTAGTCAAAAATTGAACTAAAAAAGAAAAAATAACTGGTAAAAAATTCGCGTTCATTCGCGTTCCAAGTAATTCTATCCGCATGGTAATTCTTTGTTCGCTGCGCTCTCACGATCATAAATGTGTGCGTGTCTTAGTCAAAAATTGAATTAAAGAGAAAAATAACTGGTAAAAAAATTCGCGTTCATTCGCGTTCCCAATGATAAGAATCCGCGTTCCCGGAGAGCGCGTTCAGTATACTTCACGAAATAAATTGGACCATTATGAATAAATCTTTCCTTCCATCCGTTGAACCCCATACCTCTGCGTCCTCCTTGCGCAGTGTTGTTGCATATACATATACCCATCTCTCCCGCCGCCTTACCCTCCTGGCAGCGCTTCTGTTCACACTTGGTCTAGGTCAGATGTGGGGTCAAATCACTGACTATACTAAGATCGTAAGTGGTCAAAAGTATTATATCGGAGCGACAACGGGTTCTACAGATTACTACCTATCTGTAAATGGTAGTTCCACGTCCACTTCAATCGCAGGTACAGCTGTAACTTCAAAGAGTAATGCGACACCTTTTACTTTTTCAGGATCTGGATATAGTTGGACTATACAATTCGAAAGTGGATATTACTTATCTTTAAAAAATTCTAAAGATAATGGTAAAGTACAGGTTGTCGAGTCTGCTGCTACTTTTACAGCAAGTAACCAATCTTCAAAGATTCGTTTGTCGATAGGTTCTTATTCTATACAAAAAAATAATTCCGGAACTCAGTTCGGATCGTACGGAAACACTCAAACGGATATATGGCTAGAACCTGTTTCTGGTGGCACCCAAACTGTTGAAACTCCAACATTCTCTCCTGCTGGAGGAACTTATACATCTGCTCAAAGTGTAACAATAAGTTGTGCGACTACCGGTGCAGCAATACATTATACAACAGATAATTCTACCCCAACAGCAAGTAGTACGACTTATACAGGTGCTATTACAGTAAGTTCTACTACCACAATCAAAGCTATTGCAGTAAAAAGTGGTATTAGTGATTCAGATGTTGCGAGCGCATTGTATACTATTGTTGATTGTGATTGGTATGAATCATTCGCTGGTTGTACTGGTACTGGCGGGAATGATGGGTCTTGGAGTGGTTCAATAGCAAATAGTACTTTCTCTGATGCTTTAGCTGATAATTCGGGATGGAATTTAACTAAAGGTAATGCTGCTTCAGGATGTATTAAATTAGGATCTGGTAGTGAGCGAGGTTCAGCTCAAACCCCAACTCTCACAGGATTATTAGGAACATTAACCATTGAATTTAGAGCAGGGGCTTGGAATGGAAATTCTGAATCCACCACTCTAAACATTCTATCCACAACTGGAGTCGTATCGCCGGCATCAGTTACTCTCGTTAAAGGAGAATGGAATACTTATACTGTTACAGTTACGGGTGTTTCGGCGGCTTCTCAAATAACTTTTCAAGCAGCAAACCCTAGTAATAATCGTTTTTTCCTAGATGATATATGTATTTCTGCTTCTGGTGCTTGTACTCCTCCGACAATAACAACTCAACCTCAGGGAGCTTCGTATAATAAAGATGATACAGCCACTCCGTTGACAGTAGCCACTTCTGCAAGTAGTCCTTCTTATCAATGGTATAGCAATACATCTAATTCCACAACAGGAAGCACATTAATAAGTAGCGCGACAAATGCTTCATACACTCCTTCTACGGCGACAGAAGGAACTACTTATTACTATTGTGTTGTTACAGCGGCAGGTTGTAGCACGATCTCTAATATAGTTGCTATTGAAGTAACCATACCTGAGACTATCTATAATGGATTGTATGCATTGAAAACGAAACATAATGCAGATGGCGCTGGAACTTATAAAGTTAGTTTGACTAATGCCATAGTAACTTATGTAAATGGTAGTAATGCATATATCGAAGATGCCACTGGTGGGGCTTTGATTTATTATTCTGGGCATGGATTAACAGCTGGTGATTGCTTGAATGGTGTCTATAATGCAACCACATATACACATTATGGTAAATTTGAAATAACGGCATTGGAATTGGTTAGTGGTACTGGAAAAACCACCGGTGCAACAATTCCTGTTACTACATTAACGATTGCACAACTAAACACTAATTTTGATAGATATGAAAGTGTTCGCGTTAAATTAGAATGTGTTGAAGTTACGAACGGAATTTCTTCGGGTGATAGAAATGGTTCAATGTCTCAAGATGGAAATAGTCTAGATATATACGCAGGTAAGAGTAATAACGATGTGATAATTGAAGTGAATGATCAAACGTTAATAGGTTACCCTAGCTATTATAATACCACATATCAATTTACCATGTGGGAAAACAATGATGTGATTCAATGTGGTTGTAAAAATGCTTACTCTTTCCATTTTGGAACAGATCAAGAAAGCGATTGGACAATCAATTGTTTCACTTATTCTGGATATGATGATAGGCAATGGATTAAGAATGTAACTATACAGAATAAACCTCATTATTATGTAGGTTATAGAGGTTTCTTCTATGATGATAATCTAGGTCATAGTAATGCAAAATCATATACAAACCAAATGCAATATATGCAATTGGCATTTGATAGGAATCATTATGGTAACAACCAACTTGGTTCTGATTATGCTGGAGTACAAGGAACACTTCTTTGTTATGATAATTCAAGTTCCGACAACTTATATGTAGATTTCTTGCCAGATGGGTATTATTTCATTCTTGACGCAGAAGGCACTCCTACACCACTTGAAATGACTTGTACGGATGCAGATATGACTGCTGAAAATATACTAACTCATAATACAGTTTGGGAAACAGAAGTTCAGACAGTGACCGATGTTAGCAAAAAATATACTGTTGGTATTAAAGCTGATGCTACTATTGCTGGTAAAGTTTATCAGACAACGCGCTATAATACCAATGAGAATATGACTACTATGAAGAAACGTAATTCTTCAGGTGGGTTTACCGGAACACTATCTGCTGCTGATGTAACTGCAGGATTGCGTGGTAAGTATCGTATTTGGGCAAACAATTTCTCAACTACATCTGGTGAGAAGAACTGGTATGCTCATTTTGTGCCTTATTACACAATTGACTTTGAACTAAATGATGGTATGTGGGATGAAGGAGCACCTGTAGTAGAACCAGTTAGTTGTGAGGGAACAAGACAAGTAACCCTTCCGGAAGAAATACCTACAAATCCCGGATATGCATTTGATGGATGGACTACCAATGCAGATGGTTCAGGCACTGTTTATGCTGCAGGAGGTAATATTACCTTGAGCGGTAATACTATATTATATGCCAAATGGCATGCTCTTCCTACTTACACGGTTACATGGTATAATAATACCAATGTGATGCACACACAAACAGGCGTACCTGGCACACCATTAGAAAATCCTGGAGAACCAGATTCGGATGATTGCGATGGTACAAAAGTGTTTGTTGGTTGGACTGCAACAGAGATCACTGGTTCTACTAATACAAAACCAGGAGATTTGTTCCCATTTGATCCTTCCAGTGTTATTCCTTCGACCAATAAAACCTATTATGCAGTATTCGCTACACCATCTACATCTGGTGCAGATATTCAAGACGTTTTGAATCGAACCTTAACAGGTGCCACAACGACAACATACATTGATTGGAGTAACAAAAAGGCTACAAGTAATGCTATATATAAAGGTAATAGTGCCGGTGGCAATAGTTCTATACAGATGCGTTCGGATAAAGCCAATAGTGGTATCGTAACTACTGTATCTGGTGGTAAACTTTCTAAAGTTCAAGTTACTTGGGAAAGTCATACGCAATCAGGACGTAAATTAGATATATATGGTAAGAATGAACCTTATTCCAGCGCAGAAGATTTATATGATAGCGAGTCTTCAGGTGTTTTATTGGGGAGTATAGTTTATAATTCTTCTACTGAATTAAATATAAGTGGAAATTATAAATATATAGGCTTGCGTTCTAATAGTGGAGCGATGTATCTTACTACGATTACTATTTCTTGGGATAATACTACCTATATTAATTACTCTACTTCCTGCTGTCCTGATGTCTCGATTCCTGTTGTAACGGTAACTCCAGATATTACCACCGCTAATATGTCATGGAATAATCAAACTCAAGTTACTAGTTATGAACTAACTCTCACTCCATCTGCTACAGTTTCCATTAGTGGCAATTCGGCGACAATAACTGGTTTGACAAGAACAACTACATATGAATATACATTGAAGGCGATAAAGAGTGCGGATTGTTTCAAAATAAAGAAAGGATCATTCACAACAAAAGGTCCTGAAGCGGAAATAGAGGAATGGACACCGACATCCATCTATGTGGATATTGAAGCCGAAAGTGGAGACAAGGTTGGTATAGACAATAAGGTGGAAGGTGGTACTATAAATGTTGCAGATGATATATTCTTCAGCAAATATTATGAGGCTGCTGCGAATGTAAAGTTAATAGCAATATATAATGGTACAGAATCAAATTACAATCTTTCTGAATATAGTTTGAGTATTGCCCAAACAAAATCGGCAAACGAAATAACGTCTGGTTCTACAGTTCTTGGCTATACGTTTGAAAGTATAAAGTTCAAGAACTTTGTTAAATCCAATGGTTATAAGTTAAGTACAGCAGAACTGACACTTGAACCCAATGAGGAAATAATATTCATAACATATCAAGATGTAGCAACAGATAAAGCTATTATAAAATGTGCTCAACAAAACGAGAACTCTAATTTCTCTTCATACATAAAGTTGAAGACTCCTGAATTACAATTTAACGGGGATGATGCTGTTGCACTTGTTGATCCTTCAGGAAATATGATAGATTTAATAGGTGCTGGTACTCTTGCAGATGGTTCTAGAATCGCAAGTGTGGTATCAGTCTCGTCGGGCACCAGTAACTATAATGGATTCATGGATGCTCCTGGTGGATGGTATTCTGCAGATGGAATAAGTTTTTACACTGAAATTCCTGAAGATAATCCAGATGCCTCAACTATTCCATCATATAAATTATCTACCAACCGTTGCTTACTTGTCCGTAGAAATAATGTTAAAAACGGACATAAAGCAGTGGCTCTTAATGGTACTAGTTTCGTCACTTTAGGAAATCATACATATCAAAATAAGAATTATAAAAGCGAATGGAAAGGTGTACAAATACCGGGTGCAACTGAAAGTGGAAGCGGTCCTGGTATAACTAATTCTTGTGAAGGCTTTGATAAAGTAGGTTCGTATGTATATTCTGATTATTATTCGTATTTTGAACCACTTACAGGCGCGACAGTATTGACTGGTAGCAGACCTTATCAAATTGCTGTAGATGATTTGGATGCAAAAGCATGTTCAGAACTGAAGATAACGACATACAACTCATCTGATAAAATTATTTCTGAAAGTACTTATAAAGTACCAATCATGGTTGATGGTAGTAAAATGACGAATGATAACATATTCAATAAGTATAAAGAAGATATTTGCATGGAATGTGATGTGGTCGTTCTCGGTAGTGGTACTTTGACGAAGGCAGCAGACAATGCAACCGGAGATCGTCCACAAGTTAGAAATGTTGAAATTTATCCTGGAGGAAAGCTGGTTGTACCGACCAGTACGGAATATACCGTTAAGCAACTAATAATGCGTTCAAAAGAGGACGATGTTCCATGTGCAGATATCAAAGGAACTTTTAATAGAATAAACACAGATTTGTTGTTTGATAAGCGTATTAACTCAGGACGCTGGTATTTCTTTACATTACCATATAACTGCAACATCGCAGATATAACCTATCATGATGGTACACCCGCAGTTCATGGCACTGACTTCATGGTTCAATACTACGATGGTGCTGCTCGTGCTACTTCCAATACGGGAACTGCAATGGGATCTAATTTCTGGCAACCAATGGCTAACAATGCTACTTTATCGGCTGGTGTAGGATATATTTTGGCTATCAGTCCTAAGTCTGGATATAATTATGGATTCCTTCGTTTCCCGATGGCTGCTACCGCACTTGACAACACTCGAGAAGATGTGACAGTTTCTGTTGCTGCTCACGGAATGAATGGTGGTCAGATTATTGAGGGCAAGAAACCTAATAACGTGGGTTGGAACTTGGTTGGTAATCCGTATCTGAATTATTATACCAAAGGAAATATGCCAGGAGCAACAGGTGGTGATAATGCTGTTCTGCAAACTGGTGAGTTGGTACATGACGGAGATCCGTGGTCTGGAGCATGGGTAAACAATGGTAATGGTGTGAAGTATGTGGTTGCTGCGGTCAACGGTGGATACGATGAGTATCTGCAGAAAACTGTTGCTGATACTGACATGGAGCCGTTTATGGGTTACTTCGTTCAAGTAGCAAGTGGTACTTCGTTGCTGTTTGACAATGCAAAACTTGGCAAGTCCAGCATAGTTGCTCGCCATCAGGTGGAAGAAGAGGAGGCTGAGGACAATGAACCTGTATGGGTGGCAATCAACATGACTGATGAGCAGAATAAACAGGATGAGACAACATTGCTTATCTCCAACCTGTTCAACGACAATTACGAGGTGGGTGATGACCTGGGCAAGATGCGTGGATCGGGATATAAGAATATCTCCAAACCTGTCCTCGCTTCTCGCAACCTTGATGGTGAGATGGCATTCAATGCACTGCCGGATTCGTCGGCAAAAGCTGGTGTGCCTCTCAACTATTATGCTGCTGCGCAAGGCAACTACACTATCTCTCTCAGTCAGAAGTATCCGCTTACAGACGTAAGCGAAGTTTGGCTCCACGATGCCGTGGAAGATATGTGGACCAACCTCCTGCTGGGCAACTATCAGTTCACCTCCGCCAAGGGTGACAACACAACCCGCTTCACTCTTTCGGTAACCGTTAAACGTCAACCGCAGGTGGAGACAGAAGTGGAAGATCTTGCCGATTTTAAAGATTTGCGTATCGTCAGTGGTCATCAGAGTCTTGCAGTGCTTGGAGTGCCTGCAGGTTCCGATCTCTGGGTTTACGATGCAGCGGGCAAGTTAGTGGTTACAGGTCACGGGTTACAGGTTACAGACCGCTTCGCGGTAGATGTGCCTGCCAGCGGAGTATATAACGTCCGCGTAGTGCATGGCAATAATGCCAAAACCCTACAGGCTATTGTGAGATAAGACGTGTATTGCCTTTATAACGTTTATAAAAACCATTCTGCATAGTATTTTTAGTATTTTTGTAAGAATAAAATATACATTTAAATACCCGTAATAAACGTCTGAAAAGAAATAATTTGCGTAAATTCGCGTTCTAAGTTAGAATATGAAAAAATTGCTCTATATGGTTCTTGTTCTGTTGCTTGGCTCAGCATCCGTCTTTGCCCAAGCAACGGGTGGTCTGCATCTCACCTCCTCGGCTATGGTAGGTGAGAGTCGCATTCACACCTCATCTTCTTCTGTCGGCTATCCGATTCATTCGTTTGCCTCTACATCTTATTTTAGTAGGAACGCGTGCACAGCGAGCGCGCGCATGCGAGAGTTCTCTTCAGGAAGCAAATATGCTTCGCATGTTTCAGAGGTAGGTGCATCTTTATCCAGTAACCCTTATAGCAATACTCTTCGCCATCGTAGAGATTTCCCGATCAATCCCGGTGATCCTATCCCCGATCCAGTTGGCGAAGTGCCTTTCATCCTTATGGCAATCCTCGTAGCCGCCTATATCGCTTTCCGCTTCCGGAAACAGCTAAGAATGAAGAATCAATAATACAGATACCCGTCGGTCCTCCGGCGGGTATTTTTTTTAGATAGACTATATCACATACACGCAGAAAACGCAGATTTAGAAGATCCGCGCAATTATCTGAATGCCAGAAGCGAAGCTTCGTAATTGATTTTCTCATTTTCTCGATTGTAAGCAAGCTTACTTGACCAACTGAAAAATCAATAGTGTGAGTGATTATCTCACACCGGCATTCATCTTAATCCCCTGCTTGGGATACAGCGCTTGAATCAACCCTGGGATGGGATCTCAGCGATGATGGGGAGGAAGATTTGTTTGAATGCAAGTGTGAGAACTCACACATGATTATTTTCGAATATAGGCAATGGGAGACTCGCTCACAATTGCCAATATACGAAAAGAAATAAAGAACATCGTTCTTTGCATTCAAACAGATTAGCGCGAAAAAAAATCTGTGGAATCCGTGTAATCTGTTATAAATCTGTGTGAGACCTAAAATAAAATAATCCGCGTAGTCTGCGTAATCTGCGCGTATGTGATATAGTTTTATAATAAAATTCAGAAAAATGCTGAGAACATTTGCGTAATATTTTTTTTTGTTGTATCTTTGCGCCCGCTTTCGGAGTAGGCTCTCGTGAAGAAGCAAGTGGAAAGGCTTACCACAGTGGTGAAGTGCTCCCGCCTGACCGATTATGATTATTAAATATCAATATTACAATGTACGCAATTGTTGAAATGCAAGGACAGCAGTTCAAGGCAGAAGCCGGTAAGAAACTGTTTGTTCATCACCTCGAAGCCGAAGAAGGTGCAAAGGTGGAATTCGAAAAAGTGCTGCTTGTTGACAATGAAGGTGCCGTTACAGTTGGTGCACCTACAGTTGATGGCGCTAAAGTAGTTTGTGAGGTATTAGCCGATGTTCGTGGAAAGAAAGTTCTCGTGTTCCACAAAAAACGTCGTAAAGGCTACAAGAAACTGAACGGTCACCGTCAGGACTTTACACAAATCCTCGTTAAAGAAATTGTTTGTTAAACCCCTAAAATCATTTAAGACTTATGGCACATAAGAAAGGTGTGGGCTCGTCAAAGAACGGCCGTGAATCAGAAAGCAAACGTCTTGGTGTTAAGATCTGGGGCGGACAATTTGCAAAAGCAGGTAACATTATCGTGCGTCAGCGCGGTACTGTTCACTATCCCGGTGAAAACATGGGTATGGGCAAAGATCATACTCTGTTCGCACTCGTTGACGGAATTGTTACATTCCACAAGAAAAAGGACAATCGCTCATACGTCTCAATCGAGCCGGTGGCTCCACAGGCTGAGGCGTGAACAGAAAATGCCCTCTCAGCCGAGAGGGCATTTTTTTGTTAGCGAATAGCGAATAACGAAAATCTAATAACTGATACTTTTTTAGCTTTGCTAAAATCCCTTAACCCCTAACATCTCAAAAAATGTTAACACTCAAGCAAATCTACGATAATAAGGCACTAGTCGTTGCCGGACTCGAGAAGAAGCACTTCCAGGGTGCTGCCGAAGCAATCGATCAGGTCATCACACTCGATGCTCAGCGCAAAACCGCTCAGCAACAGAAAGATGCAGCACAAGCCGAGATGAACCGTATCTCCAAAGAGATAGGTATGCTCTTCAAGCAGGGCAAACAGGAGGAAGCTGCAGCTGCAAAACTGAAAACAGGCGAACTCAAAGAGCAGATAGCTCAATATGAGGCTCAGATGAAAGAAGCGGAAGAGGCTCAACTCCGTCTGCTGCTCACCATCCCCAACATACCGTACGACATCGTTCCCGAAGGTACTGCTGCCGACGACAACCTCGCTGTCAGAATGGGTAATTGGCCCAACCAGCCTATGGCTGAGGCTATACAGCAGAACGGTTGCGTTGCTCTGCGCGACTGGGACAGTGCTACCGATGAAAAGATAGCTGAGGAAAGATTAAACGCCCTCTCCTCAGGAGAGGGTCGGGGAGAGGTATCGAAACTCCCGCACTGGGAACTGGCTAAGAAGTACAACCTCATCGATTTCGACCTCGGAGTGAAGATCTCCGGTGCCGGATTCCCCGTATATGTAGGCCAGGGTGCTCAGCTCCAGCGCGCACTCATCAACTTCTTCCTGGCCGAGGCCTCGAAGAGCGGCTAC
>JAEEGL014319979.1_pt1 | contig 11174 bp, 6 predicted proteins | sample 9134231 | NCBI WGS metagenome assembly JAEEGL01 (sample SAMN16246548, study PRJNA631951) | gut metagenome | biome: gut microbiome; feature: rumen; material: fiber-attached | host: Bos | place: Iran: Karaj | collected 2018-10
AAGCCGCCCGAATCGGTCAGAACCGGGCGGTCCCAGTTAAAGAATCGGCGGATCCCGCCCATCTCATAGATGAGCCGATCCCCCGGACGGATATGCAGGTGATACGTATTGGACAGCTCGATCTGACAGCCGAGCTCGCGCAGATCGTCCGTCGACACGCCGCCGCGGATGGCGGCGCAGGTCCCGACGTTCATAAATACCGGCGTCTGCACGGTACCGTGCGCCGTTACGAAAACGCCGCGCCGGGCGGTCCCTTCGGTGTTAAGCAGCGTAAATTCAGCCACGCCAATCCTCCTGCCGGGCAGACACCCCGGCGGTTCCGGTCGGACGGCCGCCGGGAAAACAGCCCGGCGCCGTTCGGAATCAGTGATTATTTTCTTTCAAACTGACGCTCAAACTGCGTCTTCGTCATCTCAAAAGCCACGGGGCGGCCGTGCGGGCAGTACCGGATGCGGGGGTTGACGATGACCTGCTCCGCAATCCACCGCATCGTCTCGGGATCGTCCTCCCGTCCGCCCTTGACCGCCGCTTTGCAGGAGGCCTGATACAGGGCCTTTTCGTAAAACTGCTCCCGACTGCTTGCCAGATCGCCGGTCCCCTCGGACAGCCGCGAGGTCAGTTCGACAAACATGGCCTCTGCCTGCGCTTCGGTCAGCCCCGAGGGGTACGACAGCAGGATCGCGGTCCCCGGACTGTCGCTCTCGGAAAAATCAAAACCGACGCTCGTCAGCTCCGCCCGGAATTCGGCGGCCGCGGCCGCCTCTCCCGGCGAAAGCCGGATCTCGAGCGGGATCAGCAACAACTGCGATACCGGCGAGAGCTGCTTCATATTCTCCCGCATCCGCTCAAACAGGATCCGCTCGTGAGCGGCGTGTTTGTCGATGATCAGGATACGGTCCTCCATCTCGGCGAAAACGTAGCAGTTGAACGCCACGCCGGAGATGCGGAACCACGGGACCGGGGCCTCCGGATCCGCGGCTTCGCTTGACTTGAGCTCGACTGAGGGCCCTCCTCCGTCGGACCGGGGATCGCCGTCAGGCCTGAAACCGTTGCCCAGCGGTCTTTCTTCAGCTCCCGATCTTTCGTCTGACAACGGCTTTTCTTCAGGCCGGATTCCCTGCCCGAGAGCCGGAGAAACCGCGATCCCCGACGGGCTGCCTTCCGCCGGTGTGCCGACGGGCCGGCTGCCGGACGGCTTCACGCCGAGCGACAAAACGCCGGGCGGCGGCGCCGTGACCGGCGCCTCGCGGATATCTCCCGGGACGACGATCTGCTCGTACTTGCTTTTGAGCTTTTCCTTCTCATCGGCCAGACGGGTGGCTTCGTCCTCGGTCTGCGTCCTCATCGAAAGGATATCGTTATACAGGCGGTAACTGTCTCCCGTCAGCCGCGTTCCCGCGCCGATTTCGGGCTGAACGGGCCTGGTGACGCGGCTCATCAGCGCGTTGCGCACCGCGCAGTAGACCGCGTTGAAGACCGGTTTGTCCGACGAAAACTTGACTTCCAGCTTCTGCGGATGGACGTTGACGTCGACGTAGGCCGGATTCAGCGTCAGAGACAGCACGCAGCAGGGGAATTTATCGGACGGGATATAGGAATCAAAGGCCTGCTCGAGCGCCGCCGAGGCGGTGCCGCATTTGACATAGCGGCCGTTGATAAAGAAATTTTCGAAATTGCGGTTGCCCCGGCAGTTCTCCGGCGTGCCGATCACGCCCTCGACCTCGACGCCCTCGGTCATATCGTGGATCCGGACGGTCTTTTTGGCGAAATCGCGTCCGAGGACGGCGTAGATCACGTTCTGCAGGTCGCCGTCGCCCGACGTTTGAAAACGGAGCGTCCCGTCGGTGATGAATTTGAACGAGATCCCGGGATGCGAGAGGGCGATCTTCTCGAGGACGGCCGCCGCGGCCGCCGTCTCGGAGGCGTCGCGCTTGAGGAACTTCCGCCGGGCCGGGACGTTGGCGAACAGCTCCTCGACCAGGATGGTGGTACCGAGCGGGCATCCGCTCTCCTCGACCGACAGGATCTGCCCGGCCTCGCAGGTCACAACGACGCCGAGCTCGGCGTCGGGCGTCCGCGTCATGATCCGCATACGCGATACCGAGGCGATCGCCGCCAGCGCTTCTCCCCGGAATCCAAGCGTCGTGATCCCGTCAAGATCGGCCGCCGAGCGGATCTTGCTCGTCGCGTGGCGGCGGACGCAGAGGATCGCGTCCTCCTTCGTCATACCGCAGCCGTCGTCGGTGATCCTTATCAGTGAAACGCCGCCGTTTTTGATCTCGGCCGTAATGCGGGTGGCCCCGGCGTCGATCGCGTTTTCCAGCAGTTCCTTGATCGCCGACGCGGGACGTTCCACCACTTCGCCGGCCGCGATCAGATTGGCGACCTGCGCTTCCAACAGGTTGATTTTTCCCATGAATCGTTACTCCCGCGTCTATTCCGCCAGCCGCTTCAGCTCGACGAGCAGATTCAGCGCCTCGACCGGCGTCAGCAGATTGACGTCGGTATTCAGCAGCTTTTCCCGGACCTCGTCGGCTTGGAAATCGTCAAACGTGATATTGGTGTTCAGCTCGGGCGCCGCCGGAATCGCCGGCCCGGCGCTCTGCTCGATCAGCTGACGGAGCACTTCCTTGGCCCGCCGGATCACGTCGTTCGGGACGCCTGCCAGCTTGGCGACCTCGATGCCGTAGCTGTCATCGGTCGCGCCGCGGACGATCTTGCGGAGGAAGGTGATGTCGTCGCCCTTCTTCTTGGCAGCGATGTTGTAATTGACGACACCGTCGATTTCTTTTTCGAGCACGGTGAGTTCATGATAATGCGTTGCGAACATCGTCTTGGCGCCGATCTTTTTGCCTGCGGTGTATTCCGCCACGGCGCGGGCAATGCTCATGCCGTCAAAGGTACTGGTTCCGCGGCCGATCTCGTCGTAGATGATGAGACTGCGGCGCGTCGCGTTTTTCAGAATATAGGCGACCTCGTTCATTTCCAACATAAAGGTGGAGGTACCGGAGGCCAGATCGTCCGAAGCACCGACGCGGGTGAAGATCTTGTCGACGATCCCGATCCGGGCCTCCTTTGCCGGCACGAAGGAGCCGATCTGGGCCATCAGCACGATCAGGGCGACCTGCCGCATATAGGTAGACTTTCCCGCCATATTGGGGCCGGTGATCAGCGCCAGGCGGTTGTGTCCGGTATCGAGCAGCGTATCGTTCGGCACGAAATAGCCGTCAGGGGTGAACTGTTCGACGACGGGATGGCGGCCCTCCTTGATCACGACGGCGTTCCCGTATTCGATCTCGGGACAGCACCAGCTGTTCCGGACGGCGGCGTCAGCCAGCCCCACGTAGCAGTCGAGCTTGGCAAGCAGCGCCGCGGCCTGCTGGACACGTTTGATCTCGCCGGAGATTTTCTCCCGCAGTTCGGTAAAGAGCTGATATTCCAGTGCGTTGAGCCGGTCCGACGCGCCGAGGATCATGGATTCCTTTTCCTTCAGCTCTTCGGTGATGAAACGCTCGGCATTGACCAGCGTCTGCTTGCGGATATAGCGGTCGGGGACCTCCGACAGGTTGGAGCGGGTGACCTCGATATAGTAGCCGAAAACCCGGTTGAATCCGATCTTCAGATTTTTGATGCCGGTCTTCTCACGTTCTTCCTCGGCGATCTTATTGATAAAACTCTTGCCGTCGTGAACGATCAGATAGAGCTCGTCGGCCTCGGCGTTATAGCCGCGGCGAATATAGCCGCCCTCCCGCAGTGAGATCGGCGGTTCCTCGTCGATCGCCCGTTCGATCAGCTCGCGGATATCGGCCAGCGTATCGAGATGCAGGTGGATATCGGACAGCTCCTCGCAGACGAAGTCGGCGGTCAGCTCCTTGATCTCGGGGATCAGGGCCGCCGTCGCGGCGATCGCCCGCAGATCGCGGGCGTTGGCCGTCCCGTAAGCCAGTTTGGTCATCAGACGGTCGAGATCGAGGACGTGACGGAGCTGCTCCGTCAGCTCTTCCCGGATCATGAAAGAAGAACAGAGCTCGGAGACCGCCCGCTGGCGGCGTCCGATCTGGTAGGCGTTGACCAGCGGCTGTTCCACCCAGCGGCGCAGCATCCGCGCGCCGGCCGAGGTCTTCGTCCGGTCGAGGACGCCGAGCAGCGTCCCTTTTTTCTCGCGGCTCCGCATCGTCTCGCAGAGCTCCAGATTCCGGCGGGTCGAGAGATCCATTTCCAGATACTGGCCGCCGTCGTAAAGCGTCAGTTTGGCGATATTGGCCGTATCGGTCATCTGCGTTTCGGTAATGTAGCCGAGCAGCGCCCCGATCGCCGAGACGACCGCCGGGCCTTTGTCCCTGGCCTCCGAGGCGGCGGCGCCGAACTGCTTCGTCACGGCGGCGAGCGAAGCGGCGTAATCGAAGCGCGCCGGCTGATTCTCGGTCACATAGGCGTTCAGCCGCCCCGTCACGTAGTCGCGAACGACCGGAAGCTCGTTCAGCGGGCGGTTGACGATTAGCTCCTTCGGCTGGAAGGTGCCGAACTCGTTGACGAGCCGCTCTTCCCTGTCCTTGCCTTCGAAGACCGTCGCGGACATCTCACCGGTCGAAACGTCGACCAGCGCCAGCGCCGCGGTATCCCCCTCGGCACAGAGCGCCGACAGGTAGTTGTTCTGTCCCTCGTCGAGCTGGGTATTGTCGATCACGGTACCCGGGGTGACGATACGGACGATGTCCCGCTTGACGAGCCCCTTGGCCAGTGCCGGATCCTCCATCTGCTCGCAGACGACGACCTTGTAGCCCTTGGCCACCAGCCGTCCGATGTAGCTGTCGGCGCTGTGAAAAGGCACCCCGCACATCGGAGCGCGTTCGCCTTCGCCGCAGTTCCGCCCCGTCAGCGTCAGTTCCAACTCCCGGGACGCGATCTTGGCGTCGTCGAAAAACATCTCGTAAAAATCGCCGAGGCGGTAGAACAGGATCGCGTCGCGATAGCGGTTCTTGACCTCCAGATATTGCTTCATCATCGGTGTGATCGGCATAGTTTATCCTCCTTAATCGCGGACGGCCCGTCGGAAAGCTCGCCCGTCAGACAGTAGGTATCGGCCGACAGGATCCTGACGAAAGCGAACTGCCCGATCAGGCTCCCGTCTCCTTTGAAATGCACCAAACGGTTCTTTTCGTTGCGGCCGGTCAGAAGTGCTTCATCGGTTTTGCTGGTTCCCTCCACGAGCACCCGTTCGATCCGGCCGAGGTAAGACTGATTTTTTTCAAACGAGATCCGGTTCTGCGTCTCGAGCAGCGCGGCAAACCGGGCCGCCTTGACCGATTCCGGTACCTGTTCCATCCCGGCCGCCGGCGTTCCTCGTCGGGGCGAATAGAGGAACGAGAAAAATGCGTCGAACCGCACCTCTTCCAGAAGTGAGAGAGTATCGGCAAAATCCGCGTCGGTCTCGGTGGGGAATCCGACGATAACGTCGGTCGAGAGGGCGATATCCGGGATCGCCTCCCGCAGCGCAGCGATCCGGGACAGATAGGTCTCCCGGTCGTAGCGGCGGTTCATGGCCTTCAGGACCCGGGACGAGCCCGACTGCAAAGGCAGGTGAAACTGCTTTACGATCTTCGGCCGGCTGTCCTCCCCGCTGTGCGCGGCGATGACATCGATCAGCTTGGGCGAAACGTCCTTCGGATGGCTGGTCATAAAGCGGATCCAACAGTCGCCCGGGATCCGGCAGATATCTTCAAGCAGCTCCGCGAAGCCGTAATCCTCATACAGACCGTGTCCGTAGGAATTGACGTTCTGCCCCAGCAGGGTGATCTCCCGGCAGCCGGCCGCGATCAGGCCGCGGACCTCCTCCAGAATATCCTCCCGGCGGCGGCTGCGTTCCCGTCCCCGGACGTAAGGCACCACGCAGTAGGTGCAGAAATTATTGCAGCCGTACATGATGCTGACCCAGGCTTTGAAACGGCTCTCCCGGCGGATCGGAAGCCCCTCGGCGATCCGGTAGTCGGCGTCGGGATAAAAACCGCGGCGGCCGCTTTTCAGGATCGCGGCCAGATAAGACGGCAGTTTTTCGGGGGAAGCCGTTCCGAAAAGCAGATCGACGTAAGGGTATTTGTTCTTGATATCGTTCAGCCGGTGTTCCTGCGAGACCATGCAGCCGCAGATCCCGACGATCAGATCGGGGTTGGCCGCTTTCAGATGCTTCAGTTGTCCGGTCAGCGAGAGCGCCTTCAGCTCGGCGTGTTCCCGTACTGCACAGGTATTGAAGAGGATCAGCTCGGCCTTTTCGGGATCCTCCGTGCAGACGTAGCCGAGAGAAACCGCAATGCCGGCCAGTTTTTCGCTGTCGGCCTCGTTCTGCTGACAGCCGAAGGTACGGATATAAAAGCCGGGGCGTCTCCCGTGCGAGGCGGCGAAGGCCTCGCAGTACCGTTCAACGCAGGCAGCGTCGCTGTCGGACAGGATCTGATTCCAATCGTTCATACTGTTTTCCCGTTTTTCCGGAGGCCGCGCGCCGGCGCCTCTGAATAATAATAGATATCTATTTTATTATAGCGCAAAAATGAGCGGATGTCAATTCCATTATGCCGGATTCCGGAAAAAAGCGGCGGAAAAAGAGGGAAAAAGAGCGGCCCGTCCTCCGGCGGAGCTCTGTTTCAAACGACCGATTTCCGCGATTGACAAATCCGGAAAAACGTGGTATAATGACTTTGATTTCTCTTCCGGGACGCCCCGGAAACAAAAAAGGAGTTTTCCCGCCATGCTGTATATCGTGGACACCGCCAATACCGAAAAAATCCGCCGCTGCCTCGAGATCTACCCGATCGCCGGCGTCACCACCAATCCGACAATCATTTCCAAAGAGCACACCGATTTTCTCGCCCTGATCCGAGTCATCTCCGATATGATCGGAAAGGACCGGATGTTCCACGTTCAGCTGACGAGTACCGCCTTCGAGGATATGATCCGGGAGGCTTATTCGCTGCGGGAGATAATCGGTGAAAAGCTGTACGTCAAGATCCCGATCTCCCAGGAAGGATTGAAGGCCACCATTCGTCTGCACCGGGAGGGCTTCCACATCACCGAGACCGCGATCTTCACGCAGCAGCAGGCCCTCATGGCCGCCGTTGCCGGCGCCGATTTCGTCGCCCCCTACGTCAACCGTCTCGACAACATCGTCAGTGACGGCGTCAACGTCGTCGGCGAGATCGTCGAACTGCTCACCCGCTATCAGCTCCCCACCAAGGTCCTCGCCGCGAGCTTCAAGACCGCCGAGCAGGTACATAAAATCTCGATGGTCGGCGCTCACGCCGTGACCGTCAACCCCGATATTCTCGACACGCTGATCTACCACCCGCTCACCATGTACGCGATCGACGATTTCCGGGCCGACTGGGAGAGCGTTTACGGAAAGAAAACCATTCTGGATATGGTGAAGGAAACGGAACGGTAACCAAAATACGAAGGATAACAGGATGAAAACCGGAAGACTGATTCATATGGGACGACACGCACTGGCAGGACTGCTCTGCACGGTGCTTGTTTTCCTGTCGGTCTCCTACGCTGAGGGGCGGGTCTGCCTGGCCGGCGGTACCGCGGCCGAACTGGAAAGCAAGATCGCCGCCCTGGAGAAAAAACAAAAGAACGCCGAAAAAGCCCGGAAGCAAGCCGCCGAAAACTACGAGGCTTCCAAACAGGATTACGACGATCTGAAAGGCCGCAAGCTGGCCCTCGACGCCGAGATCGAAGCCATCGAGGAGGAAGCCGAGGCGCTCCGGGAACTGATGATCGGTTATTCCGAACAGAAAGATATTGTCAGCCGGCGCATCGGGGCACTGGAAAAAGAACTGGACGAGCAGTCCGCCGTCCTGAAGGACCGACTGCGCCTCTCTTACGAAAACCGCAATTCCGATATGCTCTCGGTCCTCTTTACCAGCAACGGGCTGTACGAATTCCTGACCGCCTTCGACCGGCTGAGCATCCTGGTCGAAAAGGACCGGCAGATCATCGCGCAGTGCGAGGAGACCAGCCGGCTGCTGAAGGAGGAAAAGGAGCGGCTTGACGGGATCTCGGAGACCGTCGGCGTCAAATCCGCCTCCCTGCATGAAACGCTCTCCGCGCTGATCGAAAAACAGGCCGAGACCGAGACCATGATGGCCGAGCTCGAGAAAGACGCGGCCGCCTACGAAAAAGCCATGGAAAAAGCCGACGAAGAGGCGAAATCCTTTTCCGAACAGCTGCGGAAGCGGCTGGCCGAATTGGCCGAACAAAACAGCGCGCCGCCTCAGACGAGCAGCTTCGTCTGGCCTCTGCCGCTCAAATACACCCGCATCTCCTCACCTTTCGGAGAACGGATCCACCCCGTGACCGGCAAGCCGCAGTTTCACGAGGGGATCGATATCCCGGCCCCCTATAAGACCGAGGTCTACGCCATCAGCCGCGGGACCGTCGTCGAGACCGGCGTCAGCTACGCCAACGGGAAATACGTCGTCGTCGATCACGGCGGAGGCCTCTCCTCCTCCTATTCCCACCTGAGCGTAATCGGCGTCAAAAAAGGTACGGTGCTGAACGCCGGCGATCAGCTCGGACTGGTCGGCATGACCGGCTGGGCGACCGGCTATCATCTCGATCTTTCGGTCTATCTGAACGGACAGGCCGTCGATCCGCTCCATTATCTGCCGGCTGTCTCCGGCTGATCCGGCCGCCGCTTTTTCAGGAGGGATCCAATGTCTTTCGGCGAAATCTTCCTAATTGCCGTCTCTCTTTCGATGGACGCCTTCGCCGTCTCGGTCGGCAAAGGGCTTTCCCTGAAGAAGATCTCTGCCGGTCCCTGCCTGACGGCGGGGCTCTACTTCGGGATCGCCCAGGCCGTGATGCCGCTGCTCGGGTATTATCTGGCCGGCACCGTCGCCGCCGGGATCACCCGGTACGCCTTCTGGATCTCGTTCGCCCTCCTGCTCCTCATCGGCGGCCGTATGATCGTCGAGGCCGTCCGGGGCAAGGAGAAAGAGATGAACGGTTTCTTTTCCTTTCCGATCATGCTGCCGCTGGCCGTCGCCACCAGCATTGACGCCCTGGCGATCGGCATCTCCTTCGCACTGCTGGAGATCAGGATCCTGCCGGCCGTTCTGCTCATCGGGATCACGACCTTTGCCATCTCTGCCATCGGCGTCCGGATCGGCCATCTCATCGGGCTTTCCTTTCGCCGGGCCGCCTCGATACTCGGCGGCGCGGTCCTGATCCTCATCGGGATCAAACTCCTGTTCGAAGGGCTCGGGGTTCTGTGATCCCTCTCATCAAAATCAACCTGGCGTCCGCCTCTCAGCGGACGCCAGGTCTTTTTGTTTTTTCGGAACCCGGCACTCATTCCGCCGGCATCTCCTCTCCCGTCAGCGCACGGTACACCGCGTGCCGTCCGATCCCGAAATCCTCATACCGGTTTCCGGTGACGAGGCCGGTATCAAAACAGTCGTCGATCGCAAGGATCTCATATCCGACCGCCGGCGGCAGCGCCAGTTCCTCCCGAAGGATCATTCCGGCCCCGCCGTTGCGAATCCCCTCCTCCAGAAAGACGATCTTTTCGACCGCCGGCGGCAGCAGCGCCGAGACGGCTTCAGCGGTCTCCCGGTAGGGCTTCAGCTTTCCGAGCAGCAGGATACAGCAGGCGCCGCTTTCCCGGCGTTCGATCGCTTCGGCGGCAGCGGCGGCTTCCCGGACCACACTGCCGTAGGTCAGGATCGCATAACGGCAGGCGCTTCTGTCGGCCCGATCGGTCCGGACGAACGCCGTCCCGAAGACGAACCGTTTCGTGACGTCGGATTCTCCCTCGTTGGGATAACGGACGGCTACCGGCCCGTCGGCGGCGAGCGCGTACCTCATCGCCGTCCGGAGCGACGCGAAATCGAACGGCACGAACAGTTCCGTATTCGGAATGGCGGACAGAAAAGAGACGTCGAAGATCCCGTGATGCGTCGGTCCGTCCTGTTCGCTGATCCCGGCACGGTCCACCAGAACCGTCACCGGAAGCTTCTGCAGCGCGATATCGTGGATCAGATTGTCATAGCCGCGCTGGAGGAACGAGGAATACACGGCAAAGAAGGGCTTCCGGCCGTCGGCCGCGAGGCCGGCGGAAAAGGTCAGCGCGTGCTCCTCCGCGATCCCGACATCGAAAAAGCGCTCCGGGATCTCTTTCTGAAACACCGAAAGGCCGGTCCCCGCCGCCATCGCGGCGGTCACGGCGCAGACGCGCGGATCCTCCCGGGCCAGCGCCGTCAGCACGTCGCCCGCCTCAGCCGAAAAATTCCGGACGGGCCGGCTGTCGGCCGGCGGGATGCTGTGATAGCGACCCGGATCCGCCTCGGCGGGGGGATATCCCTTTCCCTTGACGGTGCGGAGATGGATGACGGTACTTTGTCCGGTATTCACGGCCTCCCGCAGAAGCCGTTCGATCTGACCGAGGTCGTTGCCGTCGGCCGGACCGAGATAATAGAGCCCCATATCCTCGAAATAATTGCTCTTGAAGATCGCGTCCTTGATCCGCTGCTTGATCCGCCGGATGCCGCGGAAAAGCGGCATTCCGATCAGCGGGAGCTTCAGGATCAGCCGGACCGTCCGGCGCTTGGTCCGATAATACCCCCGGGACGCCCGGATCCGGGCGATCGACCGGGCGAACGCTCCGGTGTTGCGGGCGATCGACATTTCATTTTCATTCAAGATGATGATGAGTTTCAGGCCGCGGCGGCAGTTGTTCAGCGCCTCGTGTACCATACCGCCGGTAAAGGCACCGTCCCCCAGCACCGCGACGGTATATCGTTCGGAGCCCCGCAGACGTTCGCTCTCGGCAAAACCGATCGCCGCCGAGACCGAAGTGCTGCTGTGTCCGGCGCCGAAACAGTCGTAGACGCTCTCGCTCCGCTTCGTGAAGCCGGACAGCCCGCCGCGCCGGCGGAGCGAGGCGAATTCGCCGCGCCTTCCCGTCAGCAGTTTATGGGTGTAGCATTGATGCCCAACGTCGAAGATCAGGTGATCCCGGGAAAAATCGAACGCCCGGTGGAGAGCCACCGTCAGCTCGACGACGCCGAGATTGGAAGCCAGATGGCCGCCGGTCTTCGGCACATTTTCGATCAGAAAGTCCCGAATCTCCCGGCATAGTTCCGGCAGTCGGTCCCGATCCAGCGCCCGGAGATCCTCCG
>JAEEGL014590363.1_pt1 | contig 11174 bp, 14 predicted proteins | sample 9134231 | NCBI WGS metagenome assembly JAEEGL01 (sample SAMN16246548, study PRJNA631951) | gut metagenome | biome: gut microbiome; feature: rumen; material: fiber-attached | host: Bos | place: Iran: Karaj | collected 2018-10
AGAGACTGTCGGTAGCCGAAGGGTTCTTAACGCTCGACGGTATACTCGATCTTTGCATAAACGTTACGAACGGCCTCGTTGTCAATTCAAAAGTCATTGACAGACATCTTCGAAGCGAGCTTCCGTTTATGGTAACGGAGAACATCATGATGGATGCGGTCAAGGCCGGCGGAAACAGGCAGGAGCTGCATGAATCGATAAGAAAGCTTTCGATGGAAGCGGGCAAACACGTCAAACAGGACGGAGCCGATAACGATCTTCTCGAACTCATAGCCGCATCGGATGATTTTAACCTCTCGATAGAAGAACTCAACGGATATATGGTTCCTTCGGATTATACGGGAAGAAGTGCGGACCAGGTTGACAGATACCTGAAGGAATCCGTTGCACCTGTGCTCGAAGCGAATAAGGATCTTCTCGGGGTAACGGCCCAGATCCTTGTATAGAAAATGTAACTGTAATAAGCGGTGATCTTATGGATAAGAAAAAAAGAAATCGGTTTATCATAATATGCGCATGCATCCTCGCGGCGCTGCTCGTGGGGATAATCTTAAGTGCGGCTCCCGAAGAGACGGAAGAGCCTATCAGGATAGTCATGAAAGACGCGGTTCTTCATGAGGAGTCGAAGATCAATTTCTTCGGGATGACGGTCAACCCTGCCGTTATCTCGGCGTTTACCGTGACCGGCATCATCTTTGTGTTCTCACTTATAGTAAGACTGTTTGTGATACCTAAGTTTACCGATATCCCCGGCAAGTTCCAGCTGTTTCTTGAGCAGGCCGTAGGGATATTTGATAACCTCGCGACGTCAAACAGCCCGCACAGGCACGCGTTTCTCGGAGCATATGTGTTTACCGCGGGAACATATATATTCGTCGGAACGATGTTTGAACTGCTCGGTGTGATGGCACCGACGACTGCCGGCGGAGCGATCGCGCTCCCTGCACCGCTTGCTGATATAAACGGTGCTATATCGATGGGCGTGTTCTCTTACTGTGTCATCCTCTCCGGAGGTATCGCGGGCAATAAATTCAAGGGAGTACTGAACACTCTCAAAGACTTCTCACTTCCGATATCAATGAGTTTCCGTCTTTTCGGTGCGCTGCTTTCGGGTGCGCTCGTTACGGAACTTGTTTACTATTACATAACAACAAGCTTTATAATACCGGTATTTGTCGCCGTCATGTTCACGATGCTGCATGCGCTCATCCAGGCGTATGTGCTTACGATGCTGACGGCTTTATTCTATGGAGAAGTATCGGAAAACGCGAAGGAGGAAGAATAAATGAACAGGATGTTAGCGAAAATCATTGCGGTCTTGATGCTGGCGATCGCCGTGGGTGTGGTGTTTACGCCCAAGACCACACATGCGTCCGAAGCCGGAGAAGTTGCGGTTGAGGCATTGTCAGATGAGGCATCAAACATTCATTACAAGTCTTATGCGGCTGCGATCGTTATAGCGGCAGTTGCGGCAGCAGGTGCACTCTCGATGGGAGCTGTTATCTGGAAGACTATCGAGGGTATCGCAAGACAGCCCGAAGCCGAAGGAAAGATAAGGACTGCGATGATGCTCGGTCTCGTGTTCGTCGAGACGGCGATCATCTATGCGCTCATCGTAGCCATTCTGATCATATTCGTATTATAGGATTAAGGAAGATTAAAGGAGCAAAGTTATGCCGTTAAATATCGATGTTCAGCAGATACTGCTGCATCTGTTCAATCTGGTCCTTCTGTTCGGCATCCTCTATGTTCTTTTGTACAAGCCGGTCCATGATTTTATGGATAAGCGCGAAGATGAGTACAAATAGCGCGACAAAAGCACTAAGGATGCGCTTTCGGATGCAGAAAAGCTCAAGGCTGAATATGAAGAAAAGCTTACCGAGGCCGAGAAGGAAAACGCCATAACCCGCGCAGATATAAGCGCAAAGGCCGAGGCCGAGCGAGAGAAGATCATTTCCGATGCGCACGAACATGCAGCGCAGATAGTAAATGATGCGCGCGACAAGGCTCAGAAGGAGCATGACCGTCTTATAGCAAGGGCACAGACGGAGATCGCGGAGTATGTATCCAAAGCTGCCGAGAAGATCGTCATGCATGAAGAAACCCTGCAGGATGATTTTGACTCGTTCTTTGAGAGCGTCAAAAAGCAGAAGGATAATGATAATGGATGAAAAGATGACCGCTGTATTATACAGCAGTGACAAACCTTCGGACAAAGATCTTGGAAGGTTATCCGAATTCTTAGAGAGCAGGTACGGTAAGCCGATCGCTATCGGGTGGAAGCAAAGCCCGGAAATAGAAGGAGGTTTCAGGCTTGTTGTCGGAGAAGATGTATATGACTGGAACAAGCAGGGCAGACTGAGACAACTTCAGGATGCTCTTCTTGCACTTCGTAACGAGAGAAGCGATATCATTCCGCTTATCAAGGATACGCTCGTAAACTGGACGCCCACCGTAATGGTAAACGAGATCGGAAGGGTAACGAGCGTCGGTGACGGTATCGCGACGATAAGCGGACTGTCAGATACGACATACGGCGAGATACTGATGTTTTCAGGCGGCGTAAGAGGTATGGCGCTCGACCTTAGACGTGATGAGATAGCATGTATATTATTTGATGCCGAAGAGGAAGTGTGTGAGGGAAGCACCGTAAAGCGTACCGGAAGAGTTGCCGGAGTTCCTGTCGGCGAAGGATTTTTAGGACGTGTTGTAGATCCTCTCGGTGTTCCGATAGACGGCCTTCCCGAGATAATCGCGGATGATTACAGATTTGTTGAGAGCGAAGCACCGGCGGTAATAGACAGACAGCCCGTATGCGTACCTCTTGAGACAGGTATTCTTGCGATAGATTCGATGTTTCCGATCGGACGCGGACAGCGTGAGCTTATAATCGGTGACCGCCAGACCGGAAAGAGTACGATAATAACCGATACGATACTTAACCAGAAAGGTAAGGACGTTATATGTATATACGTCTCGATAGGACAGAAGACGAGTACGGTTGCAAGACTCGTTGACACGTTAAAGAAAAACGGAGCGATGGACTACACGATCGTTGTAAACGCGTCGGCCGCAGATCCCGCACCGCTGCAGTATATCGCACCTTATGCGGGGTGTGCTATGGGCGAATACTTCATGGAAAAGGGAAGAGACGTCCTTATCGTATATGACGATCTTACAAAGCATGCCATTGCATACAGATCGATAAGCCTGCTCCTTGAGAGGGCTCCGGGACGTGAAGCATATCCCGGTGATGTTTTTTATCTTCATTCAAGACTTTTGGAGCGTGCCGCACATCTTTCCGATGAAAAGGGTGGAGGAAGTCTTACAGCGCTTCCTGTCATCGAGACACAGGAAGAAGACGTATCCGCATATATCCCGACGAATGTCATATCGATAACTGACGGACAGATCTTCTTATCGGGAGGACTGTTCAGACTCGGCCAGCGTCCGGCAATCAACGTCGGTCTGTCGGTATCGCGTGTCGGCGGTGACGCACAGACAAAAGCGATGAAGAAGGCAGCGGGCACGTTGCGACTCGATCTTGCGCAGTACAGGGAGATGGAGACATTCTCACAGTTTTCGGGCGATATGGATGAGGCGACCAAGAAACAGATAAGATACGGCGAAGGCCTCATGAACATATTAAAACAAAAACAGAACAGTCCGAGGACTTTGGTTCAGCAGGTGTTCATGCTCGTTATCGCAACTATGGATAAGTTCGAGATCATAGATCCGCAGGAGGCGGCAGAGAAGATGCCGGAGATAGTAAAGGCTGCCATGAGCAGATGCAGTGACATAGTCATGCGTATAGAGTCGGGAGATTCGATAAACGATGATGACAAGAAGAGGATCTACGAAGCGGTAAAAGAGATTTATGGCTGATATCAGAGAGATAAGATCGCGAATGAAATCGGTCGCCGATACCGAGAAGATCACAAAGGCCATGTACATGATCTCCTCGAGCAAGATGCGAAAGGCCAAGGCCGAGCTTGAGAAGACAAGGCCTCATTTTGATGCGCTCAATAACGAGATAAAGAGGATATTCCGTTCCAAGTCAAGGATAAACAGTCCGTACATGTATCCGGCCGACGGTTCGCACGACCTGCCGGGCGCGTATGCATATATAGTGGTAACTTCGGACAAAGGTCTTGCGGGATTTTATAATCATGCCGTCATCAAGGAGTTCGAGAGCCAGATGACCGATCATGAGAGCAGGTATTACATGGTCGGCGATTACGGCTGTAAATACTGTGATGCTCTCGGGATCAAGTACGAGGATGATTTCAGGTTCACTGCCGACAATCCTTCGATGAGGGTCACTAGAAGGATGGCTGAGTATATACTCTCTGAATACGATGCGGGCCTTATCTCCAAGATATTCCTTATTTATACCGATATGGAGAACGGCATTTCCCAGAAGGCAAAGACCGTCCGGCTGCTCCCTTTTCACAGGAAGGAATTCACCGATGAGAGTGAGCTTACCGATATCGGACATTTTGATTTTTATCCTTCGCCGGAAAGCGTTCTTAACAACATCGTAAGAAGTTATGTTGCGGAATACCTGTACAGCGCGCTTGTCGACAGCTACTGCTGCGAGCAGAGCGCCAGGATGAACGCAATGGATGAAGCCGACAAGAATGCGGCACAGCTCATGAGCGAGTTAAACCTTGAATATAATCATGCACGTCAGAGCAAGATCACGAGAGAGATAACCGAGATCGCAGCGGGCGCACGTGCACTTAAGAAAAAGAGGAACAGATAAAGGAGCGACGTATGGAAGGAAAGATCGTTCAGATCTCCGGACCGGTAGTTGATGTCAGTTTTGAAAAGGGCGCACTGCCGAGGATCCGCGAAGCATTATATACACAGCTTGGCGAGAAGAAAGTCTTCATGGAAGTCGAGCAGCATATCGGTCATGAGACGGTCCGCTGTATCATGATGGGGCAGAGTGAAGGCTTAAAGCGCGGCATGAACGTCGTCGCTACCGGAAACTCCATTACCGTGCCTGTAGGAGACATCACTCTCGGCAGGATGTTTAATGTGCTTGGAGACCCGATAGACGGTCTCGGCGCGATATCAGACGATGCCACAAGGTGGAACATTCATAGAAAATCACCTGCTTTTGCGGAACAGAAACCCGCGATAGAAATACTCGAGACGGGGCTTAAGGTAATAGACCTTATCGAGCCTTATGCCAAAGGCGGAAAGATCGGACTGTTCGGAGGAGCCGGTGTCGGCAAGACGGTCCTTATACAGGAGATGATCCACAACGTTGCGATGGAACACGGCGGTTATTCGGTATTTGCCGGTGTCGGCGAGAGAAGCCGTGAAGGAAACGATCTGTGGAATGAGATGAATGCGAGTGGCGTCATAGACAAGGCTGCCCTTGTGTTCGGCCAGATGAACGAGCCTTCGGGAGTCAGGATGAGAGTAGCTCTTTCCGGACTTACGATGGCAGAATACTTCAGGGATGAACAGAAGAAAGACGTTCTTCTTTTTGTTGATAACATATTCAGATTTGTCCAGGCAGGAAGTGAGGTATCAACACTTCTCGGGCGCCTTCCTTCAGCGGTCGGATACCAGCCGACTCTTGCCGAGGAAATGGGAGCCCTCCAGGAGCGCGTATCATCCACAAAGAACGGATCGATCACGAGCGTTCAGGCAGTTTATGTTCCGGCCGATGACCTTACGGACCCCGCACCTGCGACAACATTTGCACATCTTGATGCGACGACTGTCCTGTCACGTAAGATAGCGGAGCAGGGACTGTATCCTGCGGTCGATCCGCTTGAATCATCATCGGTGATACTTGAAGAAGATATAGTCGGAAAGAAGCATTACGATACGGCATGGGCCGTTAAGAACCTTTTGCAAAGATACAACGAACTTAAGGATATAATCGCGATACTCGGTATGGAAGAGTTGTCCGAGGAAGACAAGCTCACCGTCAACAGGGCGAGAAAAGCACAGCGATTCCTGTCACAGCCCCTGTCGGTGGCAGAGAAGTTCACGGGCGTTCCCGGAGTGTACGTGACCGTATCCGAGACGATAAAAGGATTCGAGGCGATACTCGGCGGAGATGCCGACAACATGCCCGAGGTGGCGTTCTATAACGTTGGAACGCTTGATGACGCGTATGCCAAGAGCAAACAGTTATGAATGAATTCAACCTGCACATAATCGAAGCGGATAATGATTTTTTCAACGGAAAGTGTGTATCGCTCGTAGTTCCCACGACGGACGGACTGTTCGGTATACAGGCGATGCATGAGAATCTTGTTGCGACTGTTACGATCGGCGTTCTCAAATTTACGCTGCCGGACGGAACGCGCCGTCATGCTGCCGTATCGGACGGTATAGTAAAAGTTGAGAACAACGAGGTGCTCATCCTTGTAGAGTCATGCGAGGATCCCGATGAGATCGATGAGGCAAGGGCGCAGGATGAGCAGGATATGGCTAATGATATATTAAGCGGCAGGAGTGACCGCATTAACTACCGCATGGCCAAAGGCATTCTGGCCAGGGCCGTTAACAGACTCAAGATCAAGAAAAGATACGGAAAGTATAACTGAGTATAAAAGGAGTGTTTGTTGTGAGTGATAGGATGGGTGTTTATGCAGGAAATATAAGAACGGTGGATATGGTATATGTGGCTGTCGGTGCCGCACTTATTGCCGTGTGTTCATGGATAAGCATACCGACGACGGTCCCGTTCACGCTCCAGACGTTTGCGGTTTTTCTGCTGCTTTCGATGCTTGGTGCAAAAAGAGGTACACTGGCTGTTATAGTATATATTCTTCTCGGTGCGGTAGGTGCTCCCGTTTTTTCGGGCTTTAAAGGAGGCATCGGAGTCCTGCTCGGAGTAACAGGCGGATACATAATCGGATTTTTGTTAACGGGTCTTATTTACGGACTTACGGTTAAACTTGCAGGCTATAAGCTGCTCACCGAGATAATCGGCCTTGTGACAGGGCTTATTGCATGCTATGCGCTCGGAACAGTCTGGTTCATATATGTATATTCGAAAAATTCGGGCAGTATAGGAGTCGTGGCGGCGCTTTCAATGTGTGTATTCCCGTTCATCATTCCGGATGCGATCAAGATGATACTTGCCATAATGCTTGCAAGAAGGACAAGAGCCGTTATAAGGTGAACCGGATGAGAGAAGCCAGGACAAAAGAAGAAAACGCTATCAGAACTGTCATCCTTGAAAAGCTGTACGCAAATGACCTTCATAAGCATATAGGCCTTGAGATGCTCGAGCTGTCGCCTACATATGCTAAGGCAAGGATCAAAACAGGAAAAAAGCTTGACAATGTATACGGCAGTATTCACGGAGGGGTCCTTTTGACACTTGCGGATATAGTTGCGGGCGCGACCGCGTGCATGAGCGGGTATTATGCTTCAACGGTGTCGGCAGGCCTTAATTTTCTGTTGCCGGCCACGGATACGGAGTATGTTTACTGCGAATGCATGAAGCTTAAGACGGGAAAGCATATTCTTGTTTTTGACCTGCGTATAACAGATGATAACGGTAACCTTCTGGATAGCGGGGAGTACTCGTATTTTGCGGGGGATATACCGGTTTTAAGCGGCGAAAATGACGGGATGCAAAATTAATCTGTGCATACGAAGCAAAAATACTGTATAATGTAATAGATATTTTCAGATAATGTATCGATGCAGGAGGAGAAGGAATGAAAGAGTTGGTCATCGATGCCGAAGTTGAAAATCTGGATGATGTCCTTGAGTTTATGGACGGATTCCTCGAAGAGGCTTCGTGTCCACAGAAAACTATGATACAGCTGAATGTTGCGGTTGAAGAGATATTTGTCAACATTGCAAGTTATGCGTATGCTCCCGGCAAGGGTAAGGCATGGATCACGATAGAGTATTCGGACGATCCTTCGGCTGTTACTATAACATTTGAAGATGAGGGCGTAAGATTCGATCCGCTTGCCAAAGAAGATCCCGACACAACGCTTTCGGCCGAAGAGAGAAAGATTGGCGGCCTCGGGATATATATGGTAAAGAAATCAATGGATGACGTCCGATATGAATACAGGGATAATAGGAACATTTTGAAGATATACAAGAAATTTTGATCATGCAGGAGGAACATGAAATGGAAATCATCAAAAACGCAAATGGTGAAGAGTTAACCGTAACACTTGTTGGAAGACTTGACACGACAACAGCACCGGATCTTGAGGATGAGCTTAAGGATGCACTCGCAGGCGTTAAGAAGCTTGTTTTTGACATCGAGAAGCTTGAGTATATCTCGAGTGCCGGACTTCGTGTCCTTTTGTCCAACCAGAAGATCATGAACAAGCAGGGTGAGATGATCATCAGAAACGCTTCCGAGGATGTTAAAGAGATATTTGATGTTACGGGATTCTGCGACATACTCACGATCGAATGACCGTAACAGCGCTTAAGGAGTGACCTAATGAAAACTGATGTGATACATGTTGACACCGGCGGAAACGGCCGCCTCAAGGCACTTGAACAGGCGGATATAGTAGCGGCATACAAGAAGCTTTCCCATAAGGATGCGCTACATTTGCGACTCCTCACGGAGGAGATGATGGGAATGCTGACATCCATTACCGGAGAGATAGAAGCTGATTTCTGGATCGATGACGATGTTGAGGAAGATAATTTCAGGCTTCATCTTGCAACTACAACAGATATGAACCTTGTTAAACGTGACAAGCTGTTATCTGTTTCTTCTTCATCGAGTAATTCCGCAGCAAAGGGAGTCATGGCCAAGATCAAGGATCTTTTCGTAAGATCTTTTGAACCGTTTGACAGTACTCATGAAGAGTATTATGCATCAGGATGGATGTATGATGATGCGGCGCTGTCCGGAGGAGTTGCCGATATAGCCCTTCAGATGTGGTCATTCAACAAATACAGACAATCCGTGGATGGCAACGTATCGACCGCTGAGTGGGACGAACTGGAAAAATCGGTGGTCGCAAATCTTGCGGACGAAGTTGAGATCTATATCAAAAACAGACAGGTCGAGATGGTTGTTTACAAAAAGGTGGGCGCCATCTGACATAGACTGAAGATTTTGAGCATTCGGATAGTATCCGGGTGCTTTTGTCGTTAAATGGGAGATAAAATGGAACAAAGTGCAATTGGAAAAAAACTGTATGATGCGATAGTAGGTTTTGATGAGAGCGCAGAATTACAGGACGAGTACTACAGGATAATGGATACTTTATCCGGAAATACAACTGCTGACGGTCATGGCGAGACAATAAGGGAACAGATACTTCGGGTGTACGGAGTACTGTTTTGTGAGGATACCGGTCTTGCAAAAGGTAGCCCGGCGGGGATAGATGATGTGATAATGACTGCGGACAGACTGTATATCGACAGTCCGGGATATGACCCCGATCACTGGTATCGAATGAAATATCATTTTCCTGTAATAGACGAGGATAATTATGACAGGTTTGCCGCACTTGTGATATCAGACCTCAAAGCCGGACCGCTTCACGAAACCGCAAAAAATGACGGTCAGATGCTCATTGTCGGCGAGGCAGATCCGCTTCACATGACAAGCGAACAAAGAAACAGCCAGCAGACATATAAGATCACGCTTCCGGGGAGAGATAAGATATGAAGATAATCGTCGTTGATGATAACCAAAAAGATCTTGAGGTCATATCCGATCTTGTATGGGAGCAGATGCAGGATGAGGATATATTTGAATTTGATGATCCGCTTCAGGCACTGGCAAAAGCGAGGGAAGAGGAAATCGACATTGCTTTTCTCGGTGTTAAGATGCGCGATCTTGGCGGTATCGATCTCGGGAAATATTTAAGAGACCTTAATCCGTTCATAAACATAGTGTATGTGACCGGACATAAGGAATTTGCATATGAGGCGTTTGCGATACATGCGAGCGGATACGTGTTAAAGCCTGCAACGGCGGATCTTGTTTCGGAAGAGCTTGCACAGCTTCGATACGCTGAACGTTATAACGGACACAAAAGGGTGTTCGCGCAGACATTCGGAAACTTCGAGCTGTTCGTCGACGGCGTTCCGGTAGATTTCAAATATTCCAAAACAAAGGAAGTGGTTGCCGTTCTTATCAATAACCGCGGTGCACAGACGACGAACGGAGAGATAATAGGCGACCTGTGGGAGGATGACGGAGATCCGGAGAAAAAGCTTTCCTATCTTCGAAACCTGCGGCAGGATCTTATGAACACGTTCACAAGGCTCAAACTTGACGGCGTTATCATAAAGCAGCGAGGGAGCATGGCGATAGTGACCGACAGGATCGAGTGCGACCTTTATGACTGGCTTGAGAAAAAAGACAGATCAAAATATACATACAAAGGCGAATACATGAATCAGTACAGCTGGTCAGAGTATTATCTGGCAGAACTTGACGAGCTCGTGTACGAAGAATGACGGGTGTGACGTTACTGTGACGTTTCATCTGCTATATTATCCGGGTGATCAACGCAGTTTTTATTTTTTCTGCGGAGGTAGTATAAATTAATTTACGGAGGTAACGATCAATGAAGAAAACAATGGCGATCTTTATGGCGCTGTTACTTAGCGTGACATTGCTGATACCACAGGTTGTCGGTATCAGCACACTAGTATCTGCCCAGGAATTTATGGACGACGGCGAGGATGATCCGGATGATCCGGACATTCCTGACGATCCCGATCCTACGGAAGCACCAACTCCGGATCCTACGGAAGCACCAACTCCGGATCCTACGGACCCGCCTGCTCCCGACCCAACTGATCCGCCGGCACCGGAACCTACACAGGCACCGGATCCGACTCCGGCACCGGAACCGGAACCGGCTCCCGATCCGCAGGATGATCCCGCACAGCAGGAAGCGCAGAGGAAAGCACAGGAGGAAGCTGAGGCTGCAAGGAAGGCTGCTGAAGAAGCTGCCAAGAAGGCTGCTGAAGAAGCTGCCAAGAAGTATTCACTGGCATTATCAATGGGAAGTGCAAGTGTATCGGCAGTTGATTTCGGAACCGCTCCTATCGGAACGCAGCGTGAGTATAAGCTGATAACGGTCACAAATACCGGGGCAAATCCCATCGATCTTATCACGGCTAAGAACGGTGATGCAAACGGTGCTTTCTCGCTCACATTAAAGGGCGATAACCCGCATCTTGAGCCG
>JAEEGL014839152.1_pt1 | contig 11174 bp, 8 predicted proteins | sample 9134231 | NCBI WGS metagenome assembly JAEEGL01 (sample SAMN16246548, study PRJNA631951) | gut metagenome | biome: gut microbiome; feature: rumen; material: fiber-attached | host: Bos | place: Iran: Karaj | collected 2018-10
CGTCGGCGCAGCCCGCCGTGGCCTCCACCATGACGCCATCGGCGCAGCCCGCCGTGGCCTCTGCTGTGACGCCGCCGGCGCAGCCCGCCGTGGCTCCTGCTGTGACGCCGCAAGGGTCCACAACGACGGTGCCTTTTGAGTGCAATTTCACAGCGCTTGCGGTTTCGTTAGATTATAAGTCTATACATATTAATGATTTGCGTGTTCCGTTGATGCCGCGTCCCATCGTGCTTTATGTGGAAAGCGGCTCCATTCAGGCTCCATTGCCTCATGGCGACGCGACCGTGGAGATTCGCGCAGGGCAGGGGGATATCTTACAGACAGCGGAGACCGTTGGAGGAACGCTCCAGCCGTCGTGGTTTGGCCTTCATGAGGAAATGCCTCGCCCTGAGATACATATGGCGAATCCCGTGCCTTTTGTGGCCACTCCGCTTCAGGTGGCGGCGTTCCCCCAGATGACGGAATCCGTCATTCATGTTGCGGTTCCCCTTGCGTCGGGTTTGGTCTCCCAAGTTGCGGCACAGGGCAGTGCAGCGGTCGATCAGAATACGGAAATTCCTATCCATAAGGAAGTTGCATTTGTTCAGAAACGAGAGGGCGTGGCCGAGAGCCGCCTCTCCAAAGAGACGCCTGCCTCGAGGCCGTCGTCTGATGTCCAGATGCCTGCCCTTGAGGTGCCCGTGGCAATGGCGGCTCCGCTTCCACAGACCGAAGGCCCCCGCGACGCCGTGGTGCTGCCCTCCGTGACGCCTGAAATCGTGACTCGTTTGGCCATGAGCCCCAATCAGGTTCTGTCCAACGCCATCAACGAGCTGACCGACGCCATGATGGTCCATATGGACGAGTCGGGCCACCTGAGCGAAATTCGTCTCATGCTGAAGCCCGATGTGCTGGATGGCGCCTCCGTTCTTCTGAAAAGCGATGGCCAGCAGGTGTTTGTCACCTTCTTCACGGGGACAGGCGGCATTGAGCAGCTGTTGTTGGCGAATCAAAGCCGCATTGTCGAAGCCCTGGCTGCCAGCGGGCAGCTTCCAGTTCAGGTCTCCATCATCAACGCGGAGGGCCAGCGCCATATCCGCAAAAGCCTAATCTCTTGAGGCGCAACGCTATGACCCCATTTGAACTGCTGAAAACCTGGCCGAATCGGCCTCTTCCCGCCCTGGAGGCGATTGTCCGCGCGGAAAGCCTGAGATTTCCTGTCCCATGGGGAAAACATTCGGCCGTCCTGAATTTTAGCGGCCCCTTGTCCACCGCCGTCTTCGCGGTGAAGCTGGCGGCTGACGAAGGGGACGTGTTGCTGGGGCTGTCCCATGCCGTGGAATGCGCGGATTTGAGTACCTTGGCCGCCAATGCGGAAACCTCTCCCGCGGAACTGCTTCTGGCGGTGTTTGAGGCGGAGACCCCGACTCTGATGAAGGCGCTGTTCCATCCCATGGGGCGTCTGCCTCGGCTGGTGGAAGTGGTGCCGGCAGACGACGAGCTCTGGACGAACGCCGTTCCCTTTGCCCTGCGGACAGCCGAAAAGGCGGAGCTGATTGCCGATGGGCGCATGGTTTTGCCGCCGTCCCTTTGGGAGAAATACGCTCAAATCGAGTGCCTGTCTCCTATGGATGCGGTTCTGGTGCCTCAAAATCGGCTGAAGGGACTGGCGGTATTGGCTCACATGGAGCTGGATACGGAAGGCGCGCCGCTGGAGGCCGGTGATTGTCTCGTGCTTCCCGAAGCCCCGAAGGACCAGTACCCTTGGAAGGTGACGGTGCTTCTTGAAAACGGGGTCGCTTTGAATGCAACCTACGAAGGTGATTCGGTTATTCATTTGCAGAATGTTATTGATAGCAATATATTGCAATCCAATGAATGTTGGGTTGCCTTGGGAGAATTGTCCGTTGGCTATGCCGAGGTGATGGCGGTTCTCTCCGGAGAGTCGGCCGCCTTGCCTTTGGCGTTGGCGCCGCAGGTACTGGAAAATGGCCGAAAACTGGCCGATGGCCATCTGGCCGCCTTCCACGACAGCACGGTTTTGGAAATCGAAAAGTAGGAATCCCGCAATGCTTGGTGCCGATCCATTCTCATTGATCATCCTGCTGGTTGGACTCAGCCTGCTGCCCTTTGTGGCGATGATCACCACGTCGTATCTGAAGATTGTCGTGGTCATGTCCTTGATTCGCAATGCGATGGGTATCCAGTCCATTCCGCCGAACATGGTGCTGAACGGCATGGCGCTCATCATTTCGCTCTATATCATGGCGCCCACGGTGGAGAAGACCTGGACCACCATGGAGGCCGCCTTTGCGGAAAACGCCAAAGCGGAGGTGAAGCGCACCAACAGCGCCATCATCTTCGAGTCGGCGGAGCCGTTCAAGGTGTTTCTCAAGCATCATGCCAATCCTCGGCATGTGACGTTCTTCGTCCGTTCGGCGGAAAACCTCTGGCAGACGAATCCGGACGAGCCTGTGGTGGTGGACGAGAACAGCTTCTTCATTTTGATTCCCGCCTTCGCGGTCTCCGAGTTGACCCGCGCATTCCAGATCGGGTTCCTGATTTACCTGCCGTTCATCGCCATTGACATCATTGTCTCCAACATCCTGCTGGCCATGGGCATGATGATGGTCTCCCCCATGACCATCTCGCTACCCTTCAAGCTGCTGCTGTTCGTGTTGGTCGACGGATGGACCAAGCTGATTCAGGGTCTGATTCTCAGCTACTCGCTGTAAGGAGACAACGATGGAACAGGCAGAGATTCTAGACTACGCGGTCAAGACGCTGATCATCATTCTGGAGCTTTCCATGCTGCCCATTGTGGTCGCCACCGTCATTGGCATTCTGGTCAGCCTGATTCAGGCGCTGACCCAGATTCAGGAGCAGACGCTGTCCTTCGCCATCAAGCTGATCGCTATCAGCGGGACGCTGCTGTTGGCCTCCCAATGGATGGGCGGAGAGATGATCCTCTTCACCCAGAACATCTTAGAGCGCTTCCCCGCCGTCACAAAATAGGAACGGCAGGGGCATCAAGCCGCCGCGGGACCGCATGGTCCCACCAAAATCGTTCTGCCGCCTTCCACGACAGAACGCGGATTATTCGTTTCAAATGACATAAGAGAACCGCAAAGTGCCGCTCTGAACTGCACTTCGCTTCTGTTTATTCCGTGTATTTTGTGGATAAAAGTAGTACGACCTTCAAACCATCATGTCATTTTCCACAAGCATCAAACGACATCCTGTCAAAGTGCTCGTTGCCGTCATCGGCATTGCGTTGCTTTTTGCTGGAGTTATGGTTGCCATCAATATCAAACGCACTCTGGACAATGTCATGGTCTGGGAGGATTTGCACTATTTCAATCTCCTGCTCACAGAATATCTACTGGAACACAAGAATATCCCTTTGAGCGATGACGTGTCCAATCCAACGGACATTTCAGCTCTTGCCATCGATCGCTGGAAAGAGTGGTCGTATGGCAAGACGGAAAAAGCCTGCCTCGATCGTTGGGGAACGCCCATGATGTTCTTTGCAATCCGTTTGCAGGAAGAGACTTACCACAAGGGAATATCGGCAGGCAAAGACCGTGTTTTCAACACTGACGACGATATCATCGACTCCGAATACGACGATTCAGGCAACATCTTCCACCCTCGCAACCGCCTTCGGCAATCAGCAGAGAATTCTCCATGAAACTCTTGCAGACATTTATTTCAATCCTCCTGTTTATCATCTGCTTGTTTCTAATGCTCTTATGCAAAAAAGAGAAGCAGAAGCAGGATTCCTTACGCAAAGAAATCAGCCAACTGTCTTCAAATGTTCAAGAAGAAACTCCCGCCAGCCAATCATCAACATCTTCTGCAAACAAGCCAGTCCCCATCAACCATTTCAAGTCCATCCAAGACAAAGAGTTGAAGAAAATCCAACGGCGCAACAGCTCCAACAACGAGAAGCTACTGGAAGACAATCGACGCATCAGTGACTTTTCGAAATTTAATCAAGACATCACCTTGGATGAACTGCGGGATAAAGATCCAAAGGCTTATGAAAATTTTCTGAAATCCCTTCAATCACAATGGCAACAATTTGCGGAATCACGAGAGGCAAAAGTCCGACTGCTTGAATCACTAAATCCCAATTTCCTTTCACAAGAGGATTTTGAAGAATTCTGTACCGCACTTCAGGAACGGATTCACAACGATGAATACAACCTCGCCTTTCAAAGAAAGCCACTTCCGAAAGGATTATACTATGGCCCGCATGGCTCAATCTGCTCCAAGGCGGATAGGGACGATGACGATGATATTCCCCCGCCAAGAATTGATGTCGATAGTCTCATGTTGAAATACTGTGCCAACGCAGTCGGTCTTGACTTTGCTTTTGTCAAGGCACTTGATGAACTCAATTACTGCCTCCGTCCGCGGTCGCCAATGCGTGTCATGCCATATTTCACGGAGTATCCAAAATGAAAAGAAACTATGCAACCGCCATATTAGCCGCCATGGCGTTTCTACTGCTTGCGTATTTCTCATTCCAGATGCGCAAGACGCACAGTATGATCCTGCAACTGGCCAAGTTACAGGAAACTCACAAACAACAGCAACTCAAAACTAAAAAAACGGAAATGCCATCCAACATATCTTCTCCCAAGCAAAGCAAACCGAAATCCGCCGTCCTTCCGTCCCCCAAAAAGATCATGGCGAAATTGGATCCCAAGGAAGTGGAGCGCATTTTGGAACAGGCAAAACACGACATGGTTTTGAGCGAGGCATTTCAGAAAGCCGGAGCTGGCAGCGGCATGACAGGAGTCATTATCAACACGTCAGAAGATTGCAACCGATATTGGGAAAACATTCAATTCCAAAATGATTCACAAAAAAGAAAATTCAGCACATTAGCCGACATTATATCCAAATTGGATTTTTCCTATCTGCCCAATGCAGAACAAGATATCGTATTGCAATTTGTCTCCTTGCGTGAACAACTCGCCAATACCCTCTATGATAATGATGTATCCCCAGAGGAGAAGGTCAAGACATATAATCAAGTCATGGACTTGTATCCGCAAGCGGAAAAATTGATCATGGATGCCATTGACCATACATATGGGGAACGAATGGCGGCATACAGGAAAATGCACGACGACATGTCTTTCATCATTCACCGTAATGACAGCACGTCTATTCTTGACCACTGGATCAATGGATACCGCTTCTCGTTGCCTGAAGGCTTCAAAATGCCGTAACATCATGCTCTCACGGCTCATTCAATCCGTCACAGACTTCCCGCCAGCAGAGTTACCTCCATGGCTGCTACGGCGGCGTGCCCATCATCAGGAACCTGAATGTGGAGGGCTGAATCATGCCGCAGAGAAAATCATGGCAGCAGTCAGTGAGGCACCCCGTTCAGCAACGACGCGAGAATTTCTGCATCTTCACGGAGGGCACAACCGAGCAGCTCTTATCCTGTCGCCGCAAAAGCGGCTCAAAACTCCATGTCATCTGCTTCCTTGGACCCTCAGAAGGCTGATCCGTTACAAAACCTTATCAAAAATGCCCATGGAAGATTGACAAGCGGAAAATATCCATTATTGTAATGGTGTTTCGGGCCGGAGTGGCGGAATGGCAGACGCGCTAGACTCAAAATCTGGTGTCAGTGATGGCGTAAGGGTTCGAGTCCCTTCTCCGGTACCAATTTCATGAAATCTGTGCCTGTAGTGATGATGAATCCTGCAGGCTTTTTTGTAGGGCAATCCCGAGCCGGACAAGGAAAAATTTCATAACCTATTCATGGAGAATAAGATGGATGTGTTGAAACTGGCCGTGGCGCCGCCGAAGTCCTATCGTCCCGTGCCGTTTTGGAGCTGGAACGACAAACTGGAGACTCCTGAACTGAAACGCCAAATCGGCCAGATGGATGACGCAGGCATCGGGGGCTTTTTCATGCATGCGCGGGGGGGCCTGCACACGCCCTACATGGGAGACGCATGGTTCGAGGCGGTGCGCAGCTCGGTGGCCGAAGGGGCCCGTCGGGGCATGAATCCGTGGGCCTATGACGAAAACGGCTGGCCCAGTGGGTTCGGCGACGGAAAGGTCACCGCGTTGGGACTGGACTATCAGCAGAAGTACCTGCGCATGGAAAAGCGGGCGGGAGCGGAATGCGGACGTCAGGTCCATTTCATCGCCTGCTATGACATGGACGGACGGCGCGTCCCGTTGGAGGAGGCGGCGGCGCTGGAGGAGGCATATGTCTGCTATTTCGACGTCAATCCCTATTATGTGGATACCCTGAATCTGGCCGCCACCACGAAATTCATTGAATTCATCCATCAGACTTACTATGACCGCCTGACAGCGGAGGAGCGGCGGCAGATGAGGGGCTTCTTCACGGACGAGCCACAGATCTCCCGCAACGGCATCCCCTGGTCCTTCACCTATGAGGACGAATATCGGCGGGCCTACGGCGAGTCCCTGCTGGACCGGCTGCCGCAGCTCTTTCTGGAGCAGGGGGCGTTCCGTCAGACCCGCTACCGCTTCTGGCGGCTGACAACACGGCTGTTCATGAACCATTTCATGAAACCCATCTTCGACTGGTGCCATAGCCATGGATGGGAGACCACGGGCCATATGGTGCTGGAGGAGACCTATTTGAGCCAATTGGTCTCCAACGGCGCCGCCATGCCCCATTATCAATATCTGGATGTGCCTGGAATGGATGCACTTGGGCGGCATTTCCCCGGCCTGCTCACGCCGATGCAGCTGGCCAGCACGGCCGCGCAGACGGGAAAGAAGCAGGTGCTTTCGGAGACCTTTGCGCTGTGCGGCTGGGCGGTGTCCTTCGCCGACCTGAGATGGCTGTACCAGTGGCAGCTGGTCCATGGGGTCAATCTGCTCTGCCAACATCTGGAGGGCTACTCTCTGCGGGGCATCCGCAAGCGGGACTATCCGGCCTCGCTGTTCAGCCATCAACCATGGTGGCCCTACTATCGGGAGTTCAATGACCGCGTCTCCCGAATCGGGCTCCTGCTGGCCGAAGGGGAGAAAGACGTCCATGTCCTGCTGTTGCATGGACAAACCAGCGCCCATCTGCTCTTTGACATGACGGCAGAGGGGGATCGTCGGGTCAATCAGTATTCCGACGCATTCATCAGCCTGAGCCAGAGCCTGGAGGAGGTCCATGTAAACCACCATTATGGCGATGAGACCCTGATGGAGCAGCATGGACGCGTGGACGGCGCCAACCTGATTGTGGGACAGCAGGCCTACCAGACGGTCATCCTGCCGCCCATCCTGAATCTGTCGTCTATGCAAGTTGTTCTGCTGGAAGAATTTATGAATAATGGCGGGGTGGTTTTGGCGGAGCAGAACCCCTTTGACGCCACATTCCATGTGGATGGCGTCCCCTGCGAGAATCTGCAATTGTGGCGCCGAATCCAGGTCTTCGACGACCGTCGAGAGCTGCTGGCGGCCGTCATGAAGCGGACGCCGCCCATTCTGGCGGTGAAGCCGGATGCGCCCTCCAACCAATGGCGGCTTCCGGAAGCCCATGTGGGCATTCTCAACGCAACTCGACGGACCTTTGCGGACATCGGTGGCCGCAAAGGCACCCTCTACTACATCGTGAACAATGACCGAACCCATAGTGTGGAGGCGGATATCCTCCTGCCCGGCAAGGGGATGGAGCGTTTGGACGCCGCCAGCGGAACCTTGTGTCCGGTCTTCTGGGAGGCCGCGGAAAACGGCCATGTGCGGCTCCGCCATCGCTTTGAGGCCGCCGGCGACTTGCTGCTGGTGGCGCGGGAGGAGCCTGTGGCGGCGGCCACCGCGCCGAAACCGCCGGCGGGCAGGGCGCTGCCGCTTCCCGAAACTTGGAAGTTGGGGGCGCATTCGGAGAATCTGCTGACTCTGGAGTTCTGCACCTACAAGGTCGATGGCGTTCTTCAAAGCGAGCGGGAGTATGTGCTCTCCATTCACGAGAAGCTGCTTAAGTTGCGTCGGGACACGAACTTGGAATTGCATTTCCAGTTCACGGTGGATGACGGCTATCCCCTTGGCATGCCATTGGCGCTGCTGCTGGAGCATCCGGAGCTGCATACGATTCAGGTCAATGGCGTGCCCATCGACAACACCGCCCGCGGCTTCTTCGCGGATCCGGCCTTTGAGCGAATTGAAATCGGCCATGCGGTGCGCCGCGGGGTGAATGACATCGTCCTCTCCACGGTCTTCCATCAGAGCGAATGGACGCTCAAGATGATCGACGCCTCCGCCGTCTTCGAGTCGGAACGCAATCGATTGGCCTTTGACAGCGAAGTGGAGGCCGTCTATCTCTGCGGCAACTTTGGCGTGAAGACGCCGGGGATCTTCGTGGACCTGCCGAGGGATGCGGTGCGCTATCACGGCGATTTCATCCTCACCGCCTTGCCGAAGACGGTTCAGCTGGCTCATGTGGAGCAGAGCGGCTTCCCCTTCTTCGCGGGAAGCGTCACCCTGAAGCAGAACCTGACGGTGGCCGACGCGGCCGCGCCTTCGCGAATCGCCTTCGACAAGCTGTTCGGCCAAGTGGCGGTGATTCGCGTCAATGGCCAGGAGATCGGTCGTCTGAACTGGCCGGACTACAGCGTGGACATTCCGGCCGGCCTGCTGCGACAGGGGGACAACGAAGTGGAATTGACGCTTGTGACGTCTTTGCGTAACATGCTGGGCCCCTTGCATTTGGAGGAAGGGGAGAGCTTGGGCGTCGGTCCGGGCAGCTTCTACAAGGAGACGGGAGTCTTCTGCCCGTGGGGCGCTGAGAAGTGGAATGATGACTATTGCTTCATGCCCATTGGCGTAAAGCCCTGATAATTAGGAATTAGAAATTAGGAATTAGAAATTTGGAATTAGAAATTAGGAATTAGAAAGAGTCAACAGAACACACGGAATAAACGGAATAACCAAAAGCGTTCAGCCGTGTTCCGCGGCTGAACGCGAAATGATTAAACATTGCTAAGTTATTCTCTATCAGGGAGTTGCCACTTTGAGTAGAGGATGCTGCAGCGGCTTTGGGCATCGGGCTTCTGATAGTAGACGGTGATGATGGAGCCGTCGGGCAGTTCGCAGGAGGCGGGATAGCCCAAGTCCGGGTTGGGGGCGTCGTTGAAGATGACGATGTCCTTCTCCCATGTTTTGCCATTGTCGTAGGAGATCATGCAGCGTTCGCCGAAGGGTTCCTTTCGGTAGCCATAGGCACAGACGATGGCGCCGGAGGAGTGGCGCAGCAGATGGGGCGGGGAGCCCAAAACGCCGCTGTCCTCCGGTTCGCTCCAGGTGCGGCCGCCGTCTTTGGAGCGTGTGAAGTAGATGTTGAAGGGCTTGTGGACGCGGATAGCCCCCAGAAGCTCGCCGTTCTCCAATTCCACCACGTGGGGCTCATGGCACAAATCGTCGAACTGGCGGTTTGGGGTGGGCACCGTGCCCAGCCGTTCCCATGTCCGACCCTCGTCCCGTGAACGGACGGCGATGATAGGCGTGTCGTGGAGGCGGTAGACCGTCACGTCCGTGAACGGCGGGAAGGCCCATTCCTTACCGAAATAGAGCCAATCGCCGTTTTTCAGCACGATGAAGCCATGGGGCGTGTTGACGGGGGCGCGGCGGGGTTCGCTCCAATATTCGCCGTCCTCGCTGACGCGGATCCAGGAGCCGGAGTATTTGGCGATGAGTTCTGGAGTCCATGTGTTCAGGACGGCTCCCATGGCGCGGTGGGAGGCGTCCCAATTGCCGTCCTTGTCGCGGAACTGCTTGACGTCGAACATGGTGTTGTCCGCAAACCACGTGACGGCAAGACGTTGGCCACCGAGGGCGACGATGCCCGCGTCGCGGTCATCAATGGGAGAATTGGTGATGACGCGGGGCAGGGACCAGGTTTCGCCGTTGTCCTTGCTGGTGATGAGAGTGGTTTTCCCCCATGGGCAGACATGGGCATAGCGGGGGCCGGAGGCGACGACCGCCAGCGTGCCGTCCGCCTGCCGCGCGATGGACGGCCAGCCGAAATAGCCGAATTTGTCCCCTTGCCGCGAGCAGACGATGCCATGCTGCGGATTTTTGACGAATTTCAGGCCGTCGGCATGGCTGATGCCCGCCAGCAGAAGACAGGAGGTGAGCGTGAAAAGTCTGTTCATGAAACGCTTATAGGAATTAGAAATTAGGAATTAGAAATTTTGCAACATATTGATTATAAATGAGTTATGTGTGATTTGTTTGCATGGCAGCCATGTCGAACTTCGATTGCGGTTACAGGCTCCAGCGTGACCAATAGATGGAGGCGTTTTGGTAGTAGATGGTTAAGATGGAGCCGTCGGGCAGCTCGCAGGAGGCGGGGTAGCCCAGGTCTCCTCCTTTGCCGTCGTCGCGTATGACGATGTTTTTCTGCCATGTCTCCCCTTCGTCATAGGAGACCATGGCGCGCTCGCCGAAGGGCTTCTCGCGGTAGCCGTAGACGCAGACGATGGCTCCGGAGGAGTGGCGGAGGAAGTGGGGCGGGGAGCCGATGACGCCGGTCTCCTCCAGTGTGGACCATGTCTTGCCGCCGTCGCGGGAGCGGGTCAGCATGATGCGGAAGGGATCGTGGACGCGGACGCCGCCCAGCAGGCCGCCGTCCTTCAGCTCGATGGCGTGGGGCTCGTGGCATTGGTTCGTGGAGACATTTGCCGGCAGAGGCACGCTGCCCAACATCTCCCACGTCTTGCCTTCATCGGTGGAGCGGGCCGCTGAGATGGGCGGATCGTTCTTGTGGGCATAGACGGTTCGGTTCAGACCGTCGTTGTCATGAACCCATGGCTTGCCGAAATAGAGCCATGAGCCGTCCTTGAGGACGATGAAACCATGAGGCGCGTTGACGGGGGCCTTGAGGATTTCGCCCCAATATTCGCCGTCGGGGCTTACGCGGATGTAGGACTGGAGGTTTTCCTTAATCAGTTCGGGAGTCCAGCTGTTCAGCACGGCGGCCGCGTCGGCGCCCACGGACGGCTGCCATGTGCCGTCCGGATTTCGGCGGGAGCGGTAATGATAGCAGGTGTTGGAGGTGAACCACGTGACAGCGAGCCGCTGGCCGCCGAGGGAGACGATGCCGGCGTCACGGTCGTCCAGTGGCGTGTTGTTGATGATTTGCGGCATGGTCCATGTGGCACCGTTGTCCTTGCTCTTGCAGATGACCGTGCGGC